>Ga0209629_10004301_pt1 | contig 10496 bp, 6 predicted proteins | sample TergutCu122P5_FD_187286 | JGI IMG/M metagenome (GOLD analysis project Ga0209629, IMG submission 187286) | Cubitermes ugandensis P5 segment gut microbial communities from Kakamega Forest, Kenya - Cu122 P5 (SPAdes) (version 2) | ecosystem: Host-associated > Arthropoda: Insects > Digestive system >... | reverse complement strand
CTGAAGATGGTCTTTTGAGACCGAAACATGTCGGAGTACCAGTGAATTTTTATATAATTTAATGAAATCAACACATTAGAATAATATAGTGTTGAACATAAAGTGCATGTGTTGGTGTTTTGTACATATTTGTGGTATTGAGTCCCCTTAAACTAAAAGAGCGGAAGAACTTACATCCCACCTTCTGGATATTTGCTTGCTGTTTGGGGTATGGTGCGTTCTGCAGTCAAATAAGAGTAGAGAATTCTGCAGCAAAGCTGTAGCAGATTTAGAAATTGTGTGGCCAGAATTGAAGAGGGCATGCAAAACCAGATATTGCCAAAGCCAATGAGTGTTGAAAGAGCTAATCAGCACCTTGAGAAAGTGGTAGCCTGAATGCAGGACAGTAATATTAGTAACTAGATTGGAGGCCTAACATTTGTTCAGTTCTTGAAACGCTGCTCTATCCCATAGGTACCCAGGGAATGAGTGTTTGATAAAACTCAGAAAAATGTGCACTGGCATACGTGTGTCATTCCATTATGAATCTTGGAGTTTATTCTATACACTCTGTATGAAATATATGTAATGTGTAACACAACAGGTATCCAAAATAAAAAAAAAACTGCATTCCTACATTTTGAACAAAAACATGAAGACTGCCTTAAAACTTAAGAGTCTTATTAGTCCTAAATGGCCACCATGGTTTGAAATTAAAACTTTAAGTGTTTGTGTAATAAAGGATACCAAGATAAGATTTAATCAAAATGTTTTTACAACTGACAAACAAGACCTCCTTAAAGCAATCCACACTGTGCATAAAGAATACTTATTAATATATTTTGCTTATTCCAGACACATCTACTTCACCATTTTCACCCAGCAATATGAATTCCATCTCTGATGATTCAAGAGCAGCTGATGATGTTTTTGCAAATAGCAGTGCAGAAACAGTCTTGGAGAATCTCAGTTTCTCATTTTTTGTGGAAAGAGACAGTGTATTGATGGGTTCAAACCTTACCAAGAAATCAGATGAGAATGAATTTTGTCATGTTACCACTGTTAAGAGTGCTGACTTATATGAGGCAGATCCAGGAAATGTGACAGATGCAGTACAAAGCAAAAACTACCTCATAGAAGAAGTGATCACAGCTGATACAACTTTTGTAGCGAATCTTGTGGCTATGAAAGTGTGTAGCTTCCCATTAAAACTCTACTGTCCATTCTGTTGCAGTAACTTTATTTCTGAAAGTCAACTTAAAGTACACATAAGGAATGAACATGTGTCACAGCTAGGAAGCCTTCTGGTACACAATAGAGCCACCTTACTTCATTCATGCCAACTCTGTCATGCCACATTTTACACTGATGACTTAGTAACAAAACATGTAGCACAGTACCATCAGGATTATGTTATAACAACGTTTCAGGAAGAACAGCCAAACAAGTACGTAATATGTGGATTTTGTCCATATATGGCTTTAATTAAACATAAGCAACATCTTTTGGCACATGTTGAAGAAAAACATTTTAAAGAGTTTAAACATTTCATTCACCAAAAATTTTCACAAATTGCCCAGTGTGAAAAATTGCAATACACTCTTGATATGAAAAATTCAGACGTACCAAACTTGAATACCTTATTAATGCAAATGAGCATCAAAGAAAATAAAGACAATATTAAAGGCAGGATTGATCAATCAGAATCCAGTTCCACTTCTCAGTTCATTAATCAGAATGAAAATCAATTGCCATATGAAGATGGGAAAATTTTTGATAAGAGAAAGGTTAGGGAAATTAAAAATGTTGGACCAGGAAGTGATCTTCCAGTCAGGAGAAAGCTCTGGTTTGATGTACCAGATGTCCCTGAGTTTAGAGACTATAGCAAGGAAAACATTATTTCCTGTAGTACAAATATGAAACCTGTACCCAAATGCATACCAAAGTCATCCAAAATCAAGCCAATTTCAACATGGAGATCTGTGTTTTCATTCAGAAGAAAGAAAATGAATAGAAGCAAACCAGTTTCAAAATTTTCAACAAGTACCCCAAACATCTTCGATTTAGAAACACACATTAGAAAGACACAGCATGATAAACACAATTTTGTTACCAAGAAACAAGATGAATCAAAGGTCAAACTAACTTCCTCCATCAAAGTAGAGAAATACACTTGTAAACAATATTCAGTAACTGACATGGATGATTCTTCAAAAATGCATAATAGGGATAATAAAACCGCCGTTTCGGAAGAATCTTATCCAGTTGTTCTGGAAATGAGAGGCGATTCATTCTGTACAAAGACGCTGTCTGTAAAAAGTTTAAAACAATTTGAATGTGCGATCTGCCTTAATGGCTTTGTTAACAATATTGATTTACTGACTCACATACGACTACAACACACTGGGCCACTGAAACTGTTGCAACCATCCTTTAAGTGTGGTCAGTGTGCAGCTAAATTCTACAAAAATAGCTACTTGCTTAAGCACTGCAGGTTTCACCACACACCCCGATGCCTTGCAAATGAGTTACCAGCCTAAGAAAAATAGGGTGAAACATCAGCAGAACAATATTAAATTAAAACACTGAAGTTAGAAGTGAATCACAGTTCTGCTGTTTTTTGTTTTGGATGGAATGGACATAGCATGTAGAGTGATACAGAATATAACATTATGATACGAAAATATTTTCATATTAATTGTATCTGTTCAAAATGGAAGAGGGGGAATTACATTTCACTGAAAAGTAAAATATTTTTTTAAATGTCTGAAATGTAAAATGCAGGGGACATGAATTTTAAGCCATCAAAGAAGCATTACTCAATTCGAAAATTGTAGCCCTTCATTTCAGCTGTAAGAATTAGTTGTAGAACTCCTGATGTAATACTTCAGAGGATTATTCAGTTTCAAGTTTACCCAACATACATTGCTTGAATATGGAACTACACCATTACACTGTAGAGGAAATTAAGCTTCATTGCTTATTAGAACTACTTGGTACATAGGACCTGCTGGTTCCAGTACTTTTGAAGCTGCCGTAATATTACCGAGAAGCACCATTACAAGTAGGCTCCTCCTGATTATTACCCCTGTTTTTTGTTTTTATTCTTTTTTTCCCCCCTACATATTTATTAGGCCAGTTCTTTGTAATCCAAATATCTATAACCACAAGTATATTTCACGTCTTTTATTACACTGGATTGTTTATTTGTGTGAAGTTGTTATGGAACACACTTGACAGTCTAAATTCATGTGTATGGACATTATTTTCAAGAAACAGCAGCTGTACAGAATAATACTGCAGGTGTGTTTGGTTATCAGCATGCAACTTTTGATGTAACATAACAATGTGGTTGACCAAAATTTACACGCATTGGCATCCCTGCAGGGCAGCTACTTTAAGCAGTCTGTACATGTCTGTAAATATATAGCAACTTTGGATCTGCTGAATAGAGTTTAATGATATTTTGTATGGGAGAATTTTACAAAAAGAAGTTGCCTTTCACTTTTCATCAAGCCCAGGTACTGCTTCATGATGATCTGTATGTAATGATAGGCAAATGAGCAAGCATATCAGTTCCTATCATGCTTTACACCCAAAGACAAGTGGGAAAAATTAAACTATCATTACTATTCTGCACCAGAAGCAGAAATATGGCACTCCAGATGCTATGTGTTCCCCTGTATCATGACAGCGCTAAAGTACAGCATAATGAGAATTGCACATCAATTGTGACTACTAGGAAAAAAAAGTTTAGGCCAACCTTTTGCAGGCAAGGTGGCAAAGTCAGGTATTCTGAGGTTTATAATGCACTTTCAACAAAAAAGATATGTAGTAAACAGTGTAATGTGTTAAGATAGGACAAAACTGAAACCTTTAGTCCATGGGGGGTGAATAAAATATAGAACGAGACAACTTTAATGACAGGATTACAGTAGTATTAATAATGGTTCAATAGAAATATGCCAGAGGTCAATTAGAAGGATGTATATGGCCAAGAGATATGAAAAGTCACCATATGCACAGAGATATGCATCCAAGCGAGTCTCTAGATGTTTTTCTCATGTACAATTTCAAAGTCTTGTGATAAAACCCACAGCATTTAAAGAGAAGCCTGTTGATAAGGAACTTGCACAAATACATGGTTCTTGTGATCAAAAAAGATGCTGGCCTTGAATTTTCCCCCATGGTGGTCACTACAGATGCTTCAACTGCATGCTGAATTCCTTCAGCTCTGGGGTATAGGGGTGATAATTTTTGTCACCATTCACCTGGTTGGCAAGTTTCTACTGAACCTAACTTGTAATCTGAAACTGAAGAATGATGTAAGCCACTTTGTACAATGTCATATATTTTATTAATAACAAAGGTACTTAGAATGTTTATATGAACACAGTTTTGTATTCCGGCAAGCTTTATACATGTCAGACATTAAATACCCTTATTTTACATGTGTTTTTCCTTTATATACAGTATATCATTGTTATGACAGAATTTCTTCCACCTGGTACAGAAATTCTGTTATCAATGATCACAGATACCGACTGTAAGCTGATATGCCTAGCGGCAAAATCAATTGGATGACATCTTTGGTAAACGCTGTCTCATCAAACATTTGATTAGTGCTATGACCAATTTCAGGATTCAGTATGGTAAATAATAATATGTTTTTAGAAGTTTGACATTTAAGTAAACCTTTGGTTGAAAGTTTGGCTTATGTAACATCCACTCATCATGATGTCCCTAATGTACAAACAGCTCATAGTGTTGTATATCATAAATGATTACACTGGTCAACAAAATTTAAGTTTTTTTTTGTCCCACAAACTTCAATAGATGAACTTAGCAGTACTTTTTATGCTGAATTCAGGTATGTATACAGAATTTTTATATCAAGCAGGGTTTCAAAGATAAACAGAGGAATTTAAATGTGGAAAATAGTACTTTACATGCTCATGAAACAGGCAGAAGCTTTCCTCGAAAATGGAGAGGCGTATGACTTTCGCTGCCAAGTGACAACCATGCATTTCTTTCAATCTCATTCAGGTCTTCATCGAACTGTTCGCCTTGCATCAGTTCCCTGATATGGGGTCCTATAAATATACCCTCCTTTTTTTTGCATCACTCAAATTTGTGAACTTATTCCTCACATATTCGAATCCATGGCCGATTTTATCCATACCTTTCACAAAGTTTTTCATGAGGCCCAGCTTTATGTGCAAAGGGGGCAGATAAATTTTCTCTGGAAGAACAAGAGGAAGATTGATGACATTTTTCTCTCCTGGTGTGAGTGATGTTCGTTTAGGTCACAGTTTATTTACATAATGATTCTTCTTGTCCCGGCTGTCCCACTCACTCAGGAAACAGCAGTTTTTAGTGTAACCAAGTTGCATTCCAAGTAACAGTGCCACAACTTGAGATCACCACATAACTTCCAATTAAATTTGTCATACTTAATCCTTCCCAACAGAAGCTTCATGCTTTCGTAACTTTCCTTCATGTTGGCTGCATGAGCCAAAGGAACAGAAGGGACTCTATTTCTGTTATGGAGTAGAACCACCTTCAGGCTCACTTTTGACAAATCAATGAACAAGCGCCAATTATCTGGGATATTCATGGCCAAGAACTTCCATAACGAAACAAACATCATTGCAAAACACAACACCATCTTCCTGGGAGAAGAAATCCTTCAATTCTTCATGGTGCCCACAGTAAAAATACACCTTAGTGTCCTGGTGCAGAAGATTTCAGCCCTTTAACCTGGAGTGAAAGGTGTGGGTAACAGAGAAATTCTGTAAACATATTTGAATTCAGCGTCCAAAAATACGTCAGAAGCAGACATTTTTCCTCATGGGACAAAATTTTTGTTGACCAGTGTTATTAAATAAGTTTTAAATAAATTATAGGAATAAAAGTACACTAGGCCTGTATTTTCTTTGTGGTGACATTATGTAAATTTACTTTATATGGAATTTCCATAGAGTGGCCCATTCATCAAAATAAATTCTCACATATGCTAGATAAAAATGCTTGACAAATTATGTAGGCCAGAAGTGAACAGCAGATGCCAGTCACACTTACCTAACTTTCATTTCACTTTTCCTATGCTATTACACCTATAAATAATTATTATTGGCTGAGTGAAAAAAAATTTGCATCATATTACAAATTAGCATGTAATTGCCATCAACACACCTGTTTATTAATATTACTAGTGCGGCTTTAGAATGTATGGCAACATGTTGTGACTCATATTTAGGTCATCTTCAGGCCAATATTTTACATAATATAATGGCCTGGATATGACCTAAATGTGGGTTGAAACATGCTGCCATATATGCTAAGGATCTAATAGTAATATAATAAACAGTCATGTCAATGGCATTTACATGCTAATTAGTGCTATTATAAAACACGAGATGTCTAAGTTGAAATTTGCCCCCTGTTTCTATCGACATGGGAGAATGTTCTTGAACATCATGGATTTGAGCTTAAGCTCATCACTTCTCTCTGTTATTTCAGTTTTGTACCAATGATGATGATCAATGGTGAAAACAGGATGGAAGAATTATGACTAGACAGGTTCTGAAACATTTTTAGTTCACTGGTTGTCTTCTCTCAGAGGAAAAAGACATGTTCTCTCAGGACAGCAGTTTCTCATTCATCATATTATCCCTGGGGACAGATAATAGCTTTATCTAATGGATCAAATGGAGTATATCCCATCTTTAACTGATAGCTATGCCAATCATGGTAGCTGCGGTCTACGGCATAGGTCTGCAGCTTCTCGATTGCTGGCGTCGCAGGTTCAAATCCTGCTGAGGGCATGAATGTTCATCTCATGTACTTGTTGTTTGTTGTATAGGTAGCACCCTCTGCAAGAGGCTGATCAATATTTTAGATTCGTCATTCTGGGTGTGTGTATGTGTGTGTGTGTGTGTAACTGTGTGTGATCTAGTAACCTCAAATGAGATGACCTATGCTCGAATGAGGCTGTCGTGCCACAGAAATAAAATAACTGCAGCAGAACCAGTTTCTGAAAAGTGTTTTTGATCAAAATTATAAGATTTTAAATGTCCAATTTGCATGTCAGCTCATTATTGCAGTGAGGTACATGAAAAATTAAACATAAAAACAATAGTCTTTGCAGGCAATATCCTGATATGGGGAACAAACATATGGAGTGTTGAAAAAGAGTGAAACATGGAACACAAGAGATCAAACCTTACAGATTACATATTAATATCAATAAAATGTCAGCTACAGAGATAGAAAGAAACTGGGGAAATACAACCTGTCACAGTAATTGGATACAATGAAGTCTTAGTGGCCACACTTTATAGCATTCTTGGAAATTCACTGTGAACTTCAGCATGAAATATTTTCATCTACGGGGAGGATATTTTATTGTTCACCACCTGGAAAAACCCCCATGAGAATAAATGAAACCTTTCCACCTTATATCTTTGTCACATTTTCAAAGGACTTCTTAGATATCTTTATGTTGTGAGTTTTTTTTGCATTCTGTTGACAACAAACTTACAGTATATATCTAGACTAACCAACTTATTAGCCACTAATGATGCTTTTGTGTTTTTCTTGGTAGTGTTAATATTTTTGCCCATTAAATTAGCATCATCAGCATAAACCAGAAGCTCATGTGTTCTATTCAATTTCTTCCTAATGGCATATTCTTAAGCAAATCTCAAAACGAATGGCAATAAAGCATCTCCTTTCTTCACACCTTTCTGATCAGACAAACTGTAGAATTCCAAATGTCCTTTAATTACACATCACAACAATCTGTACCAATTACAGCTTTGTATACATGATGAAGGTTAAAATGAAATGTGTAAACCCTTGTTCTTCAACTGATAATACTCACGACCGCAGTTCCCTTTGTTTGTGAAAGTGGATATCTGCCAAGTCTGTTGGGATATTTCAATTTGTACGGCAAATAGGGTACCGAGGTTCCTCAAGTTCCAGAGAGATTGTTCGTGAGTTCTAACCACAGATTCATAAATGAGGTAATAACGTAAGATGTGATCCATACTAAATTCAGTTAAAACGAGACTAATAGTACAAATGATGGCGGAGTTTGTATACAAGGTTACAGATAACACGGTGGAACAATTACAGGGTTTGAGTGATGAGACCAATTTGTGCTGTGAAGTTGTGGTACAGTGAAAGATCAACTTCAACATGTATTTCAAGAATTAAAATCTGCTAGAACAATTGTAACATTCCTCCAGGAAGACATCGTCAAGTTAAACACCTCAGCTTCTAGCAACGTGACAAAGCCATCCCAGCTCAGGGAATCCAGTGTCCACGACCAAGTGAATAAAAACTGGATACCAGTAATTCACAATGGCAATAAGAATAATAATAAATCAGTGGTTTCTGCTACTAAGCTCAATCGTCAGTTAATTACACTATCTAATAGGTTCACTCCACTATCCGATGTACAAGAATCCACAGTGCCCATTGAAACATTCACCTTCAGTGAAATGCAACACAACAAAGGTACAGGAAATTACAACAAGAAACCCTCAAACATGATACGGAGAAAGATCATAATCCTAGGAGACAGCCACGCAAGAGGTTGCTCCCAGGAAGTGAAACATAACCTAGATCACAATGTTGAAGTTCAGGGGATAGTAAAACTGGGGGCAAACACAGAAGTAATAGTAAACACATCAACAAAAAACATTGGAAAACTTACAAAAAAGGACATCGTCGTAGTGTGGGGAGGCACACGGGACATAGGGAGAAATGAAACAGAAAGGGCTCCATCAGATAAAAAACTTCGTTGAAAATCACAGACAAACAAATTTTATAGTGATGAGTGTACCATATAGACATGACTTGGATCCAGAATCATGCATAAATGATGAGGTTAAGGTGTACAACAGGAAGTTGAAAAAGTACCTAAAAATTTTTGATAATACCCAGATTATCAAAGTAGAGTCCAAGAGGGAGCTATTCACAAGTCACGGTCTACATATGAACGCAAAAGGAAAAGAACAGATCGCTAGGAAGACAGCACAGACAATTAAGGTTATGGTAAATAAGAAAAAGAGTGACCCAATTATGATGAAAGACAGAGAAGACCAACGGATATTTAGTGAAGAAACGAGAGAATAGCAGATGTCACACAGAATGAGGACAAGGAAGTTCAAACAACTCATGAAGAACAAGCAGGTGGTACTCAAGATCCAAAAGAAGACAAACTACCTCCTAAACGAACCAGAAAGCTACCCACTACATGACATGAGGATTTTTTATGGCTGGGCATGAACACAAAGCATTAAAGGTGAAAGACACTGCAACCAGTAAATTAAACTTCAAGTTACACGAGTTAAAAATACTACATCACAATGTGCAAAGTCTGAACAATAAGTATTAGAAATATCTATATCATTAAGTTTTGATGATATAAATGCTGATGTTCTTTGTTTTACTGAACACTGGCTAAGGGAAAATCAACTCAGCAATGTACATATTGACCAATTCAAGCTAGTAAGCAGTTTCAATAGACCGACCAGAACAGGCGGGGGTTCCAGCATCTTTGTAAGGAACTTTATACGTACTAAAGATGTAGATTACCTTAAAGGATCAGGAAGTGAAAATGCCTTTGAACTACCAGCAATAGAACTCATAGATTTTAACTTCATTTTAGTTTGTATTTATAGATCTCCGGATGGGAATTTTGACAAATTTTTGCATAAACTAAAATCTGTAATTTGTAAAGTGCAGTCCCAAGGAACAAACATATTTTTGTGTGGTGACTGGAATGTAAACTTTTTACAATGTAGCACAAATTATTAGAACTGCAGAACTTATTACTCATGTATAATTTGGTAAACACGGTAAAATCCCCCACAAGAATGACACACAACACCAGTACACTAATTGATGTTATGATAACAAATCTAAACTGGGAAAAGCAAACTATGATTTATGATTTGGGATATTCAGATCATTTAGCCCAAGTAACTTACATAAAGATAGATAAACCAGTACTAGGTCCAAAAGCTATAAAGAAAAGACAGTTTATGGATAATGCTATGGAAGAATTTATACACCTTCTACAAAAAGAGTCATGGAACCAGGTTTTACTACTAGAGGACATAAATAAGTCCTTTAATGCCTTTATGATTATGTTCATGTACCACTTTAACGCACTGTTCCCTATAAAGACAGTCTATCTAAACAACAAAAATAAAAATTAGTGGATGACCAAAGGCCTATTAGTTTCGAGAAACAGATTGAGAATATTAAATGGAATGAAAAGATCCACAAAGATTTCGGTGGAGTTCCGATGTTATATAAATAAATATCAATTGATTTATAAAAACCTTGTAAAAGAAGCAAAAAAATGGAAAATGATAGATTTATTCTGTCCTCAAAAAATAAAACTAAAGGAATATGGCAGGTAATAAATAAAGAGATTGGAAATTTCCCACATAACAACTGTAATTTGCAACTCCGAAACAACTAAGAATTAATTACAGACC
>Ga0209629_10004300_pt1 | contig 10497 bp, 10 predicted proteins | sample TergutCu122P5_FD_187286 | JGI IMG/M metagenome (GOLD analysis project Ga0209629, IMG submission 187286) | Cubitermes ugandensis P5 segment gut microbial communities from Kakamega Forest, Kenya - Cu122 P5 (SPAdes) (version 2) | ecosystem: Host-associated > Arthropoda: Insects > Digestive system... | reverse complement strand
GTTATATCTGCGCGGCAACACGCAGGGGCTGATGGTCGTATTCGTCACGGCGGGCTTCGGCGTTGTCGGCTTTCTGGACGACTACATAAAATTGGCGCGCAAGCGCTCGCTGGGCCTGCGCGCGTACCAGAAGATCATCGGGCAGTTCGCTGTCGCCGCGGTGTTTATCGCGTATGTCTGGCTCAAAGACCCCGCGGCCTTCGGCGGTTCCGTCTCGCAGATACTGATACCGTTTACGGACGCGTCTTTCGACCTCGGCCCGCTGTATATCCCGTTCGCGTTCTTCGTGGTCGTCGGCTGCGTAAACGGCGTCAACATCACGGACGGCCTGGACGGCCTGGCCTGCGGCGTAACGCTGCTGGTCACGGTGTTCTTCGTCATCTGCGCCGCGGCCGCCGGCAGCCCGATTCTGCCCGTGCTGGGCGCGGGCGGCGGCGCGATGCTGGGCTTTCTGCTGTTCAACGCGCACCCCGCCAAGGTGTTCATGGGCGACACAGGGTCGCTGGCCCTCGGCGGCTTTGTCGCCGCCGCCGCGATATTGCTGAAAATGCCGCTTTTTCTTGTAATCGTCGGCATAATCTATGTGATTGAGACGCTGTCCGTCTTTTTGCAGGTGACGTTTTTCAAGGCCACGCACGGCCAGCGGCTGTTCAAAATGGCCCCGATACACCACAGTTTCGAGCTGTCCGGCTGGCCGGAGACCCGCGTCGTCGCGCTGTTTTATATCATCACCGCCGTGGCGTGCCTTGTGGGGTTTCTGGGCGCGCGGTTTGTATTTTAGCCAAGTTTGTCATCCTGAGCGCAGCGAAGGATCTTAGCATCGGGAGGGAACCATGGATTTCCGCGATAAAAACGTTCTGGTCTGCGGCCTTGCCAGGAGCGGCCAGGCCGCCGCGCTGCTGCTGCGCTCCCTCGGCGCGCGCGTGACCGCGCAGGATTTAAAGGACGAGGCGGCGCTGGAGGCGGCGGAGCCCGAAGGCATGGCCGCGCTGCGCCGCGCCGGGGTATCGCTGTATCCGGGCAAAGACCCGGCCGATATCATATCCGGCTTCGATTTGATCATAGTCAGCCCCGGCGTCCCGCTGAATCAGCCGTTCGCGGAGCGCGCGCGCGCCATGAACGTGCCGGTTATCGGCGAGTTGGAGCTGGCGTACCGTCTCTGCCGCTGCCCGGTCATCGCCATAACCGGCACCAACGGCAAGACGACGACGACCGCGCTGGTCGGCGAGATTATCAAACGGGAATTTCCCGGCGCGCAGGTCGTCGGCAATATCGGCACGGCGTTCTCCGAGAAGGTGCGGGAGCTGACCCTCGCCGACCGCGCCGTCGCCGAGGTCAGCAGCTTCCAGCTGGAATCCGCGCGGGACTTCGCGCCGCACATCGCGGCCATCCTGAATATCACGCCGGATCACCTCGATCGCCACGGCACCTTCGAAAACTACGCGCGTATCAAGCATTCCATCGCTAAGAACCAGACCGAGGCGGACTTCCTGATTCTGAACTGGGACGACAAGCCCAGCCGCGCCATGGGCTTCGAGCGCGGCCGCGTCGTGTATTTCAGCCGGTCGGAAGAACTGGAATACGGCGTGTTCGTGCGCGGCGGCGCTATCCGCGCCAAGCTGCTCTGGGTGGATGAAGATATCATAAACATCAGCGAATTACGGATATTGGGCGCGCACAACGTCGAAAACGCGCTGGCCGCCGTCGCGGTCTGCGTCTGCGCCGGCGTGCCCGCGGCGGAGATACGCGCCGGCCTGAAAGCCTTCAAGGCCGTCGAACACCGCATCGAATACGTGACGACGATAAATAACGTCGCCTATTACAACGATTCCAAGGGCACCAACCCCGACGCCGCGATAAAATCCATACTGGCCGTGCCCGGCCCCATCGCGCTGATAGGCGGCGGCTACGACAAGCACGCCGATTTCACCGAATGGGTCAAGCTGTTCCCCGGCCGGGTGAACTTCCTCGCGCTGATAGGCGAGACGGCCGGCGCGATCATGGAGGCCTGCGGCGCGCAGGGCTTTATCGGCTATAAAAAGGCCGCCACGCTGAAAGAAGCGGTGCGCCTCTGCCATGAAAACGCCAGGCCCGGCGGCTGCGTGCTGCTCTCCCCCGCCTGCGCCAGCTGGGATATGTTTACGGATTACGAGGAGCGAGGGCGTTTATTTAAGGAATATGTAATGGAATTGGCGCGTTGAACGGTCTTGACCGTTCCGTATTCCTGACTGGATTGCTTCGGGCATATACTCATTCGGGGACGTAAGTTCTCCGCCCTCGCAATGACGCCGCGGCTCGCGGCCGCGTCATTGCGAGCCCAACGCCACTGCCCTTACCGATAACGTACGGGGGCGAAGCAATCCAGTAACTTAGCCGCAGCGAATGTCTGTTTTGTCCACGCCGATATATTATCAACACCGATTCGCACACCCGGAGGTACCCACATGGCATCTAACACGCTAAGAAAAGAACATTATTACGAAGAGGCGTACGCCCGGCCGGAACGCGGCGAACGCAAGGAGCCGCGCGCCATCCACGAATTCGGCAGCGTGGACTACACCGCGCTGCTCGTCGTCGTCCTGCTGCTGATGATCGGCGTGGTCATGGTCTTTTCCTCCGGGTATTATATATCCTCAAACACCGCCGCCATGAACAACGACACGTTCTACTTCCTGAAGCGGCAGGGCGCGTTCGCGGCGATGGGCCTGATCGTGATGTTTATCATGTCCAACCTGGACTATCACAAGCTTGAGAAGTTCATACTGCCGCTGTATCTGGCCTCTAACGCGCTGCTGGTCATCGTGCCGGTCATTGGCCGCGCCTCCCACGGCGCGACGCGCTGGATCACCCTGCCGGTCGTCGGCCAGTTCCAGCCGTCGGAAGTCTCGAAAATCGCGATTATCTTCCTTATGGCCATGGTGCTGCACCGCAATAAAGACATCCTCAAATCCCTGGGCGGCTTCTTCTTCTGCCTGGGGCTGGTCGGCGTTACGGCTGTTCTGGTCTTTCTGGGCAACCTCAGCACCGCGCTGATCGTCGCGATAGTCGGCTTCGGCGTCATCTTCGTCGCCAGCCCGCATATCCTGCGGTTTCTGGCCATCGGGGGTTTGGGCGCCGGCTCGCTTTACGCGTATGTCGCGTTCTTTTCCCAGGGCTTCCGCGCGGAGCGCTTCTCCGCGTGGCTAAACCCGTTTTCAGACCCCACCGACAAGGGCTTCCAGACGATACAGTCGCTCTACGCGGTGGCCTCCGGCGGGCTGTTCGGGCTGGGCCTCGGGCAGAGCCGCCAGAAGAGCTTTGTGCCGGAGCCGCATAACGACTTCATATTTTCGATAATATGCGAAGAGCTCGGCTTCATCGGCGCGGCGCTTATCATCCTGCTGTTCTGCATCCTGATCTGGCGCGGAATCAAGATAGCGCTGAACGCCGTGGATTCCTTCGGCTTCCTGATCGCGACCGGGATTATAATGCTCGTTTCGAGCCAGGTCATCATCAACATCGCCGTCGTGACCAACACCATCCCCAACACGGGCATCCCGCTGCCGCTGATCAGCTACGGCGGCACGTCCATGCTCACGACAATGTTCCTGCTGGGCGTGCTGCTGAATATCTCGCGGTATACCAAGTCCGTCGGCTCGTGAGGGCGGTTCGCCCATTGCAATCAAGACCGCCCGGCTAAAGCGCGGAACGGTCAAGACCGTTCCCTACAGCGTGCGCCGCCTGCTATGCCGTCGTAGGACGGGGGCTCTGCTCCCGCCGCACCCGCCGTCATTGCGTCCCCGGATACAGCCGTCATTGCGGGCTTGACCCGCAATCTCATTGGACCCCGGGCCATGACCGTTCCCTACAGCCGTCATTGCGGGCTTGACCCGCAATCTATCATTTCTGACCAATATGCCACCGTAGGGCGGGGGCTCTGCTCCCGCCGCACCCGCCGTCATTGCGGCCACGGTTCAAGCCCGTTCCCTACAGCCGTCATTGCGGGCTTGACCCGCAATCTATCATTCCAACGATAAATCCTCGTCGTTCAGGATCAGTTCGCCATTCTTCTTCTCAAATGAAACAATTTCCTTTTTTATTAAGTATTCTATCATATTCGTCATTGAGCGGGATTCCATTTTTGCGATTTTTTTGATCTTCGCGTGAACCTCCAGGTCCAGCCTTAAAGTAAATTGCGTTTTTATAACGGCCATCGTGATACCCCTTTTTGTTTTTATGGTATCACTGTGGTTTAATTATTTATGGTGTATAATTGACACCATAATGCGGTTAAGCTATAATTAATGCGCATAATTCATTAAATTAATAAGGTGATAATATGAAATGCGATTTTGATTATTGCATTTACAACAGGAATTTCGAGTGCGCAATAAGAAATATCCAAATAAATTCATTGGGTATGTGTGATGATTGTATTATGGTGTCGATATCAAAAGAAGATTTGGAAATCCTGAAAGAGGAACAATGCGAGTGTATTGGAAACGGGTATGAATTTGAGCCTGACGATTAAAATTTTCTGCTGCGAAAAAATGAACGGCCGGAGGAACGGTCAAGACCGTTCCCTACAGCCGCCACGGACGCCTATAACCCGAATATAACCCCCCGCCTCTTGAGCAGGGCCTCGATCTCGGAGACGGCGCTGTCGGCCCGGCCGCCGTCGAGCAGCAGGTCGGCCTCCGGGAGGCCGCGGCCCTCGCCGCGCCCGGCGGAACTGATGCAGGCGACGTACACGTCCTCGCCGGAGACGACGCGGCGGATGTTTCGTATGTCCCTGCCGGAGAGGTCGGACGCCGACATGATCAGGATCAGCCCGGCGTCCAGCATGATATTGGCGACTTCCGCGAAACGGCGGGTGTTTTCCTCTCTGTCCATATCTTTCCGGGAGCTGATGTCCGCGTCGAGGCCGTAGAGTATGCTGCTCATCCCGATATAATACACGTACTTGCCCTTTTCAAACAGGCGGCGCTCCAGCAGTTTGGCTATCGCCTTTTTATCCTCGCTTTTCGGCCCGGTTATCAGCACCAGCGCGGCCTTCTGGTTGTACATTTCCGCACGGCGCTCGAAGGATATGCTGCTGCGCTCCCATTTGTATTCCCTTGTAAAGACGCGCTTTTGCAAATCATCATCGTTTGCGGCCGAGGCAAGGGATTCAGTCAGCAGGCCGCCGCCGGATATATCGTAATTATCGACCAGCACGAAGCGGCGCAGATTTTCGAGGCCGGCGTATGTGTCAAAGGCGACGGGCCTTTCGGCGCTGAACGCGCATTCGGCGGCCTCGTTGAAGCCGACCTCGTCTTTGGCCAGCGCGCTCAGATCCGACGAGTTCATGACATTCAGTATCTCCGTCACAGTGACGGGCGTCTCGTTCGTGCCGATGCGCAGGATATAGGGTTTGTCCTTTGTGAGCGGCGTTTTGCCCAGCCAGAAGATGTTACCGGTGAATTTATCCGTGACCAGCGGCTGCGGCTGCCCGTCCACGGCGACCAAACCGCCGCGCTTCAAGTATATCTGCTCGTCCAGCGTGAAGCCGGCGGCGTCCCCCGCGGAGAACGCGGCCGGTTCGGCGCGGTTGTAGCTCTCCAGCGTTTTTACGCGGCCCGTTTTGCCGGATGGGTAGAAGATCACCCTGTCGCCGGCCCGCAGTGTCCCCGTTTCGACGGCGCCGGCCACAATCCTGCGGTCGTCGTCCCCGTCCGTGAATTTATAGATATCCTGAATGTACATGCGGAACGGCTTTTCGGCGGGCGGCGGGTCGCTGCGGAAGGCGTCCAGCAGCTCCAGCACCGTGCCGCCGCCGTACCAGGGCATCGCGCCCGTCTTGCGCGCGATGTTGTCGCCGCCCAGCGCGCTTACCGGCACAAAATGTCCGGCCGGCATTTTTATCTGCTCCAGAAACAGCCGGAACTCCGCCGCTATCGCGTCGTACCGCGCCTCGGAATAGCCTATCAGATCCATCTTATTGACCAGCACCGCCACCTGCCTGATTCCCAGCAGCGAAAGCATGTACGCGTGGCGCTTGGAATTTTCCATTATGCCCTCGTTGGCGTCGATGACCAGCAGGGCCGCCTGTGCCTTGGCCGCGCCGGTTATCATGTTCTTCAGAAATTCCACGTGCCCGGGCGCGTCGAGTATCATGCAGCGCCGCTTGTCCGTCTTAAAAAAGCAGCGCGCGGTGTCGATGGTGATGCCCTGCGCCTGCTCGTCCTTAAGGGCGTCCAGCAGAAAGGCGTACTCAAACTGCTTGGAGTTCCGGCGGCACGTCTCTTTGACCTGCTCCAGCCTGCCCAGCGGCAGGGAGTTCGTATCCACCAGCAGCCGGCCGATCACCGTGCTCTTGCCGTGGTCCACATGCCCGACGATAACGAGGTTTAAATCTCTATCCATTTGTTCCATCACATGTACCCATCTTTCCTTACTAGAGGCTAGAGAAAAAAGAGGCTAGAGGCTAGTATAATGTATTATCTAAATCTTTACAAATCCCACTGGATTGCTTCGCCCGTTTACGTATCAGTATACGAAGCGCCATTGGGCTCGCAATGACGGTAGGGAAGGCATATGGCTGCTTGCAGCCGCGTCATTGCGAGGGCAAATGGCTTGGCGGCCCATGCTCGTATGTGCCCGAAGCAATCCAGTTCACGCATGTAAGGTGCTGTTCTTTATGCAGGCAAAGTGTAAAGTTTTAGATGTTACGCGGTAGTAGATAAAACCCCCGCAACCGTAGGGCAAGGGCTCTGCGTACTAGAGGCTAGAAAAAGAAGAGGCTAGAGGCTAGATAAAACCCCCGCAACCGTAGGGCAAGGGCTCTGCTCTTGCCGTGGTCCACATGCCCGACGATAACGAGGTTTAAATCTCTGTCCATTTGTTCCATCACATGTACCCATCTTTTCTAAGTTCCTCCAGCCCGCCGCCGTCCTCCGCGTCCTGCGCCCGGCCCGAACGCTCCGCTATATTGGAGAATTTGCCGGTTCGCAGCTCCTCGACGACCTCCGCCACGTCCTTCGCGGCGGAATCCACCGGGAAGGTGCAGGGCCAGCAGCCCAGCGAGCGGTAGCGCCTGCCTTCGCCGCGGTCGTAATACAGCGAAACGGTGGGGATGCCCTCCCGTCGGATGTACTCCCAGACATCCAGCTCCGTCCAGTCCAACAGTGGGTGTATGCGCACATGCGTGCCGGGGGCGAAGCTCGTCTTGTACTGGTTCCAGAATTCCGGCGGCTGCGCGGCTATGTCCCAGTCGTTGTTGACGTCACGCGGCGAAAAATAGCGCTCCTTGGAGCGGCTGCCCTCCTCGTCCGCGCGCACGCCGGCGATCACCCCGGTAAATGGCTCCGTATTCTTATCTATCTCATACGCGTCTCTGCCGTGGTTGAAGCGGTAGCGCGGCCAGTCCCCGCTGAGGGTGTGCTTGAGCGCCTCCGTTTTGAGCAGGCGGCAGCACTCGATGCGGCTCACGGCGTTGTCCGGGAAGGTGCGCTTGGCCTTCAAAGCCTCCGCGTTCTCGCCGTATATCATGTCCAGCTTCCATCTCCGCGTCAGCGCGTCCCGGTATTCTATCATTTCGGGTATCTTATAATGCGTGTCTATATGCACAAGCGGCATCGGCACATGGCCGAAAAACGCGCGCCTGGCAAGGTAAAGCAGCACTGTGCTGTCCTTGCCCACCGACCAGAGCATGCACAGGCTTTTAAAGCGGCTGTACGCCTCGCGTATGATATATATGCTCCTGTTTTCAAGTTCGGTCAGTCTGTTCATATTCCCTCGCGTGTCTGATAAAATCATACAGCCGATCCGCGCATTCGGCGGCGCTCCCGGCCTCGGTGTCGATCAGGACGTCCGGCGCGGCCGGTTCCTCGTAATCCGAGGTAAGGCCGGTCATCATCGCGATTTTGCCCTCGCCGTATTCCTTATACAGCCCCTTGGGGTCGCGGCTTATGCATGTCTCAATTGAGGCCTTCACATACACCTCATAAAATCCGGCCCCGATCTGCGCCTTCGCCGCGGCCCGCATGGCCCGCAGCGGCGAAATCACGGACACCAGCGCGATAAGCCCGGCGTCTTTCAGAATGCCGGCCACGCAGGCCACGCGGCGTATATGCTCGGCCCGGTCTTCCATAGAAAAGCCCAGACCGGCGCTCAGGTTCCTTCGGAGCTCGTCCCCGTCCAGGCGGTATGCGGGAACGCCTTCGGCGATCAGCCGCTTCTCAAGCAGCGCGGCCAGCGTCGACTTGCCGGAACCGGAAAGCCCGGTAAGCCAGAACACGGCGCCGCGCCCGGCCTCCGTCACCCGCGAACCTTGCCGCGATATATCATCCGAACCGCCCACCGCGGCCTCCTTTTACAACCTTTAAACGATCTCCAGGCCGGGCAGGTTCTTTATCAGCACCGACGTCGAGCCGTCCTCGTTTGATATGTATTCGACCGCGCCGGGTTCCTGCGAAAACTCCACCGGCAGCCGGATTTCGACGCCGTTGGCGCTCCTGACGCGCTGTACGCCCAGCTTCGCCCTGACCATCCGCGCGGGGACGGCCGCGTCCGGCTTAAGGCCGGCCTCCTTCGCCAGCTCGGCGTATTCCGCGCGGATTTCCGAATCCGGGCCGAACACCTCGGCGGCGGCGGCGGAGAGGTTGACGGCGTCGTCCTCCTCGGCCTGCTCTATCAGTATATTTCTTAGCAGCGCGGCCCTTTGCGGCTCGCCGCCCAGGTGCTTCTCCGCGATCTGCTCCGTCACCTCGGCTATGATGCCGGCGGCCTCCGCGCGCGAGAGCTCCGGGAGGCATTGCAGGAACAGCTTTGAGAAATAGTATGTATCCTCGCTGCCTATTGAATACGGCTTTTCGATCACGCGCAGGATCATCGGCTCGAACGGGATCAGGCAGGCCTCTTCAAGCTTGCCGCCGTCGAACGGCAGCGTCGCCGTCTGGACGATCTGGTTGTCGCTCGCGCCGCCCCGGATGTCGGTGCGGTGGACGTAGCCGGTTTTGTAATTCAGCTTTAGCACCGCCAGGAATTGCCCGGTTTTATCGCGGAAATTCACGATAAGGATATCGCCCGGCGGTATTTCCGCGTTCGCGCGCATGATTTCAAACAGCCGCTCGCACAGGGCGGCGCTGGCCGCTTTGAAGAATACTTCGCCGTTTATGAATTGTTTGACGACCGCCAGCGCCGGGGAATCCGCGTCGAACACGGCTTCCTTCGCGCCGGCGTTTGAAACCAGCTTCTTCAGGTTTTTTACGATAAACGCCTCGACGGCCTCGCTCCCGATATCCAGTTCTTCCGTGGAAATGAGCGGCCTGTCCGAGGCGTTGTCCAGTATGTGCAGTATCGCGTTGTCGATTTTGACAGCCATTTTTTTGTCCTCCGTTATATAAGCATAAACATTACAATGATGTGCAGCGTTGTACCCAGCATGACGAAGATATGGAATATCTCATGGAAGCCGAACCAGCTGCGTATGACCGGCTTTTTGAGTGCGTAGAACACCGCGCCCGTGGTGTAGGCCACGCCGCCCGCGATGATAAGCGCTAGTTCGGCGGTTGTGGCGGCCTTGACCAGCGGGTAGAACACGAACAGGGCGCTCCAGCCCATGGCCACGTATATCAGCGTCGAGGCCCAGCGCGGCGCGCTCATCCAGAAGATTTTTAGCAATATCCCCGCCGCGGCTATCGTCCAGATGGCGGCGAGCAGCGAAAAGCCCCAGACCCCGCGCAGCGCGATAAGGCAGACCGGCGTGTACGTCCCGGCGATCAGCACGAAGATCATCATATGGTCGATTTTCTTCAAAACCGCCAGCGCGCGCTCCCCGACGCGCAGGGCGTGGTAAACGCCGCTGGCCGTGTACAGCAGCGCCTGCGACGCGCCGAACAGCGCGTAGGACACGATATGCCAGGGCGTGGCCTTAAGCGCGGCAAGGCTGATCAGCACGGCCGTCACCGGCAGCGAGCAGATCGCGAAAATCATATGGCTGAGCGAGCTGAACGGGTCGCGCAGCAGCGCCGCCCCGTTGGATTTTGTCATAACGCCCCTCCTATCAAATAATTATAGCATGATTATACCACGCCGGCCAGCAGATTTATGCCGAATTTTATCCTTTTTAACGACTCTTCGCGCCCCAATAGTTCGCATAATTCGATAGCGCCGCAGGGGGAGGAAGGCTTGCCGGACAGCGCTGTGCGCACGGGCCACAGCATCTGGCCGGTTTTGAGCTCCATATTCTGTGTTAATTGCATAAGGCAATCGTGAACGGCCGCCTCGCTCCACCGGCTGTCCGGGAGGCCCTCAAGCGCGGGCAGGGCGGCCCCCAGCGCGCGCAGCGCAATCTCCGGCGTCGTCTTCATCTTTTTATGGACGTACAGCTCTGCGGAATATTCCGGCAGCTCGTCGATAAAATCAAACAGCGCCGGCGCGTCCTTTATAAAATCCACGCGGCTCTGGGCCATGGCGGCCATTTTTTCGAAATCCAGGCCGGGCTTTTTGATATCCTTATTAAAATACGGCAGAACC
>Ga0209629_10004299_pt1 | contig 10498 bp, 11 predicted proteins | sample TergutCu122P5_FD_187286 | JGI IMG/M metagenome (GOLD analysis project Ga0209629, IMG submission 187286) | Cubitermes ugandensis P5 segment gut microbial communities from Kakamega Forest, Kenya - Cu122 P5 (SPAdes) (version 2) | ecosystem: Host-associated > Arthropoda: Insects > Digestive system... | reverse complement strand
GATTATCGCGAGAATCTGGAAAAAGAACTGAAAGCCTTGCGTGAAAGTGAAATGTGGCAAACAGGCGCTGTGGTTCGCAAGCTACGTCCCGAAAGGAGTTGATGACGACAAGAAAAACCAAGACTGTTCAAAAGCGATTTTTGAGTAGTCTTGGTTTTTTATTAACATTATTCTCTGTTTTCATCTATAATGACAGATAAGGGATAACCCATAATTTAATAAAATATTGTATCTTTGTCCCATGTGAAAGTTGTATTATAACAAGGTAAAACTTTAAAAGAAAAAAATTATGGAAACAAAGAAACAATACACTTCTTGGGAAATAATACAAAAAAAATATCCCGATAGTTTTGTACTTTTGGAAGACCCTGTGTTTGATCCTCTGAAAGGGTTAAAAGGTGGCTTTTTCTTATATAAAAATAAAAGCAGGAAAAAGGTTTTCCAAAAAGATATGGAGCTAAGACCTCCTTGTGCAACTATTTTATACACTGGAGGTATCAGAGGCGACCGAGTCAATGAAAATGTATTGATACTATGAAACATACATTTACATTACACAAAAGGAAAATCATTGTTTTTGCGACAATTAAAGGGATAAGAATAGAAAAAAATTTCAAATTTATACTTGATACAGGCGCTTCTAAAAGTATAATTGATAGCAATATTGTTTCTTCACTTGGTTTTGATTTAAAACGATTGAAAACAAGTGACAGATTGACAACCATTGGTGGCGGTAAAAATTCAAAAATACTTCACGTGCCGAAATTCAGTTTATTGGGTAAGAATATGGTTAATTTTGAAGTGAACGTTGTAAATATTCCACCTCAAATACTTTATTTTGCCGATGGTTTGATAGGAATGGATTTTTTATTACAGTTCAAACATATAACGTTTGATTTTGACGAAAAAATCATTGAAACATAACTGAAAATAACACAATAATATTGCGAATATTTCAACCTTGTGAAAAACCAGTTGGAATTAGGGGCGTGATAATAATTTTTCTCTCAAAACCTCCATTCCCGTACTTGCTTTTTCTTTGATAACAATTACATTGTCGGGGGCGGGAACGTCATTGGGGTCTACCAGAAAAACGGGGACCCCTTTTCTTACGTAGTGAATCAATCCGGCTGCGGGATAAACTTGCATGGATGTTCCAACGATAACGACAATGTCGGCTTGTGAAACGATTTCGGCGGCTTTTTCAATCATCGGAACCGCTTCGCCGAACCACACGATAAACGGACGAAGCCGGGAACCGTCTTCCGCTTTAGCGTCTTGTTTGATAGGATTGTAACCAATATCGCTGACTTGGGTTTTGCTTTCGTTGCAGGCTTTTGTTAATTCTCCATGAAGATGAATCACATCCGAACTTCCTGCTCTTTCATGCAAATTATCAACGTTTTGAGTAACAACGGAAACTTTAAAATCTTTTTCCAATCCGGCAATAATCAAATGTCCTTTGTTTGGTTCTACTTTTGCCAATTGCGCCCGGCGGTCGTTGTAAAATTGCTGCATCAGTTCGGGATTTTCATACCAGCCTTCGATGCTTGCCACTTTCATGACATCGTAATTTTCCCACAATCCGCCCGAGTCTCTGAATGTGCTGATTCCGCTTTCGGCGCTCATTCCGGCGCCGGTTAAAAATACAAGATGTTTCATTTTCGGTTTATGAATAAGGACAAAGTTACAAAATATTCTTATAAACCAAATCTATTTTAACGAATATTTTCAACTAAATTCTTCTTGTCGGGAAAATTATCATATATTATTTGAACCAACTTGTCAACCGATTTTGTGCTTCGTTCTAATGAGGTAGAAAGACTATTGATAGTCAATTGGTTCATATTATCCAATGAATTGGTGTGCATATATCCGGCATCAATTTCTTGAAGCGTATTGATTTTTTTTCTTGAAAGTAAATCGAAGATATCAATTTCTAAAAAATGAGCTACTATTTCCAATTTATTAAAAGCTACTTTCGGATTTTTTAATGAACGATTTATGCTATTTTCTGAAATTCGCAATGCTTTAGCTAAAGCGCGTTTCGTCTTTTTCTTTTCTTCCAAAAGATTTTCAATTTTATCAAAAATATAATCAATGGTACTCTTTTGTAGTTCAGGCATATTTATTTATTTTTTATTTATTAGCAAAAAAAGTGAAATAAAATTTGATTTATAATAAAATTTGTTATACTTTTGCGTAAAATGTATAATAAAATATCACATTAGGCGCAAGCGCTTTGCTTTTAATTTGCAAAGTAACTGCCAAATATACTAAGATTTATTGAAAAAAACAGAATTATACCCTAAAATTATGGATGAATTGGAATTTATTAGAAATCGGAGAGCTTCGGAACATCATTACGGCGATGTTAGAAAAGCTTGTGAAAGAGCCAGTGTGACCCCGCCGGTTTTTCAATCTGCAATCAGGAAAAAAAGTATTGATGATTTGACAGATAAAGAGATATTGGTTATTCGTTCTTTTATTGATGTTTTGGATGAGCGAAAAGCAGAGAAGGAATTGCTGAAAAAGTCTGTTTTTGCGTGAGTTAGCATTTATTTTTCATAGTTTGCTTTAATATTGTTATGCATATTGTTTGTAAAACTAATGTATTTTATATACCTTTGTAGAATTAATTTACCAAAACAAAAAAATTAACTATGGAAACTTTATTGCATTATGTGTGGAAGCACAAACTCTATGAACAAAGCGACTTACGGACTGAAGAAGTAATTCCTTTTGAAGTTCTCGACCCCGGAATGTATAATTCGAATGCAGGTCCGGATTTTTTTAATGCTAAAATCAAAATGGAAGAAAAGACTTGGGTGGGAAACGTTGAAATCCACACAGTTTCTTCCGATTGGTATAAGCATCAGCACGAAAAGGATAAGGCATATAATTCCGTCATTCTGCATGTTGCAGAAACAATCGACGAGACTGAGATACGCGACAGCGCCGGACGGCTGATTCCTCAATGGAAGATTCAAATCCCCGAACGGATTCAGGCAAATTATTCCTATCTTTTGAATACCGATTCCGTCATTCCCTGTCTTGGAAAAATTTTGGAGATTCCGGAAGTTTACCTGAACGACTGGAAAAGCGCTTTGCTGGTGGAAAGACTGGAACGAAAGACCAATACCCTACTCCGCTTGCTGCAAGAGCGAAAAAACGATTGGAACGAAGTATTTTACATCGCTTTATCCCGAAACTTCGGATTTGGAATTAATAATGACGCTTTCGAACGGTTAGCAAAAAGCCTGCCTTTGAAGACTATTTTGAAACACCAAAATTCGATTACGCAGGTAGAAGCGTTATTCTTAGGGCAAGCCGGACTTTTAGAAGAGGCTGTTTCGGAAGATGCGTATTTTCTGGAACTTCAAAAAGAATACGCATTTCTGAAGAAAAAATACAAACTGAAACCGCTTGATTCGCACATTTTCAAAAGTTTACGAATTCGCCCCAACAATTTTCCGCATATTAAAATCGTTCAATTAGCAGGAATTATTCGCAAAGCGCAGGGATTTTTTTCCAATTTACTGACTATTTCGGAGTTGGAGCCTTTGTATTCGCTTTTTATTTCCGAAAGCGCCGAATATTGGTTGACACATTATCACTTTGAAAAGGCTTCCGTCAAGCGAACAAAAAATTTGGGCTTATCAACTATTCAACTTTTGATAATCAATACGGTAGTTCCGGTATTTTTCGCTTACGGCAAAAAGAAAAATCTGGAAACTTACATGGAACGTGCCATCGGGCTTTTGGAGTCGCTGAAGCCTGAAAACAATTCTATCATCACTTTATTCTCACGTTCAGGAATAGAAATCCGTAACGCCTGCGATTCCCAAGCGCTGATGCAGTTGAAACGCGAGTATTGCGATCAAAAAAAATGTATCTTTTGTCGGATTGGACATCAATTGCTTGCAAAGAATCAATAAATTTGTGGAATAAGTTGGCGAAACATTTTTTTTGTTGTGCTAAGAAAAATGTTATTTTGCCAACTTATCGAATTTATTACTAACTTTGTACCATTAATGGATAGATAAAGTTGAGATTCCCGTATAAATGAAAATACTGAAGAGAATAATTTTGGGGGTTATTATTTTTGTAGCCATTACTTACGTATTGCCGGCTTCGTTATTGCAAGTTCCTTATTTCCAAGAAAAAATATCTTCTCAAGTCGCATCTTACCTTACCAATAAATTACATTCGAAAGTACAAATTCATCAAATCGAATTGGGATTTTTCAATAAATTGATTCTTCGCGGCATGTATATGGAGGATTTATCCGGAGAGGTTTTGTTTCAGGCGAAACGGGTTGCCGCCGGCTTTGAACTGACTCCTCTCTTTCAAAAGAAATTTCGGTTTAATTCGATTCAACTGTTTACGTTTCAATTCAATTTGAGCAGGGAAACCGACGATTCGCCGCTGAATATTCAATACATTATCGACGCTTTCGCTAAGCAGGACACTACAACAACTAATCCTGCAATTGATTTAAAAATCAAGAAGTTGAATTTACAAATGGGCAGTTTTTCCTACCGCGTAAAAGATAAAGCGGAAACGCCCGCCGGTATATTTAATCCCAAAAATATTTTGCTTCACAATATTTCTTCTAAAATCCAAGTCAACGATTTAACCAATCAGAAATTAGATTTGCTATTCGATAAACTGAGCTTTAAAGAACAGTCGGGCTTTCAGGTGAAAAATATAATATTTGATTTGAATGCCAATAAGCATACGGCTAAAATCAACCAATTGATGATTGAATTGGATAAAAGTTCTTTATTGCTTACGGATATAAGCGCTAATTACAATTTACAAAATACAAGCAAGAATGAAGAGGATTCTGTCGCTTTCCAATTAAAATTGATGCCTTCTGCTATTTATCCGAAAGAACTGAGCGCTTTTGTTCCCGCCCTTTCGCACTTTGATGATAAGGTGAGCGTTGAAGGCGATTTAACAGGAAATGAACGCGACATTAAAATTAAAAATCTGCATCTTCAGTATTTTGATCAAATAATGATTACCGCCGACGCCGACTTGCGAAATATTTTTCATCCCGATAAAAATCTTTTTTACATTCGGGGAAATATACCCAATTCGTATTTTTCTCCGGAAGGTATTGAGCGCATGGTAAATAATTTTTCTTCGCAACCGGTTGAATTGCCTGCGCAAATCAAACAAATGAAAAATATGCGGTTCGAAGGAAATATAAACGGGTCGTTTGACGATTTAGCCGCTTGGGGCGTTTTGAATACCGACATTGGAACGATTCGAACAAATCTTACGCTTGGAAAGAATGAGACGCAATATATTAAAGGAGAAATTGCATCGGAAAGTTTGAATTTGGGAACACTGTTAAATAATAAAGATTTTGGAGAAACGATTTTTGATATCCGGTTAGATGCCAAGCAAAATCCCGATAAAAAGTTTTCCGGCTCAGTCGATGCCAATCTCACGAAGTTTGTTTATAAAGGATACACTTACCAAAATTTAACCTTAAACGGCAATTTTACGCCAACGAGTTTTGAAGGGAAGTTAAATCTCGACAGTCCGGAAGGAAAGATTTCGGGCGATGGTCTTTGGGCTTTTAACGGAAAAGATTCTAAATTCGACTTTAATGCGAAATTATCCGATTTACAATTAGATAAATTGAATCTTACAAAAAAATATAAAAATCCGTTGCTGTCTGCTGAAGTAAATGCCAATTTAACCGGAGATAATATTGATAATTTCACCGGTGATGTTTCGCTGAAAGACGTTCGGTTTGCGACCGACTCCAATCATTATTCTTTAAAAAATTTCCAAGTTGCTTTTACCCCATTGGCTCAGGGAAAACGTATTCATATCAACTCCGAAATCCTGAAAGGCGATATTTGGGGTGATTTTTCTTTCAAAACGCTTGTTCCGGCTCTGAAGCAAACGTTTGCCAATTATTTACCCTCGTTGATTAAACCCGACCCGAAATATTCCGGCAACAGTGATACCAATTTATCTTTGCAGCTAAGATTAGCGGACTTGACCGGCTTTTCCAAAACGTTTGAATTGCCTTTTTCTTTACAGGGGGAAACAAATATTTTTGGACTGTATAAGAGCAATGAAAATGCGTTGCGTCTGGAATTTAACAGTCCTCATGCAATTTTAGGCGGTTCAAAAATTGATTCCCTCCGGTTGGCGTGTACCAATTCAGATACGCTTAAGGTTGGTGTATCGGGAATCCATTTGCAGAAGAAAAACAGGCAAATGCAATTCGATGTTCAGTTGAAAGCGATAGACGATAAACTCAATACTTTGTTGCGTTGGGGAAACGGTTCTGACAAATATAGAGGCAATTTAGATTTAACCACTTCGTTTTCAAAACCGGACAATAATTCGCCCACCCATATAGAAACCAATATCAAGCAAACCGGTTTGGTATTTAATGATTCCATTTGGACGCTCTATCCGGCAACGGTCGTCATCGATTCGTCCAATATCCGGATAAATCATGTACAGGCGTTTCATAACGACCAGTTTCTTAAAATACAGGGTGCGATTTCACATAATCCGGAAGAAAAACTCCAGATTGATTTAAATAAGGTGGATTTGGAATATATTTTTCAATCTTTAAATATTCCTGCTTTGGAATTTGGAGGATCGGCAACCGGTTATGTAACAGCGCAAGACCTGTTTACTACGCGGAAAATGGAAACGCATTTGGATGTAACGGATTTTGCTTTCAATTCAACCAATTTTGGTCATTTGGATTTGACCGGAACTTGGGACGATGCCAAGCAGGGAATCTTAATGCTTGGAAAAGTAATAAAAAACGACTCAACCTACGTGGACGTAGATGGTATTATTTATCCGGTAAAAGAAGAATTATCTATTGACTTTAATGCAAAGAACGCCGATGCGCGTTTTCTCCGGAAATATTTAAATACGGTAGTTCAAAATTTAACAGGAAACTTATCGGGACATTTGCGGCTTTTCGGCGATTTGAATAATCCAACGGTTGAAGGCAATGTTTTTGCCCGAAATTGCCGGTTTGGCATTGCATATCTCAATACCTATTATTCATTTACAGATTCGGTAAGATGTTTGCCCGATACAATCAAAATTAATAATATTACCCTTTATGACGAAGCCGGAAATAAAGCTATAGCCAGCGGATATGTAAAGCATCGCTTATTTCAGAATTTTTATTTCACGAGTACCGTTTCTTATTCTAATTTGATGATATTCAATGCAAATAAGGCTTTGAATCCCATGTTCTATGGCACGGCTTTTGGAACGGGAACGGCTTCTATTTATGGGACGGAAAATGTTATTAATATTGATGTTACCGCTCAAAATACAGAACGTACTAAAATGACGTTGGATTTCATGGAAGAACCCGATATTGTAGATTATGATTTTATCCGGTTTACATCTGTAAAGAAGCCAAGCGCAGAATCATTGAAAAAACCGGCGGCTGTTTCCACTCCATCTTCATACAGTTCCGGTTCCGGACCAGAAATCAAGTTTAATTTATTATTGGGTGTGACTCCGCAGGCTACGATTGATATAATTATGGATCCGGTTTCCGGCGATAAAATCAGCGGATACGGAAAGGGAAATCTCCAAATTCAGTATGGAACGAAAATACCATTGCGCGTATTTGGAAATTATGTAATTGAGCGTGGAAAATATAATTTCAGCTTACAACAATTATTTATTCGTAATTTTGATATTCAGGAAAACAGTACGGTCGCTTTCAGGGGAGACCCTTATACTGCCGATTTGAATATTAAAGCGAATTACAGGGTGAATGCCAATCTGGAAGATTTAAATCCATCGCTGATAGAGAGAAGTACCCGCAACAATGTACCGGTAGATTGTATTTTGCAGTTGACCGGACCTATGAACCGTCCTGCCGTCGCTTTTGATTTGGATCTGCCGGGGGCTACCGATGAATTGGCTCGTCAGGTAAAAAGTTATATCCGGACAGATGATATGATGAGCCGGCAAATTGTTTATCTGCTTGTACTCAGCCGCTTTTATACTCCGCCGGAAAATATACGGGACAATTCTACGAACGCCAATACCAACTTATCTTATCTTACTTCTACCTTATCTACACAAATTTCTAATATGTTGGGTTTATTGAGCGATAATTTCCGGCTGGGAACCATCTTTCACCAGACGAATACCGGCGCTCAGACAAGTACGGAATTTGAACTTCTGCTGTCCAGTCAATTGCTGAATAACCGCTTGATTGTCAATGGCAATTTTGGCTATTCCAATAATCCGATGTACACACCCAATCAAAATAAACTTCCATTGATTGGCGATTTTGATTTGGAATATAAACTGACAAAAGCCGGTGATATCCGCCTGACAGGATTTAACCACTACAACTACCGCTACTTTTACAGTCTTACTCCAGAAATGACGCAAGGAATCGGCATCCTTTTCCGGAAAGATTTTAATCACTGGTTGGATTTGTTCGGAAGGAAAAATAATGAATGAATCATTTTTGCCACTGTAACAACTCCCGTGTGTTATTGCATATTGTTTTTTTAATCAGACGCTAACTCTCAACCGGCTTCATTCTTTCCGCCACTTTTTTAAGTTCAAAACGGGTTTTCTCCAATTTGGCGAGCACGTTCTCTATATTCCGAATATGTTCCAAGGGGGCGAATATGACATCGCCCTCTTTTGGAATCTCCGTTGCATAATTTTTTTCATTTGCTTCCATATTCCTAATTCTTAGTTACTTGCACTCCTTCCGGCACTTCAAAGATAGAGGCAGGGGGAGCGCTCAAGTCGATGGAAGTAATTTTAGTAGAAATATCCATTTTTCCCATTTTCCCTTCCATTTTCATGGTGAGATTTCCATAACTGAGTGTTGTTGCATCCATTTGCATTTGGGCGTATTTTACCTGGGTTTTCTTACACTTATAGCCCAGATAGTCTTCTTCGCCCAACTCCTTTATTTCCATACCTTCTGTCAATTTTCCTCCAACTGCGGCAGCTAAGGCGGCAGCCATGCCCGTCGGCAAAACAGGGCTTTCATAAGTCGTGCCTGTTTTCTCGACCAAATCGAGATCCCAATGCGTACTTCCTTTCACTATTTCCAGCTTGTCGGTTTTAATGGTTTGTCCCATAATGGTCATTTCCATTTTATTTTCGGTAGCTGTCCAATCGCCCCACTTGTCGAAATAGACGGTTTTTTTCATATTCGTTCCCATCACGTTCAATTCTTCCACATAGCTTCCGCGTTCAAAAGGAAGTTTTTTGTCTGCCGGCGCTTTTTGTTCACTCGGCGCAGCAGCTTTTGCATCACCGGTTGCATCACCGGTTTTCGTTTTATTGCCACAAGAAGCTAATAGCGTTGCGAGCAACAAGATAATTGATAATTGATAATTGACAATTGATAATTTCGTTTTCATTGTTTTAATTTTTTTGTTGTTAATAATTAATTTAATTTATATTTCTTGATTTTTACGCATAAAAAAAGCGCGTAAACTCTTTTTAATTGGTTTACACGCTTTAGTGCTTTAATTGTTGAAATATCAAAAACTACATTCTTTCCAATTCCGATGTTAATAGAACTCTATCAAATCCTTTATTTATCAAACCTCTATGAAGAACTTTATCACCTGTCCACAGATAAGCATCCAAAAATATTGACAATGCTACAAATGAAATATCATCGGGATCAATATCAATAGTTAAATCCTCCTCCGCCAACCAAATTTTTTGCGGAATAATTCCTAACGAAATTATGTTAATGTACTTAAAAAGATTTGCTATTGTCCATTCTATTTCTTTTTCCGTCAATTTTGAGGCTTTTTGCAGTTTGACTTTATGTTTTTCCAACTCTTCAAATAAATATTCAGAAGTGTAAAACCGGAAATGACTAAAAGGTGATATAATAATATCGGGAATCGTAGCGCTCGAATTGATTAATGCGCTAAAAACAATGTTTGTATCTACCACAATCCTCATTTTATATATCGGCTGCGATTTTTTTCCCACCAACCTTTGTTTACTTCCTTGGCAAGCAAATCAATATCTTCCTGTGTTGCTACACTATGGGCAGTTGCCTCTTTTAGCGAAATTAAGTCTATTATTCTTTGTATCGCCTCAAAATCCATGAATTTAGGCAAGCGGATGATTACTTCATCATTTATTTGTTCTACAGTCATAACAATATTTACTTAAATTATCCGGCCACAAAGATACAAAATAATTACGAATTGCAAAGCAATCGATGGAGTCAATTGCAGGGTAAAATGTTCCGTTAGGAACAACATATGTGCGCCCTGCATGAGCAGCGCGCACTTGCGTGCAAGCTATCAAAAAATTGCAAATATACAAATATATTGCAATAAACAAAGCAATGTCGCAAGTGTATTTTTCCGGAGGGTGTAAGTCCCTTATGCGCGGAGTGGAAACCGAAGCATTAGCAAGTCGCAAGGTGGTATATCGTGAGGTATGCACTGAAGGCAGCGAGCCTGCAAAATCCGGT
>Ga0209629_10004298_pt1 | contig 10500 bp, 4 predicted proteins | sample TergutCu122P5_FD_187286 | JGI IMG/M metagenome (GOLD analysis project Ga0209629, IMG submission 187286) | Cubitermes ugandensis P5 segment gut microbial communities from Kakamega Forest, Kenya - Cu122 P5 (SPAdes) (version 2) | ecosystem: Host-associated > Arthropoda: Insects > Digestive system >... | reverse complement strand
CCCCCCCCCCGAAAAAAAATTCCTGGGTACGCCACTGTTTCTCGCCTCGATTTTTTGGGATCAAGACTGCATCGTCCTTATTGATTATCTTCCAAAGGGCCAAAATATCAACGCGGAATATTGCTCATCTCTACTGGTGCAATTGAAGGACATTATGAAGGAAAAACGCCGCGGGAAATTCACCAAGATGGCCTTGTTCTTGCAAGACAATATCCCGGCTTACCGGACACTTGCAATTCAGAAGAAATTGGCCTACAAGGGCTTCCAATGTTTTGATCACCCACCCTATTCTCCGGATCTGACCCCGTCGGACTACCACCTGTACCCTGGACTGAAAAAGCAATTGGAAGTTCGCCATTTTTCTTCCGACGCGGAAGTAATTGCTGCTGCGAAGACCTGATTGGAGGGACAACTTTCTGTTTTTGTTTTTTTTTTTGGTGGCTTGCAAAATTTAGAGTGACGAGCTAAGAAGTGGGGGAAGTACATTGAATAAATCCCGAGTTTCGTCATTGTAGCTTTTTTCCGTCCTGGTCGGGCTAAGGACTTATCAGCACCCCCTCGTAACAGGCCACAGGCTACAAAAATATATTCCTGTCATAAGTTTGTGAATGACTGGACCTATATAATATTTGTGTTCTAGAAATCTGCCGCCAGGTGTTTCCAAGGACTTGGTATTTAGCGAAATGAAATACCTATTAGAATTGCTCGAGCCTAGTGAACAAAACCGGACCACATTTCTACATTTGCAGTATATCCTCGACTATAACAACATAACGGTGGAAAATGTAATGGGGCTAGTAAGTTTCATTTCTAATGTTTCATATAAGTTATAGTAGCCTAAGCCGCCGGACTATATTTTTCACGCAGTCTTTGCAATATTGCATGCAAAAATATGGAGATCAAATGTATGTCCACTTCGTATAACTAATAAAATAATGTATTGTAGGCCTACATACCGGTTATGGGGCCAATCAGTACCCTAAGAGGTACCGGAGTCTCTTTGTCCGAGGTCAGAACTTGAAGCTCAGCATTCCCTTCCAACTTTTGTCGAGGATACGGCTATGTGGTGCTTTGTAGCCACTTCGATCACTCGTCTTCATGGCGTATCACTTGACCACACGGGAAATTTAATGTTGACCGTATTTTTTGTTTGTTGATATTTGTGCTACCGTGCACGTGTTTGTCTTCTATTAAGCGTACGTAATGCACAGACACAAACTGGCAACCTTATTTCCTAGCCTTCCTTCGATATTCCCTGATTCTCACTACTTTTTGACACAGGTTGCGCCAAAATGTGAAGAATTACTACTGCAGTGCATTTGGAAGGGCCGCGTTCAGGAATCATGCTCCACAATGTTTACGTTGCACAAGACATATGAAGGCTATTGCTGTTCTTTCAATTATATCGGAATCAAGGGGGAAATCCTAAAGTAAGTATAGGCCTACTTATGTTTCGATAGTAAAAATTTGTAACTTCGTACTAGATGTTACGCCTAAGATGTTTCTTCGACACACTTGTGGATCTACATTAATCTACATTTAGATTACTAACGTGATAATTTTACATACATGCAACGTCTATTGTTTTCAAGAGTTGGTATTTACGTTTCAGAACCACCGGGAAAACAGATCCAGCCGACAAAATGTAGCAAAATGAATGAACATTACTGTCAAAAACAACCTACAGTGTCAACATAAAGATACATATATCAGTGTAACAAACTCGGTACAGTACATAAAGTCGTGCTATATAAGTAAAGGTAAAGATAAGGTTAGGTTCTCTCCATGCATACCATGAAGTTCTGCGGGGGAGTGCAGGGACACCACCACTTGCAACCTTGTCACTAGATGGAATGATCACTTTTACGCCCTGGCCACTTTACCTAGGAAAGAAACTCTACTACACACTGAATAAGAGTGGGTGGGCCCCAGAGCTGGTCTGGAAGCTTTAGAGAAGGGTGAAATCTCTTGCACCTGCCAGAAATAAAAAGAGATTCTTCAGTAATCCAGCCTGTAGCCTAGTCTCTGTACTGGCCATTGGAGTTTAAATTCTTGATATGCATTTCAGTTAAATACAACTCCCAGAAAAGTTCTTAGATAAGAGAGGTAATATTAGAATACAACTTTATAAACTGAAGTGAAATTTGCCATCTGTGATGACATAAATGCCAATAATCTGGCCACACATTACCACAAACTGTTCCCTAATATAATTTAACATAATTTAATCTCCTATCAACTGATAATTTCCCAGGACTGCCATTATATAGAAGGTTCCAGGCAAGATCATTATTCTATTAAACTGGCAGTAAATGGCCTATATGATCACACTGTTCAACTACTTGAGATAAAGAACAAGACCTACAAGCTTTCATGATTTAGACAAGAAGGCAAAATGACTTAAAACTAAACAGGAGTTTTCAGCACCTTAATAAGTAAAAATGGGGCATCAATGTTGATCATCTCAATTCAAAATTCAGTACACTTCCAGACAACTCATTCAGTTACTCTTTGACAGGACAAAATACAAACAGGACCATGATACTCCTGTAAAGACAACAAGTGGCTATCGAATGGGACTTTCAGTTGTTATACGCATCAACCGTGAAGAATATTATGCGACAAATTTGGCATCATGTGGAGTTAAAGTAAGTGGTGGTAACCAAAGTACACATTTCTGTGGCATAACTTCTTTTGCTGCAAAGTTCATGTCTGCAAAGCCAAAAGTTAGATAATTTAATTTTTTGTTTAAATGTAAAAGTGTACTTACTCTTAAGGAACAAGCCTCTGCAAGTGGGTTGCAAATAACATTTCAACCCCCCTCCCAGAAACTGACATTCAAACAGCTGCATTTCAGTTTCTATCAAGGTTTAGGATTTATAGTGAATTTAAGTTCTTGGACTAGTGAAAACGAATTTTTTACATTCCAATAATTCACTCTGGTCTATGTCTCAAGGTAATGGTTCATGACCCATATGACTACCCAGATTTGAATACACCCAAGAAAATGGTCTCCTCGGGATCAGAAGTATTATTTAACATTGTACCATGGGTCACATATTCAACACCAGAAGTGCGCAACATTCCTATACAGAACCGTGGCTTGCGAGGATGTGTTTTCCCAGATGAGGTGAACCTGCACAAGATGAAGCAGTATTCCTACAACAACTGTATCACTGAGTGTCGTGAGAATTATACCCTAAAAATATGTGGATGTACCCCATTTTACTACCCTAACAATGGTAGGATTCTAATAAAGTTATATTCAGAGTCTCTATAATTACACTGTCTCTGCATTCTGAAAGCTGAATATAATCACCTATGCCAGATTTTGACACTACCAATAGTAGGGAACATATTAACAGTGAAAGGTGGGAGTATGACCCAGCATTGACACTAGCAGAAAATGTATACAGTGAAAAGGAGGAACCATCAGCACATGTAAATAAAGAAATGTGCATCAACAAAACACAAGAATGTGTAAACAAATACCAAAGGACAGTTTACTTACTTACTCCGTGTGGAGCAGAGTCCTTCTTGAGAAGCTAACTGGTTTTCAGCTAGTCAAGAAATTCCCCCATTTTATGGAACCCGAAGGTTCGTTACTGCATTCACAAATGCCTGCCACCTATCCCTGTCCTGAGCCAGCTCGATCCAGTCCATACCCCCACATCCCACTTCTTGAAGATCCATCTTAATGTTATCCTCCCATCTACGCCTGTGTCTCCCAAGTGGTCTCTTTCCCTCAGGTTTCCCCACCAAAACCCTGTATATGCCTCTTCTCTCCCCCATACATGCTACATACCCCACCCATTTCATTCTTCTTGATTTTATCACCCGTATAATATTGGGTGAGGAGTGCAGATCATTCAGCTCCTCATTATGTAGTTTTCTCCACTCCCTTGTCACCTCGTCCCTCTTAGGCCCAAATATTCTCCTCAACACCCTGTTCTCAGACACACTCAGCCTATGTTCCTCCTTCAATACAAGCGACCAAGTTTCACACCAATACAAAACAGCAGGCAAAATTATAGTTCTGTATATCGTAATCTTTAAATTTTTGGATAGCAAACTGGTAAACAAAAGTTGCTGCACCAAATGATAGCAAGCATTCCCTTACTTCAATCTGTTCTTAATTTCTTCCTGCATAGAATTTTGATTTGTTATGGCTGATCCCAAATATTTTAACACTTCCACCCCAAAGGACGGTTTACACATTATATAACACACCACAAGATGCAATCAGTACACTTGTGTACACTCATAGTAATCATAATAATATATAAATACAGGTTCAAGTTCAATAATTATTATCAAACAGATATATGTTCAATAATCCTCATATTCCTTAATCTGCTAATTTAGAAATGTTGATGGGGTTGGCAAGCATTAGCAAACTGGGATGGTGACCCCTTAGTATTCCAAAAACTTTAATAGAGCATTTTACATAAATTTCACATCTACTATTTTGAAGAGGCTAAATTATGACTTGGCCACTCCACTGACCTTTCACAGTGGAGAACTGGGTTCAATCCTAGGCCAGTCCACATGAGAAGGTGGTGGAAAAAGTGGCACTGGGGCAGTTATTTCTCTCTGTACTTTGGGTTTCCCATCTGTATCTATCACTCCACCAGTTTCATATTCTGTCATTCATTCATCTGTCCACCACCATCACATATTATTCTCAAATGGCAGCAGTGTTGAATAACATAGTTTATGCATGATGATTGCAGGTTTCTGCCATGGTGTAAGTTAGGTCTTCAGTCTTCTGGGATGTTACACAGAATTGATTGGTAACATCCCAGCAGAGCCAAGACCTCAACACACATTTTAGCTGTCAGAATTTGCATCAACTACACTGTGTTTGAAGTCTGGCAGTAACTATGTCAGTTTAACAAACATTGAGCTAATTATCCAAAACATAATTTCCGAAAGTTCTTAAAAATTTGTTACATATCTTTTGGATATTGTATAAACATTCCTATACTAGTATCTGGCTGCAATTTAAAACCTGGTATTAATATGAACATTCCATTTTTAAGGCACAGTGCTCATTTTCAGTCTCACAGTACTTCAAATAAACAAGAAAAATAACGAAATGTGCTTACTGGTATAAATATTAACTTACTTAATTTTACTCTTCTTGTATTCATCACCACTTTTCCTTCTTCTTTACTACATAAAGTGAAGTCTCCACTGAAGGTGTCATTGAGTGAAAATGGATTATAACAACAACCTGAGCAAAAGATTAATGAGAAATAATTTAACTTGGAATTTTTGAAACTGAACCTCAGATGTGGGTATTCTTTAATTGAGGAACAATGGATGGATGTACACTGCATAGGATGTAAATATGTGAACTGAAACTGGCTTAGAACATGGTCCAGTTGCAGGGTTTGTTAGCACAGCAACAAACCTTCAGGTTTTATCAAAAGGAATTTTTTGACCAGCTGAATAGTCATTAACAGTAAAGAAAGATAATGGAACCATTCAGTTACTTACAGCAATAAAGCAATGAGACATTTAAACCCCACACTATTGTGTCATAAAACATTCACAGGTTATATTTGAGAGGCAGCAGTAATTCACACAGTACTTTCTTTTTAGTTAGGATTCTTCTATTTTATTCGATTTTACAAACAAGTACCACAAGAAGGTTAATACAGAGTACAAATAAAATGAGTGCAGCATGAAGACCAATTGTAATTCTATGCTTCTGTTTTCAGGTGGTTACAGATTGTGTAATTTAATTGACATCCCCTGTCTGGCGAAAAACAAACGTGAGTCATAGTTGGAAACATATTCATTCAGTATTCCAAGCAGACAAACACTGTAGGCCTGTTTCCACAGAAATTATTGAACTACACAGGAAACATGCAGATGTAACGCAACACATGAAACTCAGTATTGCATTTTGCAATATCGTAAGATTTGTTTACCAAGAGCTTAAAAAATGCTCTGTCCTCCACCCCTTCTGACCTTCATTCAGTCTGTGTAGGAGACCTTTCTTCCTATAAGTAAGTTCAGATATATGTATGCATATTATAATGCCATAATTCAGACACGTTGGTTCCCTTTTGTTCTCATATCTTGAAAACCAGAAGTGGTTATAAAATATGATGCATTTCGTTTTTCTATATCACTTGCATTCAAAACAAACATTCAGAGTTATGCTTGAAATGCACATCATATAAAGTGTGTGTATAATTGTTATATTCTAATGAAAACTGAAAGGTGTAAACAAATTTCAATACAACCCCCCAGTAATGTTTTAAAATTTCATGAAAATCCATTCTGCAGTTTCAAGTTGTTACATGAGGATGGACAGACACACAGACATGGTGAAATGAGGACATTCATTTTATTGCTGCAAGTGCATGAATAGGAATGTGATGTATTAACAAAACCTGATAGATGATCAGGAAGATAAGAATAAAAGTACCAACTCTGAAATTCATGAATATGGGTAGCTGAATGCTAATCAACCACTATCACCGCTACATTAAAAAAAAAAAAAGTTGCAATAAGCTACCAGACAGTGAAGATCAATCGTCATTCTAACTTTTGGATCCACAGAAATTATGTAAATATTTATGTATGTATTACCAATTAGGCATGACGAACATCGTGCCTAGGGACTTGGATTGTCACAGCAGATCGGTAAGAGTTAGAAACCCTGAACTGCATACATCACAACATCAGAGTTTCACTATACACCAACAACCACATTTTATCTCTGTTAGAATTTTGAATTAGGGTAGCTCAAACCCCATTACAGTGCCACTGTCCACTCACTGCTGTTTGTTGCTGCATACTGAGGGTGGTGGTAAATCAAAATCTATGTAATAGCAAATTTCTGTTGACAGACTTCCATGGGTGCAAAGAAAGGGTGGTGCTGTATGGGCGTTTGATTGTATTTATTAACACAACTTTGGAAATTGTTGGCCAGCACACAGTTTTAAATTGGCATTTAAATATCTGACAGAAACTGTGTTTAATTAAACTGAATCTAATATGAAATTTGAATATTTTAGGAAAGCTGGAGATAATGAATCCAGGGCAGAAAGACTTCAAGAATGAAAATGAACCCTTCTCATATCCCTGTAACTGTCTGCCAGACTGTATGAATTGTTACTATCCTTTAGAATCTTCAGAAACCACGCGTGCTGTGGTTCCAGTCAACAATAAGGACTTGATAGAGTAAGTATCAGTATTTTGCTGGTAACTATATCATATGAGGTTTTCACCAAGGTGAGGATTTAAATTGTCTTCTTGCTTATGACATTATGTAGTCTGGCAAGTGGTTACCAACATTACAGAGAAACCTACTGCCTCTTCCTAACCAGAAGATGAAAGCAGTATGTTCCTCCAAACTTTTAGTAAGCACCTACCAACAAAATTAGTTATAACTTCTATTTGGTGCACATGTCACTTATGTTGGTCAGTAACTGATCATTCTTGTTGTACTGAAAGTTTTGTCAATAGAGTAATTTAGTGTAAAATGAGATATGACATGATTGTGAATGAGGGGTTTGAAAGGCTTCCTATTAAGTTATAATGGTGGCACTGGCCTGGACAGACAGCATTTTTGTACCTTCAATACGACTTCCATATTGTAGAGCAGTCAAATGACACCGAACTTGTCTCACAGGACTCAGACTAGTCACATGAAAAGTATAAAATATCTCTTTAACTCATAAAATTAGCATTTTCTGTCCTTTTTAAATCAGGGGTCAGTAACCATTTTGTAATAGTGAGGCCACAGTGAGGAGAGAAGGATAGTGTGCCATACACATTTCACTTGTACTGCAAGTAAAAAAATCATCAGATATATTATAGTCCCAGATGTAAATTCTTTATAAAACTACAGTATTAAGAATTATTCAAAAACATTTGAAAGAACCCAGAAAATCAGTAACTGCTACAAAATTAATTAATCACATGATTTTTGTTTCTAGCTTCATAGTGATAACAAGATAATGATTAATATATCTGCCTTCACTGTTTTAATGTTTCAATTTAACAGCACTGAAATACAGGCAGCTTACAAATTCAGTAATTTACAAAAAAATCTTCACTTAAATGAATTCTACGTAGTATATCTCACCATCCCACCTTAACACTAATGACAGGATCACAGGTGAATGTTAGCAAGAAGAAAATGTATAATATCTGTTGGAAAAATTGGTGACATATGCATACACAATGACCCAAATGCTCATCATTCATTCTTGAGCAAACATTGATATGACAAATTTCATTCCTAGAAAAATTTGCCAGTGTGCCAGATGAAACTAGAGTGCTTGCTGTAGGTTGTTGTCCTCTGGTTGAAATGATCTAATGCATAGCCTGACAACCACCCTGGTAAAAATGCAAGACTGATACCCCCTATGCTACATCACTGTACAAGAGAAAATGGATAACAGCACTGGTCTTGTAAATCTAACAAGTGAATAACATTCCACACTGCATGCAGTACTGGATTCCAGGATTAGAACTCTGCCTCTTTCCCTTGGTGCTGTTGCCATCATTTTTATTTTACTGTTATCAACATTACACATTTCCATGCATAAAAAATAGTGGTTGCACACATACAATGCAAATGGTATCATATACTATAATATATAGTAAACCAACGAATGCACTTTGGTAAAATGTATTTTATTACATATTGCTAATCACCAACACGTTTTGGTTGTACTCATGACCATCATCAGGGTGTCTCAAAGAATACTAATATATATGATATATGATGGTCACGAGTACAACCAAAACATTTTGGTGATTAGCAGTATGTAATAAAGTACATTTTATCAAACAAAGTGCATTTGTTTGTTTACTATATATTATAACTTAATGCATAGATATGGAACATATTAAATTTAAAAAAAAAAGCTATCATGTACATTCCTTTTTCCTTATGTAGCAGTAGACACAAAACACAGACAGTAAACACAAGAACTGACAATAAGCATGCAAAATAGGACAAATACTATTAAGTAACCTTGACTACACTACAGACTGAACTATGCAGCATGCACAAAATGATCAACCTGTGTCACTGTTCTTATGCAAGTCACCAATAAATTGCACAGCTGTTGTATGCGGCAACTGAATATAGTGCATACTATTTTGTATGCAAGAGACTTACCAGTCTATTATCCTATTGTACATAGTGTGAAATCTGCAGATGTTATGCGATTATTTTTTCCTATCTTTCAGTGGTTCTGGCATGTATGCACGGTTCAGTGTACATTTTGGCAGCTCTCTGATAACACGATACCGAAGAGAAGTCATCTACAGTTGGAAGGGACTGCTTGGTGAGTTATCAAATACATATGAAAGCCCTAATTATAACCCCATAATGTGTGCTCATTCAGTACAATATACAGCTTTGTGATTATGTTACATAATGTTTGCCAAATCAATTGAAATAGATTAAAAAACAGTGTCTCACATAACATAATCACAAATATTGTTTAATTGGCTTCCTTCTTGTTAAAATCCACTTCTGAAACAAATAATTTAATTAAATTACCAAACAGCAATTACTGAAACAGTTTAGTGACTTATGAGTTATTACTGTCTTTGTTGAGTAACAAATCCCATTAGGAAATAAATGACAAACATTGTCTGCCATCAGCTTCCATGCTTTTCCCAGTTATTTCTAGTATACCAATTACAGATTTGAACCAGTGTAAAATGTCTGTGTACTTGGCATCTGTATGTTATTTCGTATGATGGTAAGTTTCAGGCATATCACAACTTTTATTATGATCAAATACAAATATTATTAACATTACTTGCTGTCTGCAGTAACTTGTTTTTAAATAGATCATAGTTACAATTGTGATAAATGAAACACCAAATTACATAGCTAAAAGAATGAGGAGGGAGTAGAATTGAGTAGAACAAACTAACATTATGATTACGAAAGGACTGTTAATGTGTGGTACAAACTTAAGTATCATATGGAACCACTAATGTAGGCATGTAGGTTGGTCTAGAAATAAACACTGCAACATGGAAGTACTGTTCATGTCCAACAGCCACAGCAGGGCCAATACAATAATACAAATGTAAGTTTAGGCACAAATCTTAAGGATGTCATTTTTATATCAACATAAAATATTGTAGATAAATATTCAATAATGATATAAATATAATGTATTAGTATTATTGTTTTTATTATTTACAAATATAAAAAACTCCAGACTAAAAACTTATATCAAAATGCAATCTTCTGCAGAACATTTCACATAACAATGACAATGGCATATGCTTTGTAAAGTATCTAAATCAGGGAACAGGTAAAATTCACATGCAGAAGTCTCTGAATTACAGTGAAAATCCACCAACCCCCTACTCTCTTCCTTAAGGGTTGGAACATTATCCCTTTACCTGTTCTACCTTTGTCATTGATGCTGTACAATGGGGACAAAACACATCCAAAAATCCTATTTTCAAATTATTTGCAGACAACATACAACATCCTGGAGG
>Ga0209629_10004297_pt1 | contig 10501 bp, 10 predicted proteins | sample TergutCu122P5_FD_187286 | JGI IMG/M metagenome (GOLD analysis project Ga0209629, IMG submission 187286) | Cubitermes ugandensis P5 segment gut microbial communities from Kakamega Forest, Kenya - Cu122 P5 (SPAdes) (version 2) | ecosystem: Host-associated > Arthropoda: Insects > Digestive system... | reverse complement strand
CGAACCAATGGGAATCATCAGCAAGATGGTTCCCCACGCCGCATCATCCAATCCCAAGGTGTTTTTTATATCGGGAATCCGGCTTGCCCAACTGGAGAAGCAGAGTCCCGTACAGAAATACAAACAAAAGATTGCAAGCCGGATTCGGCTTTTAGATATTACCGTTAAATTACTATTATCCAAATTTAATTTTGATACTGCTTATCAGCCCAGTCAAGTATTATCTTGGCTTTATCTAAACTAAGTTGCACTATTTTATAATCTGTAATGCCGTCATATCCTAATGATTTATGCAGCATATCATAAGCAACTAAAAGAGGATTTGCCATTTTGTTGTCTTTTTTCGCAATAGCTTCCTGATAGTCTCTAAAATCAAGCCGTTGCCCTTTTTTCATGTTCACACGTACCGGCAATACAGCATCTAAAGCGACGAGAACACTGTTCCAAGCTGTATTCCCCGCCATTTTCACATATTTACTATCATTGTAATAATCGCCGTCTTTCTCGGCTTTTTCCGAAAGTATTTGCCTGGCATTTTCCAAATAACGTTCGGCTTCACGAATAGGATGTTTTAACTCTGCCATAATGTTTGAATTTATCAAATTAGTAGACATTTCAGTCAACAAAATTACGACTTATTTTTCAGAGTGGCTTAATGGCAGGATAAAAATTTTCTCGCCGAAAAACCGGAAATAGTTTTGCATTTCGGAAAAAAATGGTTATCTTTGCAGGCTCAAAGTGAAACAATAAACTATTCAATTCATACAACAATGAAACAAGGCATTCATCCGGAAGGCTATCGACCCGTAGCTTTTAGAGACATGTCGAACAACGATACTTTTATTTCGCGCTCGACTATTGCTACGAAAGAAACCGTTGAAATTGACGGGGTAACTTATCCTTTGGTAAAACTTGAAATTTCCAGTTCGTCACATCCATTCTACACCGGCAAACAGAAACTGGTGGACACGGCAGGACGTGTGGACAAATTCATGAACCGCTACCAAAAACATTTCGACAACAAGAAGAAATAACCGTTTTTTTTCAACAACCATTCAAAGACCGCCCTAATACAAAACAGGAGCGGTTTTTTTTAACAATTCCTGAAATCACTATTGCAAATACACGTTATTTTTTCTATCTTTCGACTTTAAACTGAAATGGGTTGGATAGCGCAAAATTGCCATTCAATTCATCATAATTTATTTGAATAAATAGTTATTATTATCGTAAAATTTTTAAAAAAGAACATTATGAAACGCTACAAATTTTATTTCCTTACTCTTGCACTGAGCGCTGTATTTAATTTCTCTTTTGCACAAAAAATGCACACTCCGGCTGAAATTGTTAAACTTTTGGCTGACTCAAAAGTAAAGTATCAGATCGAACCGCTCGACACACCGGTCGAATGTCCGAATTATACGCTGAATCTGTTGTCCAATAATTTTTACAGGGTAAAAGACGGTTCGCAGATTCTTATCCATAAATACGAGATGAATGATGCCGCAAAACAGCTTTTCGACAAAGCCGAAACCTATCTCAAGGCGAATAATTTCGACAGCGCTTTGAGTTTTTACCAACAGGCATTAGCCGCCGACACGTCGTGTTATAACATTATGACCGATATTGGGCAACTCTATTTGCTGAAACGGAATTATGACGCTGCCATAAAATGGTGTCAAAAAGCCATTAATAAAAATTATATCGACTTTATGGCTCACTGGCTCTTAGCCAATTGCTATGTTGCAACGAATGATTTGAAAAAAGCGGTTGACGAAATCACCATTACCCGCATTCTGAACAGAAATAATCTGCTTATTAAGAAAAGTATGAACGCTATTTTTGCAAAGGCAAAGCGCGACACAACCGACTGGTGCTTCAATCCGCAAATGAAAATAAAACAGACCGCTGACAATAAAGTAAGCATTGCCTCCACGGCGGAGTGGTTGGGATATGCCATGACAAAAGCGTTGTGGGCATACGAACCCGGCTATAAAGAATCGATGAATGCTGGAGGAAATCAATATTCCATGGCTGAAGAAAAGGAGAGTCTTGGGGTGCTGCTGTTGGGATTGATAAATTCAAAAAAAGATTATCAGCAAAATCCCGCCTTCAGAATTTTGCACAATTCTGTCGATAACAATTTTCTCGACGCCTATATTTTTTATGAAATTGTGCTGCCACAAATGCCTGTGATGGTCTATCAACTTCCTGAAGAATCAATTCAATTGATAAAAAATTATGTTCTGACTGTCAGAAATCCAGAGAATTAAATATCAATAGAGCCAGAATTCCTGTTTTTGCAATAAAGTACTGTTTGAAAGATATTTTATACCCTTGTATGCGAAATTGTACTTTGGATTATCAAGATATTTCAAAGTAATGCTTTGGATTATCTTGATACTTCAAAGTAAAAAACAAAAATAAAATGCTAATGATATAATTCAATTTTTTGCAGAAAATTTTGTCGTATATCTTTTTTTTCAGAGAAAAATCATATTTTTGCAATTAATAAATGAAATTGTAAACTGCTGATTTGTCAGGCGTTTTTTCAAACATCTCTACTTAAATAATCTGCTTATACACTCATGAATCAGCATTTACCAATGTATTATTGAATATAAAAATGCGATGGGTGAAGACACTAATAAATGTATAAATGAAAAAAATAAAAGCCAATTTACAGACAAAAAAAACCGATTTGACCGAAGCCATTAAAAACCTGTTTAATGAATCAGGCGGCAGATCGTTAACCAATAAACAGGTAACAAACATTCTGGGACTTACCAAAATGGCATTCAAACAACTGTCTGCCGAAATATTGAAAGAATTGACAGTCAGCGGATTTCTCATTGAACTGTCACAAAAAAAATACTGCCGGAACGCTCATCGTGGAGGAAACATTACCGGCGTCATTGAACGCGACGCCCGCAAAACCTATCTCATCCCCGACGACGGCGGAACGCCCATTTTTATTGCCGAGCGAAACCTCAACCACGCCATGAACAACGACCGCGTAAGCGCTTTTTTCTACGCAGGACGCAAAGGTAGCCAGCCGGAAGCGGAGGTGATGGAAGTGCTTGAAAGAGCAAAAGATACATTTGTCGGAACACTCGACATTTCTTCTCATACTGCGTTTCTGGTTGTGGATAAAAAATTTCTGTCGAACGATATTTTTATTCCGTTAGACAAGTTGAAAGACGGAAAAAACGGACAAAAAGCAATTGTAAAACTTATTCGCTGGGACGTTACCGACAAAAATCCTGTTGGAGAAGTGCTTGATATATTGGGTGATACGGGAAACAACAACACCGAAATGCACGCCATCCTTGCCGAGTTCGGATTGCCGTACCGCTATCCGGAAGAGATAGAACAGGCTGCCGACCTGATTTCTTCAGAGATTACCCCCGAAGAGATCAGCAAAAGAGTTGATTGCCGGACTGTTACAACATTTACCATCGACCCGCGAGACGCTAAAGATTTCGACGACGCTCTGTCGCTGAGAAAGTTAGACAGCGGGCTTTGGGAAGTGGGCGTACACATTGCAGACGTAACCTATTACGTAACTCCTAAAACACTGATTGATAAAGAAGCCGAACAGCGCGCCACGTCTGTCTATCTGGTTGACAGGACAATACCAATGTTGCCCGAAAAACTTTCCAATGAACTCTGCTCGCTTCGTCCGAAGGAAGATAAACTTTGTTATTCCGTTCTGTTTCAGATGAATGATAACGCCGATGTGAAAAATTACACCATCTGCCGCACCCTCATTTGTTCCGACCGGCGATTCACTTATGAAGAAGCTCAAGAGAACATTGAAACCGAAAAAGGCGACTTTGCCGCTGAACTTCTCACGATGAACGAACTTGCAAAAAAATTGCGAGAACGCCGTTTCCAAGCCGGCGCCATTGCGTTCGACCGTGTGGAAACCGGTTTTGAACTTGACGAACACGGAAAGCCGGTCAGCGTCTTCTTCAAAGAGGCAAAAGATTCCAACAAATTAGTGGAAGAATTTATGCTGCTGGCAAATAAAACCGTTGCTACACATATCGGGAAACCCGGCAAAGGTAAAAAAGCTAAAACGTTTATTTACAGAATACATGATACGCCAAATCAGGAGAAATTCAATAACTTTGCACGGTTCATCCGCCGTTTTGGGTACAAACTGAAAACGACGGGGAAAAAGAGCGAAGTCTCCTCGGCTGTTAACCAGCTGTTGGACGAAGTGAGCGGCAAAAAGGAACAAAACCTCATCGAAACGCTTGCCGTGCGCTCAATGGCAAAAGCCGTTTACAGCACTGTAAACATCGGGCACTACGGGCTGGCTTTCGATTATTACACGCACTTCACCTCGCCAATCCGCCGCTATCCCGACATGATGGTGCACCGCCTGCTGGCGCTCTATGCCGAAAACGCTCCAAGTGTCAATGCTGCCGAATGGGAAGAGAAATGCAAGCACTGTTCCAACCGTGAGCAACTTGCCGCTAACGCCGAACGCGCTTCCATCAAATACAAACAGGTAGAATTTATAGGCGAAAAATTGGGACAGACGTTTGAAGGCGTTATTTCGGGCGTTACCGATGGCGGACTGTTTGTGGAACTGGTTGAAAATAAATGCGAAGGCATGATTCCCATCCGCGAATTGAGTAACGATTACTATATTTTTGACGACAAGAACTACTGCCTCGAAGGACGCAACACCGGCAGAAAATTTCAGTTGGGAGATGAAATCACGGTAAAAGTAATACGCGCTAATCTGGAGAAAAAGCAGCTCGATTTTGCGCTGGTAAACAATGGTTTATCGAACAAATTTTTATAACATTATTCTTAAATGGAAACAATTCAACCAAAAACTGATCCTAAATCCGCTCAGTCTTTTATGCAAAAAATGATTGCGCTTTTTTTGTCCACAATGATTGCTGTACTTGGCTGCTTTTCAATTATATATATTGCTTGTGACGTCCCGATACTAAAATATGTTGTGTCATTAATGGCCATGCTCCATATCCTGTGGTTATTCCTGTATTTGTATTTGAAAAAGGAGTATGAAAAAGAGTATGAAAACCTACAGATTGAAATAATAATCCCAATATATCTTGCATATATCATCATAGCTCTCTATCCGATAATATGCCTGTATTGGAATGCAGGGTTTCCCACTGCATTTTTTTGGTACGTACTTGTGCCGATTGGCTCAATAGCTTTTCAGGTTAAACATCTCACTCTGTGGATTCTCATCACGTTGATTACTGTTATTTCAATATTCTTTGTCAGTTCCTACTTTCCTACTGTGCCGCTCACGCCTCATATTAAAATGATCAATATTATAACCATCATTTCAACGATTATTCTTATTGCATTTTTTGCAACGCTGTTTATGGAAAAGATCAATATCGACAAAGCAATGCAAGCCAAAGAATTGCAGGAAATAACAGGAAACAAGGAAAAACAGGAAAAATATTTAGCATTATACAACGAAATTATTGACTATTTGAAAAAAGAGCAACCATTCAAAAATCCTGATTTTGACGAAAAAATGCTTGCAGACAAAATGAACTCCAATGAAAATTATGTTTCCAGAGCAATAAGTATCGGTGGCAACACCAATTTCAAAATGATGCTGCACGTTTTCAGAATAAACTATGTAAAAGCATTGCTGGACAGCGACACAATGAAAAAATATACTATCGATCATATCTTCTCCGAAGCCGGTTACAAACACCGTTCCACTTTCAACAACGCTTTCAGAAGTATAACAAATATGACTCCCTCAGAGTATATTGCACACCACGTTACATAAATAATTATCGGACGTAAAATTCTTGAATCAGTACATTGCATGAGTAAAAATTGAATGTAAATATTTTATTTACAGTGAATTATATCAACAGTCATTTCGTTTGTCTGTTGATATTTTTTTGTTCATTTTCAAGAAACAGTATATATGAAAAAAGAAAATTTGTGCACTTAGTTATTATCACTAATTTTGCATCGAAATATATCGCCTAATAAAACAATCTATTTCAACAACTAAACGATTTATTTTATCTGAATAAAATAATGAGATTCTTTTTAGCAGCTATTTTTGCGCTTCTTTTTTGCATATCTCTTCAGGCAGAAGAAACTGCAGAGAGTTGCATCTATGATGGAGATGCGGTTGTTGTAGGCAAAGAATATTTGTTTGTGAAAAGCGTTCCAACAAAAACAGATGATGACGCTCCACAAAAACAGAACATCACGCAGACAAAAATAACTTCAGGCAATTCTTCCTTTATTTTTATAACCGAAAATACAAAGATTTGCGGCAGAGAATATCTGTATATGATGCACGACACCTCATCTGTTACGTTATCTGTTGCAAAAAAAGCTGTCAAACTAAAAAAAGAAACTCCAACTCCTGCCAAAAATGAAATTGCCAAACAAGAACCGGCATTCATCCTGTGTGCTTTCCCTTACGCGCCTCCACCTTCATATTTTTTACAGAACGGCAGTGAATTGGCGATAGTTACCTCCCAGCAAAAACTTGGCGAAAATCAGCCGTTTGAAACAATCTGTCGGGAAAATACCTGCCATGACATCAACGACTTATCATTATACCATCCGGCAAGACAAAGGCAGAAATTATCCATAACCGCAACCCAATGCGGAGAGCTAACCTCTTTCGGCGCTCAGTCGCCCCCTGTGAGAACGCTGTCATCCTGCGCCTGACACGCGAGATTTCCTGAAAATAATCAGAGAATTGCGGAGCCTCATTATGCTGCGCCCGCAATGACATTACGCTTTCAAAGCAGCCTTTATAATTAATAAACAAAAAATAAAAATAAGAAATTATCTAATGAAAAAAATAATTTTATTGGCAGGCATATTTGCACTGCTATGCACGTTTACACTCAAAGCTCAGGTAACAATTGGAAAAGAGACGCCTCCCGATTTAAGCGCTGTGCTTCAGATCATTTCACCTGATTCTACCAAAGGTGTGTTAGTCCCTGAAATGACCGCCGACCAGCGGGATAAAATTAGCAAACCGGCTAACGGTTTGTTGATTTACAACATCACTGAAGATTGCTATAACTATTGGAATGCTGCGGATAGCGCTTGGCAAAGCCTTTGCGGCGGTATGTCGAAAGCCGTTTACACGTTGGATTGCTCCACCGTTGTCGTAAATGGCACGTACGTACAGGGCACCGCCTTAAACGGAAACGATTATTTGAGTATGCAGGTAGATGTAAAAAAACCAGGTAGTTACTCCATCACCGGCACTACCTCCAACAGCTACGGATTCAACACTCAGGGTACTTTTCTGAATACCGGATTGCAGACGGTACTCGTACCCGGTCAGGGGCAACCTAAAAACGCCAGTCCTGCTCCCGGAGATCCTGTAACCCTTACACTTTCGGGCGCTGAAAGCGGCTGTACGAATATCAAAATTCCCGTGTTACCGCCTACGGCTACTTACAGTCTCAGTTGCGGAAGTGCAGTATTCAACGGAGTATATATTAAAGGTACGCCTCTAACTCCATCCAATACGGTAACTTTCAATGTGAATGTGGCTCCCATACAAGGGAACGCCAATACATGGGCTGTATCAAGCAACACGGTCAACGGCATCTCTTTCTCCGGAAGCGGCGCATTCGCTGCAAGCGGTACCCAAACGATTGCCTTGCAGGGAACAGGTACGCCTACCGGAACCGACCCTATCACTTTGACGTTCACTACCAACAGTAGCGACGGCGCAGCAACTTGTACGGCAACAGTAAATATCGCTTATTCACAAATGAGAATATTAGGTTCTGATGGGGTGAATAATAATTTCGGATATGGGTTAAATGCCACTTCGATGGCAAGAGCTATGATAACGTCTGATGCTAATTTTGGTACTAAGCCAACCAGTACCGTAAAAGCTATTACGCCTACGGTTGATTATCATCAAAGTGCAGCAACGACAACTGACGATACTTACTTCCAAACAAACCTGTTAGGCGCTAATCCCTATAATATAGTAGTAATCGGCTACGATTTCTTTTGGGATGCATCTAAAATTACTACTTTTTTACAATATCTCAATAATGGCGGCGTCTTAGTGCTGCTTGACGAAAATACTGTTACTACTGGTGGAGGTATGCAATCATTTATGCAACAACTATATGGCAATCAGTCTATTGTAATGACCCCGGCGGCATCAGGTTCGCCTGCTCAGGGTATTGACGGACACGGTCCTTATTTAATCGGAAGTATTCCCGGCGATCCTATCTCAGCAGGTCCATTCCAACCCACAGGTTATACTACATTAGGTGGTTTAGGCTGGGGCGCCGATGCTACAACTGCTTCCGTTCTGTATGGTTTACCAAGCAATCTGATTGTTTATTCTACCGGTTATACCGCTGCTAACGGGGCAAATGGCGTAACAATGTTTAGAGATCCGACAAATAACCTGTTCTGGGTTGGCGACGGCGGTTTCGATTCAGATCCTGCGGGTTATACAGGCGGTAATTATAGTGATCCTATTGATTGTCCGTTTGCAGTAACTGCAGCTACCGCTTATCAACCTACTCCACGTACGGGTTGGGGTGCATACGCGCAAGCCGGTTCTACTGTATATAATTCCTATATGTTTGGTAATATTATGGCGTGGGCTATTAACCAGGCACAAATAACCAAAAACAAAAAAGGATTGTAATACGGTTTCATTATTTCTTAAGAAAAGAGGCTGCTCCGGATAGGGCAGCCTTTTTCGTGGCGTACCCCGTGCATGAATAGTAACTTGAGTAACTTGGTGGTAGAAGTCCTCTATGGGAGAAAACAGGAAACTCTGGAAGGTAAGTGTAATTATTTCCAAAGATTCTTGCAAGAATAAAAATAGTTCATTATCTTTGCAGCCCAAAATAAACATAACATCAATAAACACAAGACACTAAAAACATGATTGTAGTTCCAGTAAAAGAAGGCGAAAATATAGAAAAAGCCTTGAAGAAGTTTAAAAGAAAATTCGAAAAAACAGGCGTAGTAAAAGAACTTAGAAAACGTCAAGCTTTTTCAAAGCCATCGGTTCTTCGCAGGGAAAAACGTATTCATGCCGTTTACGTCCAACAACTACAACGCGAACAAGAATAACCCTATTTTTGTTGCCGTGGAGCTATCGTTGTAACATAAAATGTGTTGCAATATGATTGACCAATTCTTACAATATTTACAGTATGAGAAGGGCGCTTCTTCCCATACCGTTTTGTCATATCATACAGATTTAAAGCAGTTTATTTCCTATCTTCACGTAATGGAAACCTCATTCGACCCTGCTGCAGTATCTCATCTTCAGGTCAGAGAATGGATTGCTTCTCTCATGGAAAACGGCGATTCTGCGCGGAGTGTCGCCCGTAAATTGTCGGCGCTAAAAGCCTTTTATCGTTTTTTGATTCGTAAGAGATTGTGTACCAACAATCCAACAATAAAAATCATTGCCCCGAAAATAAAAAAGCCATTACCCTTGTTTTTCAAAGAAAATGATGTTAATTTTGTAAGTAGTAATTTCAATGAACATACGTTTGAGGAATTGAGAGACAAATTAATCATTGAACTGCTCTACCAGACGGGGATGCGGAGAGCTGAACTCGTCGGACTTAAAGACAGTAACATTGATTTTTCAAAACACACACTCAAAGTGTTGGGGAAACGAAATAAGGAACGGGTCATTCCATTTGGCACAGAGTTGAAAAAGTTGATGGAAGAGTATATCGCAGTGCGCGATAGAAGCATCGAAAACAGTGCGGAACGGCTTATCACACTCAATAATGGGAAGGCAGTCTATCCTGAATTTATATACAACAAGGTAAAAAAGTCGTTTACCGGCGTTACCACTATGAAAAAACGAAGTCCGCACGTGCTGCGCCATACATTTGCGACTACCTTGTTAAATAACGGCGCCGATCTGAACGCTGTGAAAGAATTATTGGGACACAGCAACTTATCGGCAACGGAAATTTATACCCATACCACATTTGAACAGTTACAATTAATTTATGAACAAGCCCATCCAAGGGCACAAAAAAGGAGGAACCAATGACAATCAGAATTCAAGCTATCAAATTTGAAGCCAGCGATAAACTGGAAGAGCATATTACTAAAAAAGTGAGTAAACTCGAAAAATTCTTCGACAATATACTATCGGCAGAAGTGGTCTTGAAAATCATCAAACCGGAGAGCGTTGCCAACAAAGAAGCAATGGTGCGTCTCAACATTCCGGGCTATGACCTTTTTGCCACAAAAATATGCAATACCTTTGAAGAAGCTGTCGATACTGCTGTGGAAGCAATCGAAAAACAGGCAATCAAACGCAAAGGAAAAACAAGATAAACGCAAATCAATTTTAAAAAATAATTATAATGCCTATAAACAGGCTTTTATAATTTAGCGTAGCAACATTTTTCTCTTAAAATTTTGTTCTTCTCATTTTTTGTTGTACATTTACAGCAACATTTAAACCACAAGCGTATGCTACGCATGTTCT
>Ga0209629_10004296_pt1 | contig 10501 bp, 8 predicted proteins | sample TergutCu122P5_FD_187286 | JGI IMG/M metagenome (GOLD analysis project Ga0209629, IMG submission 187286) | Cubitermes ugandensis P5 segment gut microbial communities from Kakamega Forest, Kenya - Cu122 P5 (SPAdes) (version 2) | ecosystem: Host-associated > Arthropoda: Insects > Digestive system >... | reverse complement strand
CGCCGACTCCACGTTGGGCACCGGCCAGAACACCGACCGGGACACGCTGCCGGCCCGCGTGGCCCCGGCGAACCAGGCGAGCTTCGCGCTGGGCACCCCGTACACACGGGATCCGGGCGGCGCGACGAGACGGTCGGCCACCTCCGCCTGCACCATCACCAGCCCGCGGTGCACCGAGTCCAGCGCCGTGAGCGCGTGGATCAGCACCGGAACGGCGACGTTGTAGGGCAGGTTCGCGACGAGCGCGGTCGGCTCGTGCGGGCAATGGCCGGCGCCATCCCGGACGAACACACCGTCACCGTCCTCGCTCCGCTCCAGCCGCAGCGCGTCGCCCCGGATGACGCACAACCGCCCAGATGCCTCCGGCGCCCGCTCCGCGACCGTGAGCGGTAGTCGCGCCGCCAGCGCCGCGTCGATCTCCACGGCGACCACCCGGGCCCCGGCCGCCAGGAGTCCCAGCGTCAGCGACCCCAGCCCCGGACCGATCTCCAGCACGACCTCCCCCGGCTCGACGCCGGACAGGGCGACCAACCGGCGGACCGTGTTCGTGTCGACGACGAAGTTCTGGCCGCGCTGTTTCGTCGGCCGCAGCCCGACACGGTCCGCGAGCGCGCGCACCGCCGTGGGGTCGAGCAACTCCCCCATCAGGGCTCCACCGGTCCCCACGGGCCACCGTAGGCGGCCGCGGCGTTGGCGCTCAGCCGATCGCACAGCTCGGCGAGATCGGCCCCCGTCTCCTCGGCGAGGAAGCGGACGGTGTGCGGCACGAGGTAGGACGAGTTCCAGCGGCCCCGGTGCGGCACGGGCGTCAGGTAGGGCGCGTCCGTCTCGATGAGCATGCGATCGGGCGGGACGACGGCGAGGGCCTCCCGCAGCACCCCGGCGTTCGAGTACGTCACCACGCCGGGGAAGCTGAGCCACGCCCCGCGCGCCAGGCAGGCCCGCGCGTGGTCCGCGTCGCCGGAGAAGCAGTGCATGATGAGGCGGGGCGGCGTGATCCCGTGCTGTGCACGCTCGTCGAGGATCGCGAGGATGTCGTTGTGCGCCTCGCGGTCGTGGATCGCCAGGGTGAGGCCACGCGCGGCCGCGATGCCGATGTGCGCGGCGAACGAGCGGCGCTGCCGTGCCCGGCCCGCGGCGTCGTGGGTGCGATAGTAGTCGAGCCCCGTCTCGCCCACGCCCCGCACGTGGGGGCCCGCGCCGGCGAGCGCGTCGATCCGGGAGAGCTGGTCGTCCAGCGTCGCGTCGTCCAGCCGCGCGGCCTCGTTCGGGTGCAGGGCCACGCACGCCACCACGGACGGGTGACCGGCCGCGCAACGCTCGGCCCACACCGAGTCGAGCGCATCGCACCCGATCTGCACGACCTTCGTCACGCCGACGGCGGCCGCGGCGGCGAGCGCGTCGGCCACCGTCAGGCCGGACGCCTGCTCGGTCGCATCCAGGTGCGTGTGGGAGTCGACCACCGGGCGCGGCAGTGGCTCCGGGAGACCTGGCAGGTTCAGCGCCGCCAGGGAGTCCTGGTACGTCATCGCTCCTCCCTCGCATCGCGTGGCGCCACGACCGCCTGGTAAAGGGTCGATCGTCGCAGCCCGTCGCGGGCGGCGACGAACGCCACGGCGTCGCCCAGGCGCTCCCCCTCGGCGCGGCGCCGGACCACCTCCGCGACCGCGGCAGCCATCGCGTCCGGCCGCGGGGCCGACCCCGTCGCCCCCGCCACGACGATCGTCACCTCACCCCGCACCCCTCCGGACGCCCACTCCGCCAGCTCCCCGAGCCCACCCCGGACGATCTGTTCGTACGGCTTCGTCAACTCCCGGCAGATCGCCGCCGCACGATCGGGGCCCCACGCCGCCGCGGCATCAGCCACCATCGCGGCCACCCGGTGCGGCGCCTCGAAGAACACCATGGTGCGCGGCTCGGCGGCCAGTTCCGCCAGACGGCGCCGCCGGGCGCCGGCCTGGCGCGGCAGGAATCCCTCGAAGCAGAAGCGGTCCACCGGCAGCCCCGACAGCACCAGCGCCGTGAGCACCGCGGACGGCCCGGGCACCGCCGTAACGGGCACGCCGGCGTCCAGCGCGGCGCGCACCAGCCGGTACCCCGGATCGCTGACGGCCGGCATGCCCGCGTCGGTGATCAGCACCACCGTCTTCCCGGCGAGCGCCGCCTCGACCAGCCCGGGCGTGCGCGCGGCCTCGTTGCCCTCGAAGTAGCTGACGACCTCCCCGGCGGGCGCCACGCCGAGCCGGCGGAACAGCGTCCGGGCCCGCCGGGTGTCCTCGGCCGCGATGATGTCGGCCGCCGCCAGCGCCCGCCCGAGCGCAGCAGGGGCGTCGCGGACGTCGCCGATCGGCGTGCCCGCCAGCACCAACCCCGCCATCGCGCACCTCCTCGCACCATCATGCCCGCCCGCGCCCGTAGACCGTACAATGAGCGGGTGAATCCCGCCGCGCCGTTGCCCAGGCTGGCGCGGCTGCGCGCCTGGGCGGACACCGGGCCGGCCGCCCGGTCCCGCACCGATCTGCCGCGCGTTTGGGGCGCGTCGTGGAGCACCATCGAGCGCCTCCGCGACGACCGTCCGCTGCGCCGCGACGAGCCGCTCAGCTGGCTGCTCACCGCGGCGCTGACGGCGCTCGCGTTCGTGATCCGGTTCCCCAACCTGCGCATGGCGCCGTACATCGAGTTCGACGAGACGTACTACGCGAAAGAGGCGTGGAGCGTCCTGACGTTCGGCTACGCCCGCGCCTGGCCCCCCGGCGACACCGTGAACCCGATGCTGAACGACGGCGCGGATCCGCTGAGCGTCGTCCTGAGCACCGCCGACCGGGTGGTCCACCCGATGCTGGCGAAGTGGCTCATCGCCGGCGGGATACACCTCTTCGGGTTCAACCCGTTCGGCTGGCGGTTCGGCTCGCTGATCGTCGGCTGCCTCCTCGTCGCGGCGGTCGTCCGGCTGGCCCGGCGGCTCGCGCGGAGCACCCTCATCGGCGGATTGGCCGGTCTGTTCATCTGCGTCGACGGGCTGTCGGTCGTGATGAGCCGCATCGCCCTCCTGGACATCTTCGAGGCGTTCTTCACGGTAGCCGCCGTCGCGGTGGTGGTGCGGGACCGGGACTGGTTCCGCGAGCGACTGGCCCGCTATCTCGAGAAGCGCGGCCAGCCGAACCTTGACGGACACTTCGGACCGGTGCTGTGGTGGCGTCCCTGGCGGCTGCTCGCCGGCGTCCTGTTCGGGCTGGCCTGCGGCTGCAAGTGGAACGCGATGTACGTCCTGGCGATCATGGGCGTCGTGACCCTCGCCTTCGACTGGCACGCCCGCCGCACCGCCGGCGCGCGGGGGGCGACCTGGCGGTCGCTGCTCGTCGACGGCCCGCTCTCCTTCATCTATCTCGTGATCGTGGCGATCGTGTCGTACGTCGGCACCTGGGCCAGCTGGTTCGCGACCAGCGAGGGGTCGTTCCGCCAGTGGGGCGCGGAGAACCCGGACACGCTGTCCGTGCGGCTCCTCGGCAAGCCGCTCGCCTCCCTGTGGGCCTACCACGTCGACATCTGGAAGTTCCACACGGGCGAGTTCATGTCCAGCGTCACCCATCCCTGGGACGCCAAGCCGTGGGGCTGGCTGGTGATGCGCCGCCCCATCAGCATCGCCGTCGATCACGTGCCGTCGGGGGTCGAGGGCTGCCGCGCCCGGCTCCCGTCCGACTGCGTCCGCGTCGTGCTGGCCATCGGCACGCCCTTCCTGTGGTGGATGGCCGCGATCGCCATCGTCGCCGGCCTTGCCTTTTGGATCTTCGGCCGCGACTGGCGCTTCGCCGTCCCCGTGCTCGGGGCGGCGGCCACCTGGGTCGGCTGGTTCCCGAACGCCGACCGGCCGCTGTTCTTCTTCTACGCCATCATGATCATCCCGTTCACCGCCACCATCCTGGCGCTGTGCCTCGGGAAGATCCTCGGCCCACCGTCGGCCGGGCGGCGGCGTCAGCGCGGGGCGCTCATCGTGGCGGCATGCACGGTCCTCATCGTGATCAACTTCGCGTTCCTCTACCCGGTCCTCACCGATCAGTTGCTGACGGATGTCGGCTGGGGCCTGCGCATCTGGTTCCGTACCTGGGCCTAGGGACGGCAAGACGCCCGGGACACCGGGCCGCACGATGGTGCGGGTCCGGCTTCCGGGCGTCCTGGTTCGTGGGCTGGACGGCCCAGGTCAGCCGAGCGCGTTGAGCGCCTTGGTGAAGGCCGCCTTGTGGCCGGCCTCATCCCACGCCGCGTCGAGGAAGACCTCTTCGGCGTTCAGGTAGCCCTCGGCCCGCGCGGTGGCGGCGAACCCGGGGTACATGACGGTCGTCTCGTAGTTCTCACCCGTGATGGATGTCCACAGGTTGTCCGCCGCGCTGCCGAACAGGCCGACCATGTTGGCCTCCTCGCGCCAGTGCTCGTAGAACTCGACCTTGGCGGTCGCACGGAACAGCGTCGCGATCGACGGATAGCCGGCCTTCTGGGCCGCATCCGCGTACGCCGAGTACGACGCGTAGGCGAACGCCTCGCCGTGCATCGCGGCCAGGATGTTGTCCCGGGTGGTCGGGTCGGCCACCTGCGACGGCCCGGCGACCGGCGCCGTGATGTCGGGCATCAGGGCGTTCTGCTTGAGGAACTCGTTGACCATGGCCTTCAGCTGGGGCTCTTTGGCACCACTGTTCAACGCCGCCAGAATGGCCGCGTAGTTGCCCGCGTGGTAGCCCTCGTCGCTGGAGATCTCCCACAGGAGGTCGGCGGCTTCCAGCTCGCCGGCGGCCTCGGCGGCACTGGCGTAGCCCGGATACATGGTCGTGTTCTCATAGCTCTCGCCATCGCCGGCGTTCTTGAGGTTCTGGGCGGTGGTGCCGACCAGGCCGTAGAGGGCGGCCTCCTCGGCGAAGTGTTCGCCGAGTTCGATGGCGGCCGTGTTCGTGTAGAGCTTCTGCAGCGAGGACGACTTGCCCTTGGTCTGCGCCAGCTCGCCGAAGGCGGTGTACTGGGCGTAGGCGAAGGCCTCGCCGTGCATGGCGGTGGAGAGGTTGGCGTGCGTCTCCGACGCGGCGGAAATGATGGGAGCGGGTGTCTTGGGCGGCGGGGTGGCGAACGCCATCGCCGGTGTGCTGATCAGGAGGCCGGCGGACACGCCGAGGGCGAGGCCGGTCCAGATGCGGGCATGGGTTTTCATCGTTGAACTCCTCTTGTTGTGATTTTGTTGCTGCGAGAGAAGGCGACTATACCTCCAGTTTGGATTATAGCAGCGAACAACGCCCACATACGCAGACATACGATTGCGAAGGGTTCAGATGGGGTGGTTCGACCCGAATCGGCTGGTAGGCGAGGAGGGCCGACGCGTCAAGGACGACGACGCCGCCGGGGTGCCGCACGGCGCGCGCGAATCCGCAGGCTGAGGCCGGACGGCCTACTAGCCCGATACTTGATCCGTGTTTCCCTCGTGAGTCGGGGTTACGACACGAGGGTGCCGAACACCACGACGTTGATATCGGACAGCGTGTGCTGCAGGTTCAGCATGCACGTGATCAGGATGAGCTCGCCCGGGGTGTTGTCCCACACCTCGGCCGTGCCGGCCAGGTCGGCCTTGTTGATCATCGCGAATCGGGTGTACTGATAGGTCCGGTCCCCCACCAGGATCTGGGCGCCCGGCGACAGCGAGACGGTCTGCTCGTTGAAGTTGATCAGGTAGTTGCCCGGGCCGAAGCCCGGCGCACGGACCGAGTGCATGACGACGACCAGGGTGCCCTCGGCGGCCCTCTCCAGCGAGCCCGCGCCCACGTTTCTCACCAGGTAGGCCGAGCGGAACCCGGGCGGGTTGAGGGTGTTGTCCACCTCGTTCACCGCCCCGAGGGAGACATCCATGCCCACGGACGGGATCTTGAACCGCAGGCCGGGCGCGCCCGGCGTCGGCGTGATCTCCGGGGTCTCCTCGGCGGCGCTGGCGTACGACGGATCCAGCACCTGCGTGTCCTCGGGGGTGACGATGTTCCCCTGAAGGTCGATCATCCCGGCTCGCGAGGCCGAGGCGAACGCCACCTGCGTCGCGCGGTTGTCCCGGAGGGCGATGTAGCCCGCCACCAGACCACCGGCGAGGAGCAGGAGCGCTAGCAGCAGCAGGAGAATGTCCGCGGCCCGACGCCGCTTCACCGGGCGACGCGGCGGGGTGGGCGCCTCCTCGGGCTCCTCCCAGCCGACCTCGTCCAGCGGGAGGATCTCGCCACGCCTGGCAGCGCCCTGATCGTTGGTCTGGCTCATGATTCCCCTTGCCGCAACCGTCTCGCCCCTTCGGACATGGCGTCCAGGTTACCACGACGACGTTTCAGGTCGGCGCACGGCGATGTCCAGGCGGGGGGCGCCGCCTGGACCGCCAGAATGCCCGCGTGGGCTAGTGGTCGAGCGAGCCCGCGTGGAACGGGGTGTCGTCGACGTCGGTCCCGCTGCCGCCGAGCTGGTTGAGCACCGCCGCACCGCCGACCGTCGTCAGCATCTGCCGGATGTTCGTCAGCTGCTGCGTGATCGCGTCGCGACGGGCCTCCGTCGCGGCCAGCTCGCGCTCCGACTCGCGGCGCACCCGCTCGGCCGCGGCCCGGGCCTGCTTCATGATCTCGTTGGCCTGGGCGTTCGCCTGGGCCAGCGCCTCGTCCGCCTGGCTCTTGATGTCGTCGCGGTACTGGTCGGCTTCGCTCTCGATCTGCGCCCGGCGATCCTCGGCCGACTTGATGGCGTCCTGGTGCTGCTGCATCTGGGCGGAGAACTCGGCGGTGGCCTTCGAGCGGCGATCGGCGAGGGTCTGCTCGAACTCGGCGGCGATCTGCGCGGCGCGCGCCCGCTGCTGCTCGAAGATGACCTCGGCCTCGTCACGCCGCCCGGTCGACTCGCGGTCGGCCAGGTCGAGGATGTCGTTGGCCTTCTGCTGGGCCTCGGCGATGATCTGCGCCGCATCGGCGTCGACGCGCGACTTGGTCTGCTGCGCGTAGTCGTCGGCCTGGCTCAGCATCTGCTCCGCGGCACTGGACGACTCGCTGGTGATCCGCGCGGCTTCGGCGTTCGCCTGGGCCAGGATCTGCTGGACTTCGCCGTCCAGGTTCGCGAACATCCGGTTGACGCGGTCCCCGAGATCTGTCAACGTCAGGTAGGTGTCGTTGCGGTCCGTCTGGGACTGGTGAGCCTCCAGCTGCACGGATAGTTGTTCGAGTTGCTCGTAGCGGGTAGCCAGCTCCTGGCGCAGCGACTCGGCCTCCGCCTGCGCCTCGGAGATCGAGGACTGCGCCGCGTCGGCCTTCTTCGCCAACTCGGCGACGGCCGCGTCGACCTCGTCCTTGTCGTAGCCCTGCCGCACGGTGCGGAAGCTAGGAATCTCACTCATTGTCATTGTCTCCATCTGCCGGCAGCGTTGTGAGGGATAGGGCCGCGGTGTCTGGCACGCCTTCTGCCAGCGCCTCGACGATCCCCGAAAGTTGACCTAATTGTGCGGTGAGCCCATCGCGTCGACGCGCCAACGCGGCCGTTTCTTGACGGGCACGTTGAAGAATAGCATGCGCCTCATCACGAATCGCGTCTGCTTGCGAACGTGCCTGCGCCAGGAGTGCCAACGCCTCCTCCCGCATCGTGTTCGCACGCTCGTGAGCCTGGGCCTGGGTGCGCTCCGCCTCCGCCGACGCCCGGTCGCGCACGAGCTGGGCGTTGTGGCGAGCCTCGGCCAACTGGCGGGCCGCCCATTCGAGCTGCGTGCTCGACTCGGCCCGCGCCTTGGCCGTGATCGCCTCGGCCTCCTGGTTGGCTTGGGCGCCGATCTCCATCGCCTGGCGGTTGGCCTCCTGGCGCACGGCATCGGCCTTCGCCATGATCTCCTCGGCGGCCTGCTGCGCGGCCAGCACCATCGACGCGGCCTGGCCCTGCGTGTCGGACATCAGCCGCTCCGACTGGTTGCGCGCCTCCGCCACCGTGCGCTCGGCCTCCAGGCTGGCGTCCTGCAGCAGGCGGTGCGCCTCGGCGTTCGCGTGCTCCATCACATCGCCGGCGCGCGCCTCGGCGGCCCGGACGTTGTCGGCGGCGGCGGCCAGTTCCCGCTCCGCCTGCGTCCGTGCTTGCTGGAGTTGCGCCTCGACGGCCGCCTGCGTCTGGTTCTGCAGCAGGGCCAGGTCGGCGGTGGACGCCTCCCGCTCGGCGGCCAACTGGGCCCGCAGCGCGGACAGATCGCTCTCGGCCGCTCCGCGTTGCGCCTCGATCTCGGCGAGCGCCTGCGAACGCTCCAGTGCCAACTGCTGACGCCCGGCCGCGAGCTCGGCCTCCCAGGCCGCCCGGTCCTGCTTAAGCTGCGCCTCATGCACTGCCCGGGTCTGCTCCATCTGCGCCGTCGTGTCGCGCCAGGCCTGCTCGGCCTGGGCCGACCACTCCCCGCGCAGTTGGTCGATCTGCTGGCGCACCTCTTCGCGCTGCTGTGTCAGTTCGGCGTCCAGTGTCGTCCGGGCGGCGGCCTGCTGCTGCTGGAACGCCGCGTACTGCTTGTTGACCTGCTCCTGCACGGCGGCGCGCGCCAACTGGGCATCGGCCCGCAGCCGCGCCACCGCGTCCGCCGCGTCACGCTGCGCCTGGTTGCGGATGTCGGTGGCCTGGGTCTGCGCCTCCTCGACGATGCTGGCCGCCTGCGCCTGGTTCGCCGCCACGCGGTTCTGGACCTCGGCCAACTGCGCCGCTGCGGTCGCCAGACGCTGCTGCTGCTCCTCGCGGCGCCGCTGGCCTTCCTCCTCGAGTTGGACGATGGCGTCACGGAGGCCCACCAGATTTGTGCGCATCTGCTCGGCCTCGGCCTGCGCGGCGGCGACCACCTGGTTGCCCTGGGCGACCGCCTGCTGCCGGATCAGGTCGGCGTCGCTCTCCGCCCCGCGCCGGATCGCCTCGACCTGCGCGGCGGCCTGGACCCGGATGTCCTGAACCTCGCGCAGGGCCTGCGCGTGCATCTTCTGGGCCTCGTTCTCGGCGGCGACCCGGATCTGCTCGGCAAGCACCTGCGCCTGCGACAGCAGATCGGCGGCGCGGCGAGACTCCATCCCTGTCCCTGTCAGGTCCGCCACAGCCATGGACATCAGACCGTCTCCTCATAGAACCGTGCCCCAACACGCCGTGTCATAGGCTAGCATGTCGCCCCACTCGGGCCCGGGCGTACCGTTGCCATACTCGCAACCTCAACTTGAGGTTTCGCACAGCAAGGAGCGACACGTGACGACCGATCGCGACTGGTGGCGCGAGGCCACCGTGTACCAGATCTACCCCCGCTCGTTCGCCGACGCGGACGGGAACGGTCTCGGCGATCTCGCCGGGATTCGTTCGCGCGTCCCCTACCTGGCGGCCCTCGGGATCGACGCCGTCTGGCTCAGCCCCTTCTACCCGTCGGCGCTGGCGGACGGCGGCTACGACGTCGACGACTACCGCGCGGTCGACCCCCGTCTGGGCACGCTGGCCGACTTCGACGCGCTGGTGGCCGCCCTCCACGACGCGGGCCTGCGGCTGTTCATCGACATCGTGCCCAACCACTCCTCCAACCGGCATCGCTGGTTCCAGGACGCGCTGGCCGCCCCGCCGGGGTCGCCGGAGCGCGACCGCTACATGTTCCGTCGCGGTCTCGGTGAGCACGGCGAACTCCCGCCGTCCGACTGGCAGGCGTTCTTCGGCGGTCCGGCCTGGGAACCGGTCGGTGACGGCGACTACTACCTCCACCTTTTCGCCCCCGAACAGCCGGACTGGAACTGGGCGAACCAGGAGGTCCGGGAGGACTTCCTGAAAACGCTGCGCTTCTGGGCCGACCGCGGCGTGGACGGCTTTCGCATCGATGTGGCCGCCGCCCTGGCCAAGAACCTCCCGGCCGATCCGCTGCCTAGCGCCGCCGAGCTCGCCGCGATGCCGTTCGGTCCCGATCACCCGTACTACGACCGCGATGAGGTGATGGACATCTACGCCGCCTGGCGCGCCGTGTTCGACGAGTACGACCCACCGCGGATGGCCGTCGCGGAGCTGTGGGCGGAGCCGTCGCCCCGCAAGGCGCGCTACGCGGACGTCCTGGGCCAGGCGTTCTTCTTCGACCTGCTGCACGCGGGCTTCCACCCGCGTCGGGTGCGCCGGGTGGTGGACGACGTGCTCGGCTGGACGCTGCCCTCTGGGGCCGCGCCGACCTGGGTGCTCTCCAACCATGACGTCGTCCGTCACGCCAGTCGCTTCGGCCTGCCCGTCCTGGACTCCGACGACCCGTGGGCCGAGGATGCGCGCGACCAGCGGTGGCTCACCAGCGGCGGCACGGACCCGGCCGAGGACGTGGACCTCGGGCTGCGCCGGGCCCGCGCGCTCACCGCGTTCATGCTGGCGCTGCCCGGTTCGTCCTACCTCTACCAAGGCGAGGAGTTGGGCCTGCGGGAGGTTGCGGACATCCCTGCCACCGACCGTGCCGACCCGGTGTACCTGCGCTCCGGTGGGACCCAGATGGGCC
>Ga0209629_10004294_pt1 | contig 10503 bp, 6 predicted proteins | sample TergutCu122P5_FD_187286 | JGI IMG/M metagenome (GOLD analysis project Ga0209629, IMG submission 187286) | Cubitermes ugandensis P5 segment gut microbial communities from Kakamega Forest, Kenya - Cu122 P5 (SPAdes) (version 2) | ecosystem: Host-associated > Arthropoda: Insects > Digestive system >... | reverse complement strand
TAGAGGGTGCTGTTGTTGCATGACAATGCCCGACCGCATACAGCTCATGCGACAGTGAAACTTTTGGAACGATGGGGTTGGGAATTTCTTGAGCACCCGCCCTACAGCCCGGATCTGGCACCTTCGGACTTCCATCTCTTCTCCAACGTGAAAAAACATCTTCGTGCCAAGCGATTCAAATCACATGATGATGTCAAGCATGAGGTGCAAACATGGCTGCCTGGTCAGGATCCCACCTTCTATCAACAGGGTTTTGAGAAATGGATCTCCTGCCTAGACAAGTGCCTCAACAGAGAAGGTGACTATGTGGAAAAATAAGTGAAGTGAAGTGTAATAAGTGAATAAAGAGACGTCTCACTATGTGAAGTTATTTGGTGGCAATAAAATAGGGAACCTTACTTTCTGACTACTCCTCGTAATAATTATAGGGGCATCACACTCCTCAATAATACATACAAGATATTCTTAAGTATTTTAAATGAAAGAATGAAAACCGCTGCAGAGAAGATAATAGGAGAGTACCAGTGTGGATTCTGGCAAAATAAAAGTACAATTGACCAACTCTTCATACTTAGACAAATGATAGAGAAGCATAGCGAACACGGTCTAGACTTGCACATGCTCCTCATTGACTTTAAATAGGCTTTCGATAGTATAAACACGGGAAGATTGTTTGCGGCGATGGACAGAATGGGAATACCACAGAAACTAATCCGGCTAACGAGGATGACCATGTGCCAGACTAAAGCAAGAGTGAAAATTGATAATCAATTAGGTGTACCCTTTGAATATGATAAAGGAGTTAAACAAGGCGATGGTTTGTCAACATCCCTCTTCATATTGGCACTACACAACGCAGTACAGGAAATTGACAAGAGAAGCACAATCTACACGAAGTCAAGCCAAATATGTGCGTACGCAGATGATGTAATAATCGTTACCAGATCATAAACTAGGATCAGACAAGTGTACAGAGAAATAGAAGAGAAAACCCAAGAAATGGGACTAACAGTGAATGAGAGAAAGACTAAATACATGACTATATCCACAAGACTGAAGGGAAGACAGATTCAGAACCTGAAAGTAGGAGATAAAATATTTGAAGGCGCGTCTAGTTTTAGATATTTGGGTAATGTAATATATAAAGAAGGAAGGATAAGTGAGTGCATAAAGGACAGAATACAAGCAGGGAATAAAGCATATGCAGCTAACTACCACATGCTTAAAAGTAAAATTATAAAGAGCGGTTAAAATGCAAATATACAAAACAGTGGTAAGACCAGTTGCTACGTATGGATCTGAAACTTGGACCCTTACAAAATCGGACGAGAATTCGTTAAGGAATTTTGAGAGGAAAATACTGAGAAAGATATACGGACCGGTACAAGAGGGGGATACTTGGAGAATTAGATATAATGAAGAACTAAACAGATTCATAAAGGGAAAAATATTGTGAAATTTATAAAAGTGCAGAGGATAAGATGGCTGGGCCATGTAAAGAGAATGGAAGCTGGGGCAATGCCAAGGATGATGATGGAAGGAAGACTGTTTATACGAAGAAGGAAAGGAAGACCTCGTTTGAGATGGATGGATGATGTTGTAGCAGATTTGAGAGCAATGAAGATAAGACAGTGGAAAGTATTCATACCTGAATCTTCAGTTTATAGGATGTGATTCATTTACATGTGTTGCTAGAAACACAGGCTATATAGTGTCAAATATCTGGATGACAGTAGATTATGAAATGGAAAGTACAAGGAGGCTGCTGTCAAGGCCTAATTTAAGATACGATCCTAGCATTGACCTTAGGGCCTGCAGAAAACCATGGAAGAAGTCTTCAGTCCGGCTACCTTGTGTCCTGCCTAAGGTTTTAAACTGGACATCTCCCAACCACTTGAACCAACCAGACTGGTTTCAATATTAAAAAAAAAAACCCCATACCACAATTGAAATTACATTTAATATTAATTATTTATCAAAATATGAATAAAAAGTACAGTGATGTATATGACAACTGGATGTGAAAATGGGAAGAGTTTAAACTAATAATGTTACTTGGAAGGAGGAAGAGTTACATCCACCATAATCAAAAACCAAACTGTGCAAATATCATACCCATGCTTTAGCAAGTTCTGCTGGAGCTGCTGCGGCCTCATGTGCAGGTTAAACAATGACTTGGTTGCTAGTCTAGAACAATACAATTACAGTAAGTAACAATGAATATATGCTGCCTCAATGTACACTAAAAAAATAATCTGTAAAACTGAAAATGAATGGAATTCAGAGGTTTACTCACACTTTACATACATAATCCTCAGAATTTTGCTGTAAATTCTAGTTAGCATAAATGAGTAAATGCTTCCCCTTAAAGGAGGAATTCAAAAGGCGTTACACTTATTCATGAAGCCTTCAAGAAATTTCTTCTCTCAGATGAATGTTAGCAAGATACAGGAGTAAACGTACTTAAATAACACTAGTCTTAAAATGAATTACATATAACTGAATTTACACATGGTAATAAATATAGCAGAAGCATACTGCAACAAAAACATCAAAACCTGTAAAAAAACTTGAGAAGTGTGTGTGTAAAAGTTCAATAAAGACATAAAGTTCCTGTTTAATATGAATAAAACTAAAACAGAATGGGAACTAGGTTGTCTCCAAATACTGCAAAGCTCTGGCTACATGGTTTATGACATTTCAGAGCATGTAATTATGTGTAAGTACGATATTCACACTGTGTTACAACATGCTACACATACAGCATTGTATCATAATATCAATGTATTCAATAGTAGAACAGTAGAATAACAACATAATGTACACAAGAAGTTACACTGTAAAGAAATCAAAACCATCCCTTTCATTTAAGATGCAAAGAAGTTCTTAAGGCTAGTGTGCTGTTTAAATCATGATCGCTTCTTTGCTATAGTATCATACCATCTTATCGGGAGCATAACATCAGTTGGGGTGGCTTCTTTTTGCTGTTCTATGTATCACAGTCGTATTTCAAGGGCTACTAATCCTTCAGCATGAAGCACCCCACTTTCCTTATCACCATCCATCTCAACATCATCATTGCTTCCTTTTGTCAATTTTTTCCTTTGCCAGAACTGTCAGTTATTTCAAAGAGATCACTTTTATCAAACCATTCTTTCAGAACAATCTTGGCAAAATTTTCAAGTAATGGCAGCTGATGGACCATCATCATGTTCTTGCACTCCATGTCTTCTGCCAAATCACCCTTGGCTTCAACAGCCTTCTCCAGGATATTCAGAGTTTCAGAATTGTCTTCTGCCACATCACCTTAGGTTTCAACAGCTTTCTCCAGGATTTTCAGAGTTTGAGGTGACAACTGGAGTGATGATTCAGCTGTACAATTTGCAACATCCTCCACAATAATCTGCTTCCAGTTGCTGTTAATACTGTCTTCATTTTCTGTTGCATCAAGTAAAGGTTGCAATCATTTAAAACAAAACTTGATGCAAATGCACTGTTCGGTACTTTCACACATCGTAAAAATCACTGTGACACAAACGCACGTGTTACTTCCGCGACCTACTACACCCAACTGAGCAAACGCAGCCACTTGCAACTTGTGTCATGAGTTGCTAAGACATGTATGAACATGTCAAGAGTGGTTGCAAACACATCCCACCCAGTGAACAACCACTACAATTCCAATCCGGATAATTTTTGAACCTCGTATAAGGAAGATTTTTCTCTGATAGAAATATCGGTTTTGGGGATAAGGTCTTCAAAAACCCATCATTTGAGGAGCTCATGGTCTATCCAAGTACTATTCTGAGCAGCATTTTATAGTTTCATCCTGTCTCAACATAGTTGGTCTCTTACAAGATTTTCATTTTCTATGACATTCAGTAATTTATTTTGTAAAGTTCCAGCTACTTCCAGGTCCAATGAAAGTTTTCCCCAAAAATATGTGGTTGACAAACCCTATACCATTTCTTCCATCTGTCCAGCCAACCTACACTGAAAGTAAAATCACATTCATCACCTTGCTGCTACTGAAAATTACGTGCTTTTTGTTGCAACACTGGTTCTGTAACTGGTCTTCATATCAGTTTCCACTGTGAAAACCACACAAAGTTCACTTCTTTTTTCATATTCAGCCTTTTTCATAGTTTTTCATAAGACTGAGGCATCTTCAAATCATTTTTCTGTACACCATTTTTCAATTTTTGGTTTGTTTTGGCACTAGGCACCAGCAGTCACTACTCATACACACAGTCTACAGCCACTTTTTTTTATTATTATTTCACCCTTAATAAAACTTTTGTAGCTTCAAGCTTGGTTTCAATGGAAATACAATTTTTCCTGCTTTTAGCATTCATTGTTAGGGTATATTTAAAAACATACATAAATCTAGGGGCAGCTTGTCCATAAGGGCCACAACCCAAACAGAAATTCTCAGAAAAATTAAACTATCTGAATTAAAAGTTTTGTTAGGAGATATGTACATTCTTTAAAAGAATATGAAATCATTTTAAATTCAGATGCTCGCCAGAAAAGCTGCAGAAAGTGAGTGGGCTGCACCCGACCCAGACGCTGTGCACTGGGTCAGCACAGCTAGGGTGACAGGTGGGGAGTGGCAGCAAGATTGTGGGCCAGTCTGCAGCCAACACAGTCGAGAGAAAGTTTAAAGGACTTAGAATATATGTTTACCTCTTCTAATGTTTCAAAAGCTGGAATTTTTTATAACCATTTTCATCTAGCTGCTTTCACACCCACACTTGTGAATGTTTTAATTTTAGTATCTGCAATTTTAAGATAAACATGGACAAGAACAGTGTGAAGTATTGACAGGACATCAGTTGTTTACAATTAAGCCTGGCCAAGAAGACTGAGATTAAGAATTTAGGTTTTGCAACACATGATTAATTATTTCTCATTCATCATTGAGCAGAATAATAACTTATGTCAGAAAATTTAACCCTGCTCTATATGCTAAACATAAATGGTTCAGTGGCCATGCTGGTAAGATGTGCTCTATTAGGCCTTCTCATTCATCATATAATAATCCTAGCCCAAGCCCTACTGTAAGCAGTCCCATGGGCCACCACTGCTTAAATCATGTAACAATACACATGAAAATACATAGACAATGGCTAAAAGGAAGTACAGTGATGCCTGAAAGACACATGTGCTCACAGAGATACGCACATCACCTGAATTTTGTACACAACACAGAAATGGCTTTGATTATTGCACATCCGCTCAAAGACACAAAACCTCAATCAGGACCCAAGAGAACTCAGAATGCACCAAAATAATACTGGGCAGACAAAATTCTGAGCAGGTTCACCATATGGAGTTTCATTTAAATTGTTTCCACAGTTCAGGTACAAACAGAGAACACAGCAGGCATGTAAAACATAATGTGATTTCCTAACTTTTTAAACACACCTAAATATCACAGCTTTAATTAAAACATTAATTATGACGGTCAGTCACAAAACTATACAAAGCCGTGCATTTCTGCCTATTCAGCAACTTTTTATTCAATATAACATTTATCACAAGAAAACAAAAAAAAGACCTACTTTTCCACCCCAATGGTGCAGGCATGTGTCATGGTATGTTTGTTGTCAGTGAATGTCTGCCTTCATTACTGAATTCTGGACTTTAAAACCACTGTGAGACAGCTTCCTGCACTTCTACATTAGTCTAGCATCTGTGACCACCAAGATGGTCCTTCAGAGTACCAAAAAGACAAAAGTCAATTGAAGCCAAGTCAGGGCAGTATGATGGATGTTCAAAGCACTCCCATCCATACTGCTGCAATACACTGCCATCTGTCAGATTGTGTGGAGTCACTGTTATGTTTTTTCATGAGAAATGCAGTTTTGGATAAAAAGTTCCTGAGTAAGCAAATACTATGTATTCTTACTTTCTCGTCGCCTACATATACTGCTACATACCCAACAATTTAAATTAAGCCATAAGCTCACATACAAATAAATATATGTGTATATGCAATACAGTGGCATCACTCTGATACACTCCTGATATTTACAATTTCTGACACCAAAATGCAAGACAATCCTACAAAACACTGTTACAAAAGTAAATACACTAGCATGCCCATGCAGTGTGCAAGGACTTGAATCTGGAGACAAATCCTGCCCCAGTTTTTAGACCCTCAACATTTTTACATTACTTTTCTTTAGGCATTCTCACCAAAATATACAATATTATTATTTATCATTTTTTTATAATCCATTTGGGAGATACCTAATTATTTCCTTACAATTTTAGAGTCCCAGTGAACTCCGTACAGAGTTTGCATTTATCTCATCAATACCAGGAACATAACTGCTTGATAATTTCCTCTAGTGTATTGAAGAAATGAAGAAAAGCAAATAGGTGGTAGGATGAACAAATCATCTCTATTTCATGGTACAGCAGTAAGAAGACGTTAAAGATTACATGAAGACAGAACATGTGGACAAACATCAAGTTACATGCATGCTTCAAGACTTGATGGAATGCAGTTAAGATTACTTCTATCATTGTTTTCAATCTTTATACACACATGTAATCAAAAATACAGCAAAGTGCATGACAAAATTCCCCATAATATACAGTAAACAATTTCCTGAATCTTAAGAAGGTAACAAACTTGTACTTTTGTTGAACAATGATACCCACCAGTACTGTTACGGTTCTATCTGTTCACTCATTTAGATTTGCTTAACACACAGCAATTCTCATTGCAACAATCCCTATGTACATAGAACATATTTACCTACAAAATTTCTTTGTCATACGAAGGTTCCCACTTGATTTCTTGTCCCTTTACTGTGCAAGTCAAAACTGCCACCCTATTTCAAATTAGGTCATACTGTAGATGAAGTCACAAAAATTTAATGCAAAATACAGATTCATGCTACTTCAGCCCATTTAAACATTATATACTAACAGTGCTGTTACTGCATCCAAACAACCACCACAGGTGAAATTCTGTCCCTTCTGCTTTGTATATGGGAGGTTTCATGTTCAATGTGCCATTCACCATCTGCCTATATCATATCGTGGCCTTTGGTGGTTTTTTTTTTGCGTCTTTCCAAGGGCCTTGCTAGGATATAATTTTCAAAGAGGCCATACTTCTTTCATGTCCTTCCTGATTTAATAAGTGAGTCATCCTGTCACTATATAACCTACACACCTGAGGGAACGTCAATAAATTAAATGACAAATGGCAAAATTTTGCATTATGTTCTAACAGCACGAGATATGTGTGACATCCTGACATACATGAACAGTAATAGATCTAACAATGTTACTCATTTCACAAAGAATTTTTCATCAAGGCAGCAATAGCACCCATATTTTCTGGCTACCAAATACCATACCAGCACACAAAGTTATATATTTGCAAGCTTTTAAGATTTTGCAGCATAACAGTTGGGGTATCCATTTTTTTGATACAGCACCACATCACTGGATAACTGGTGCCCACTGTTTTGAGACAGCATAAAGATCTCAATCCGCAAGGGTGGGATGTCCACTACACTGTCTCAGAACACTAGGCACTGATCAGCCCTTGACACAATGCCACATCCCAGAAGAATGGAGACCTCATATGCAGATATTTAATTAAATTCTTAATACATATATGACTGCCTTCATCAATCCCACTCGGGATGGATTCATAAGCAGTTACTACATGAACACCACACGGCATATAAACAGTAAGAGAAAAACTGGCATTTTATCAAATCTCTTGACTCAGTTTCAACACATGAGGTAAATCTAGTCAACAGGTCATGTAGTTTGAGACTAGTTCACAGGCAAGATATGTAGAATTTGGGAAGAGAATCATTTAAGATTTCAACATTCCTTTACACCTACATGTGCATTTAATGAAATTAATCTTTCAAGTCATCACAGGCATATAAGATATATCAAATTTCCCTTCAAATTGTCAGTGTGAAACTTTCAGTTTACATGCACATGAAGAGACGTACAATATGAGGCCTGACATTTTAATGAGTCTAGAACCTCATGCAATGAAATGATTGCCTTTGAGCTGGACAACTGCCATTGACCCTCATGCAATGAAATGATTGCCTTTGAGCTGGACAACTGCCATTCCATTCCCCACCGAGGCAATTTCTCTCTTCAACACCTTGCCTACATTTGTCTTTGGGCCCGATTAGCCTCTTACACAATGAGTACTGGTGTAATGGGAATATACATTGTACAAAGGGGTGAGTGGGACTGCATATAAAGCAGCCAAAGCATGATCCTGGTTGCTTACCTCCTTCTATTGCTGAAATTAAGAAAGGGTGGAGTTATGCACCCACTTTAGGTCCAGGAATTTTACCTTTCATATTTCATTATAAACATGTCACCCCAACTTACCTTCAATGATAATTTTGTGAAAAAATTCTGAATGTGCATTAAATGCACTATTTATAAGAGCAAATTCCACATACTGGTCATCTGTGAAATCTGTTTGGACATGCCATGGCTCAGGTGTTTGTCATTGGTATCCCAGGCCAGGCAATGTGAAATAGGGGGTGTACAAACACTCACAGGTACTTCCCCAAGTACTTCAGGTTTTCCCTGTCACTACCACTCCACCAACACTCCACATTCGTTCATTCTTCTATAGCCAACTACATACAATCTCAGTAGCTGACAGTTCCATAAAATAACACCCTTATGAATGACATGAAGTATTGATTTTGTCTCCATGCATGATCTCTAATAAACCCAGTCCATCCCTGACTAGTTACAGTGAAGGTGAAAATCCACATTTTAAATGGAAGCACTGAGAGAATGAAACCTCCACTTTACTACCAATAATAAGATGACAATATGAAAAATCCCTACAGACAAGACTTCAGTATAAAATCTAAAGCATGTGAGGCAACACTGGTCATCCATCAAATTATGCATCCCACAATATGTATGATGTTAAATCATTTAAAATATGCACCAGAGAAACGGCCGTGTAAAAAGAATTCCCTCTAGAGGCATTGGCTGTTAAGAAATAGATCACACTTTGAGGGTTAACAAATGATACTAACCAAGAGATTTTGTCTGAACATGCACACAATCATTGCACACTGCAATCATGAAGAATGTTAACGGTATGGCAACTTTTAGAAATATATCAATATCCTTTCCTATTATCTGTTTCATATACTGTATTTACATGAATGAAAGGCAAAGTTTTTCCTTAAAATTTGGTGCTTAAACATGTGAGGTCATCTTAAATTCGTATATGAAGTGCCAAACTGGACAGCACCAAATCAAATTGCTCCAAACTAGACCAAGCAGAGCCAAACCAAGGTCTGCACCGCCAAATTGTCAAGTGTAAACAGAAGAGAGAACAGTGCAGGACTAAACTTAACTGACAGTCTTATTTTTTGGGACTTCGTCCATTATGTAATTTTGTAAAGAAGCATGACTTTTAGTAAATGGCTCTGTTTCAGTCTCAGGCACAGGACCACCTAATGTTGTGTGTGGACCCTTTAGATCGAGGTATTCTCAGTCACTGTGCACACAGAAACAGTAAACTTCTTACGATAAGCACCTGAGAACAGATCTAGGCCAAAGGTAGTTACAGGAAAATGGCTACTGAAAAATTAAAAATTAACTACAAGACTCAAAAATTACAATCCACGAATTAAAAGCTGTAAAGAGCCATTAATTTAGACTAATCAGACTACAGACATAACACACATCCAGAAGACACATACCTAAATTTCTTAACACCATCTGTGGAGAAAATGGTGTATCTATGTGGGTTCAAGTAAGTTTATAAATCAAGAAATATAAATGTATTATATAGTCACTGTGGATCATAATGGAATGGAGCGCAACTCACCAGAATAGACTGTGAAGGGTTTTAAAGAAGCACTGTATATCCAATGCAGTGGATGAGACTGATGATATGTTGTGGGATGGCAGCAAAAAAGATGGGAATGTTAGCAATGAGTGTTAGAAAAATTAAGGCACTGCCTGTGAAGGTGGAGACAGTGACACTGGTTAATAAGGGTACATAGAATCCAACATGCTCTGTGTATTAGGGGTATGAAATTAACAGTAAAATATTTTTACTTTGCAGATGTTTTCATTTGGGGAGGGGGTCATCTTACATCTGGATAAATACATTGTCCCTTGGCAGACGTGTTTTATTTGGGGGGTCATCTTGGATCAGAGTCGTCTTGCATTTGGGTAAATATCTAAAACAGATAATTTAAGGAATATGATGCTTGTATGCAATATAGCACTGGTATGAAACTAGAATATGCTTACAACCTCTCTCCATGGTGTATGACCTATGTTGAAAAGTTGAAACTCAGCACATATAGAAATGTCACACTCAGAACCAGTAAGCTCATCACTGTCACTATGACAACAAATGAATAAATTCCACCCTAAACCACATCAACCCAATCAGAATCCAGTTGAGCATTCTACCTTCATCCTGTGTGGATTTCCTGACTATATTTCATAGGGTTTCAT
>Ga0209629_10004293_pt1 | contig 10506 bp, 6 predicted proteins | sample TergutCu122P5_FD_187286 | JGI IMG/M metagenome (GOLD analysis project Ga0209629, IMG submission 187286) | Cubitermes ugandensis P5 segment gut microbial communities from Kakamega Forest, Kenya - Cu122 P5 (SPAdes) (version 2) | ecosystem: Host-associated > Arthropoda: Insects > Digestive system >... | reverse complement strand
ATAAAGAAATTTTTTACGTTGCACGGTCACATCAACGTAAAAAAAGTACCTACAAATTTTAACAAACCGCGTAAAATTCGAAATACCACTCGAAATATCGCAGGAAATTTGTCCGCCAGTTGGCAGTATGGGAATAATATCTGTGGGTTACCAACTGCCTCCATTCTGCTGGTCTGTAAACTTTACAAAGGTGTGTCTCGGGAAATGAAAAATTTGTTTCATGGGTTTCTGCATGAAAGAAAAGTTGGGAAACACTGACTTAGGTAATACGTATTGTTGGTATAATTTTATGGAAGCAGATAGTGTTAAATAGAAGAGAAGGAAATTTAAAATTTTATACTCGTAAGATGGAGTATCACTGTTCGATGAAAGGAGTAAAACTCGGCTGGTCATCACACGTACTTCCAGGTAAACAGGTGGACCGCCATTAACGACTGTATCTCGAGGCGAAGGCATGCAAATATAAGAGAAAACAAGTATTGTGTTCACGAGGATTCTTATTAAAATGGAGAATGCGATTTCAGTCTTGTAGATATTCGTATCATTTTTCTATATTGGACGAATATTAGTGAAAGATCTTCAGTTTCGTTTAATATATGTGTATATGTGCAGAAACAATTTTAAGTAATTATATTACCGTCTACACAACTTAGTGTACATGTTAAGTAGTACAGACTGTGATATAATTACCTAAAACTGTTGTTCTCTGAACACAACCGGATTCACATCACAAAACTCCCTTTTTAAATTCGAATTGTGCTTCTTTTCTGTCGCATTTTTATGCCTGTGCTTGAAGATTCCCTTATGGAAGTTCCGAAACATGTAGCGCATTTTTGATAATAAGAGATTCATTCATCATCATTCATTCAGTATTCTGTTCTGTTCCTCGTCTTCTTGCCACTTCAATCTCTCCCTTTATCTTTCCTTCTACAACTTGTTTAAGAAGGCAGTTTCTACGTAAGATGTGACCAATCCAGTTAGCCTTCCGTTTTCTTATTTCATGTAGGATATTTCTCTGCTCATTGACTCTAAGTAACACTTCTTCATTTCTCACATGATTGGTCCAACTGATCTTTTCCATCCTTCTCCAGTACCACATTTCAAAAATTTTCCATGTACTTCTGATCTTCTGCCCGCAGCGTCCAAGTTTCAGCACAATACAAGGCATGCTCGAAATGTAGCATTTTACTTTTGGAGCATGGCTTTGTATGGTGCTGAAAATTTGACGCCCCGGGGAGCAGATCAGAAATACCTGGAAAATTTTGAAATGTGGTGCTGAGATATTGTCTGAAATTATAGCCGTCCTTGACGGTCCTACTCTTTCTTGTTCTGGCCATGCATCAGAGCGGCGCGTCTCATCCACAGACATGGTTATGATATTGAGAGTGCTGGTCGGTGCAAACCGTGTATGTTGTTTATATACGTCGGTGATTCGACTAAAATGTGGCAAATACTAAATCGTATTTCTATGAAAGAAGATGGTTATGGTTTGTTATTTTAAAGATAAACAAATTATATTTGTTCAGGCTAAAAAAACAGAAGTTTAGTGCCCTTACATGTAAGGTATATATTTTGGGTGTACTTAGGACTTCTTCACTACAAAAACCGTGAATATAAGAAGGGGGCCCTTAGATATTATTATATCTTCCTGTACATGTACTTGTGTTGACATACGTGAATATTTCCTAAGTACAGGCCGTAACATGTAGCATATATGTGATGGCAATTAAATTGATTGAATAAACGTGTGTTGTGTTAGACTCAACAGTTGTGTTTTGTTTAATAACAAACACAATGTGTTGGTTTCCAAAACTTTTTTTTAAGTAAAATTTATGTGTATTCCACAGTCACCTCTAAGGGAGTTGAGAGTATTGTGGGTGTATTCTCTGTCTCTGAACTCGCAGTTGATAACTTCGAACCCCGTGTCGTGCAGCAGTTTGCTGAATTCTTCAACAGGATCTGATGAGTGTAGGTAGGGCGGTAAGAACTGATGGACATCCTAAAATGTTGGAGATATGATATTATACTTTAGAAGAACAGACTACACGACGTTATATATAAATATTCAGTTTGTACATCACAGGGAAATCATTGTGCTTCAGTTAAAAAGACCAAGCGATGAATGCTGTACAAGAAAATTTATCGCTGTTTATTGTTAGAACCGTACGGAACACATAAATACATTGTGTGGGCAAAATGCAGGGTGTTTTAGTGTCAAACCTGCAGTTCGCTATTAAGTATGTGTTCAGAGGAAATCAAAGTAACCCTAGATTTTTGGCATTGCTGCGGAGACATAGATGTTTTCGCTATTCAGATGGATTTTTCACTTGTTTCGTAGACGGTTAAACTATCCATATTTCATGATTTTGACCTTTGTTATTAGACATTTTTGCTGGTGCTTTTGTTCTGTTTAAGTAGGCAAATGTAAAAGTCACATAAATAAAAAATATAGGTTATGTGTCCTTTGATTTACTAACATTAAACTGGAATTAATTCAGTTTTAATATAACATTATAAAGTAGGGAAATGTAAGGAAAAGAAGTTAATATTAGACGTAAGACAAAAGATGTGCAACGTGTTCTAAGAACGTATGAAGAGCTGTATTTTGTTACTAATTTAATTATTTGATATTTGAATATTTAAATGAAATACATAGTTATTGATAACTTTCAAAATAGCTGTAAAGGAGCTTCCAGTTTTTTATTCTATTTTATGTGAGATTTCATGGTGACAAAATGCGTTGGTACATGTAATTGTGTGACAATTATATAAATTAAAAATTATAATTTAAGTTATTGTGCTGACGGTATGGTACTGTACAAACGAATGTTGATCGATATTGTCAAGAATTATTACTTAAATTAGAAACTTTGTGTAGCGTCTATTTAACGAATGACAAAGAAAATGTATGGCTGTGCGGTCTAATATCGGTATTGTTGTTCAGTGTCACCTCTAAAACGCAGCACCGTTATAGTTGGTCACACCTGTCATAGTTAGAGACGTATATGCAGTAAATAAATAAACATGAACGGAATTGGTTATAAAAATATAAACTTTTTGCAACACCGTACCGTAAAATGGCGTGAAATTTTTACCACTTTTGTCGCAGCATAGAGTATTTAGTGTTACATATATTGACCATTGGGCTGCAGTGTATTCATTGGTATATTAACCACCTTTACGAATGAAATTAAAACAAACTTTACGAAATATGAGGTTTCTGTGTGCAGTGACTAAGAGGAGTGCCGCCTGCTGGGATGTGACGCCGTCGGACCTGGTATAAATTTCTTGACATGTAGGGGTATAGTATTGTATTCGTATCATACACGTGAAAAGTAAGTAAATTTTTACCACACTGCACGACGTCACGTCACAGCAAATTTTAACATTAACAATCTTTAGGTTTTTTTATATGATTTTTGTTAAATTTATGGCTGCTGTTAACTACACAAAGGTAGTAAATTGAAAAGTCTCACCTTCATGTAGGGTTGCCACTCTGGTTTCATGGACTGGATCTCGAATACTTTGAAACCTGGATGTGTTGTGAAGAATACATGCAGTGTTTCACCGCCAGTTCGCAGCAATCTGTGAATATTTCTCAGAGCTTTCCTAGTAGTTAGAGAGAAATCATTTATTAATGTTACAATATTGTAACTTCATGAAGGCCTGTGATGTGTGTTATTGTTTTTAAACAGATTAACCTCCATCATGTCTAAAAATAAGTTGGTTTGTTTTAGTGCTTGTAATACTTAAAGTGGATATTTCAGTACCTCTAGAAGTACAAGCGGATGATTCAGCACCTCTTGTATTAAAAATGTTTTGTTTCACTACTTCTAGATCAAGAAGTGCATATTTCATTCCCTCTAGAAATAAAAGTGGGTGTTTCAATACCTCATGTATTGAAAATGGACGTTTCAGTACCTCTGTATCTAAAAATGGTTGTTTCACCAAATTTAGATCTACAAGTGGTTGTTTCATTACCTACAGATCTTCAAGTTCATTTCTCAATACTTCTGGTATTAAAACGGATATTTCAGTACCTCTAGAGCCACAAGTGGATATTTCGGTACCTCTAGAAGCTCAAGTGGATGTTTCAGTACCTCTAGAACAACAACTGGATATTTCACCACATAATGCAATGTAACAATAAATTCTGTATTAAGAACAAAATTTTTCGAAGACGCCATGTGGTTTTTTAAGTTTTAAATTTTTTGTAAATTTACTCACAAATAAATGTGCTTGTATATTTTGGGACAGATTTGTAATGTCCTAAATTATTAATTCCCATGTTGCCAATAAATCCTCGTTCGTCACCTAGGCCTACACAATTTACCGTAATCGGACAGACATACGAATCCCAATAGGGATCTAGAAATGAATACTAGTTTCAAAAAATATAATTTAACAAATCATTATTGTTTAAAAATTTGCGTTTAAGTCATTTATCCAGCTTCGTCTTCATGTTTATGAATAACACTTCTATAATTTCTTGTTTTTTGTTGCTTGCATATATTCTATCATTTTATATTGAATGCTTCTTTTATTCATACTAAGTATTTGCTAACCCCTTCAATGACATCTCCAACTTAAAGAAGGATTAGTAAATTCGGGTGCGGGGGCTTGAGTGCCTCAAGGATCCTGAGTGCTATGGCGGCGGTAGCGTAGCTACTAGCAGGGTCACCCATGCCGGACAGAACGAAGGGGGGAGACAAGACTAAGTGAGATATCCTGGTCTTCCAGGTTGGGAGTTTGGCTACAGGCAAACAGCCTCTTCCAGTAAAACAATTACTGTTAAGAAACCCAAGGATCAACTTCAAACAGGAAAGATAGAGTGAAGACGAACGGGAAAAGCGAAGAGGACTACGATAAAGGACATAATAATTCCTACATGGAATGTAAGAACAATGATGCAACCAGGCAAAATGTAAGAAGGTGGCTGCAGGATGTGATTGCAGATCTAAGAAGAATGGGATTTAGTGAATGGCTGGAGAAGGCCACTAAGGATAATTTCAAACTAACGAACATGATGTGAGATTTGAAGTTCTCAGCGCGTTATTGATGGAGACCGAATTCTTGTGGGACGTTACGCCGTTCTGAGTGGTAAATAGTTGCCGACGTTTCGGTGGTGCTGCATTCCCTCGAAACGTCGAAAGCTATTTAATCGTTTGTGTTAATACCGTAAATATATCGTTCAGTAACACACAATAAAAGTGTATTAGGAATAAAATCCTTGCTTTATTGCCAAGTAATACGTCTCTTCAAGAATCCAATTGAGACAGAAAAAGAGAATAATACCTGTTATCAGGAACCCAGTGAAGTAAGAAGAAAGTAAATATCTTGTCGAAATCCGATGGCCGCATTTGTGAGGTTTTTTCTATGTCTTTGGTGATGTCGAACTCTATATACCTCAGTTTAGAGTGCGAATACATTTCGCTAGCGTACTGAATCATGGCAGCTGACAGGTCTGCTCCTACCAGTAGACCGAAATCCTCTGGCAGGCGAGGCATTAACACTTCCTTGGTCATTCTCCCAGGACCACAGCCCAAGTCAAGCACTCGGTCTCCTGTTTTCCAACTCATTTTTTTTATGTACTCCGATAACACTTTGGTGACGTCTTTTGCCGTAAGGTCATGGCACCATTCAGCGTATAATTTGGGTTTATTCATTTCCTGAAATCGGGAAAACATTTCAGGAATTAATTTGAATCGGAATATCTGCTTTATCAGAATTAAGCACAACTCACAATGATTTTATATTAAGGTGTTGTTGTTGTTGTTGTTGTTGTTGTTGTTGTTGTTGTTGAACGGACTACATATTGGACTTAACGCTTGAATGATAAGATGAGACTGCCACTGACCAAGAAAGTATGCACCTTGGCCGGCGACAGTCTGATGCAGTTTTTTTCAGAGATGATTTTGGTAGTTTTGGGTGAAGCATTTTTGCGCTAAAAATATGCAGCCATTTCAGGGAATATACTGAAATTATTATAGGTAAAATCTCTCGTTGCAATAATGTATGCCTTTCCTTTTTAATATTTTAACCAAAATGATGCACTAATTAAAATAAATTAAAACATCATAAAAGACACTTCGTATTAGGTACCAATTTTTGCATGTTTCGGCAACAAAGGTGCCATCCTCAAGGAGTGCTTTAAAACAAAATATCGTTAAGTCCAACAGGCATTTCAAGTGCTAGTCGCCTTTAAATTTCATCATTAAACTTTTAAAGCCAAATGGTTACGTGATGGGCTTAATATTCAATAACTGTACGCTCTGTCCACACTGCATTTATGTGTTTTGTATTTATCTCAGAACAAACAGCAAATTGTAACACACTATAGACTGAAGTTTTTTTATAACCGAGTTGAAAAGTTTTTACTGCGCGGTGTGGACTGGGTTTTGATATGAAGCAGTCTGCGCTTCCTCTTTAAGGGGTTAAATATTGACATTCTTAAAATGTTAAAAACATAAATTACACGTTTTAAGAAGTACAAATACAACTAGACTGCCTGAGAATGCGACCTTGGTGCTGAAAAATTTGGGGGTCGGTACTTAATAGAATTGCGTATTATAGTCTGTTTTATTTTATTTTATTTAGTACATTATGCCGATTAGAATATGAAATGTAAGAAAATGCACGGTGTGAATATCAAGAAAATGTTAAAATGTATGGATTTTTCAGTAAAGTAATTAACCGTGATGGCAATTATCTATTATGGCATTTTCTGACCAGTGGTGTAGCCATCAAATTTTAAACTTGTATGTACGTCGTAAGCCTACTTAATAATTAGAATTAATGTTAATCACTTAGGAAGTGATTCTGCAGTCACTAATCTAATATTATAATATTATTTATCCTATGTCTAATATCTAACTCCCATATAAAGGAGGAAGTTCTAGCTCGCACTATGTGTTCAGCTCGCTTTTGAAGAGGCCTTAGACTTGTAAGACAGATTACTAAATGATTGAAAGTCTAATTGCGCGTAAACTGTCGCGAATTTACTGCGCACAGTGCGCTGTCGAACTGCTGTTCGTTAAGAATGGTCTTTTTTCTTACTCACATTTGTAGCCAACAATCAACAAGACAGGCAATGTACGTATGACGTAACACCGAGGCTCGTTCGTGCATCCATTGATTCGGTGGAAAAGCTGTAAGTATTGCATATGCTGACGTGTGCGTTTATAGCCTTATGCATCCAGCATGCAATACGCATGCGTCATATTTTCATCTGTGGCCTGTCCGATTCTTCCATATTTTTCCACATTATTTCAGATTTTCGAAAAAAAAAGTATTGAACATGAGAAGTGTGTTTTGATTTTCTCAATAAGGTTTGTCTGAAACATTTCTTATTATAAGTAGAAATGAGCAAGATATGATAAAAAATGCATATCGGAATGTATGCAAATTGCCTGTTATTCTCGTTAGATTTTAATTAAACATTAATTTTTTCGACATATTTTCGAAAAATATTCAAATATCCAATTCCACGAAACTCTGTCGAATGGGAAGAAAGTTGTCCCATGCCAACAGACTGTCGTACGAACAGACAGACCTGACGTAGGTAATAATTTCTTTTCACAGTTTATCGAACGCTCCTAAGAAACGAAAACCACTTCCGTGCAAAAGTCACTGTCTGCAATATTCCGTATGATCTCTATATAATTTTCACGAATCCAAATTTAATTGCTAATAACGCGGAGAAGCAGACGTCAGATAACGACTGCATCAGCGGGGACTAGAACCCTGGACTTCGTAAAATGTTACCCGCTGACTAGACGAAATCCTTCCATACATTCTGAGTAGGCAATGATTTATGTGGATACTGCCCTGAAGATACTGAACTGTAGAAACGGAGGGAATACCACAAAATGTTTCAATCGGCATATCGGGTAACGTAACAGAGCAGTATTCTGTGTATATGGTATGAAAATTGTCCCTGTTTGCTGTGTGAAATTATACGGGTAATATGAAGGTATAGCTGCACACTTTCTTAACTCCGGTTCCAGATGAAGGCGAATGGTCTACTTAGTACCCCACTTTGCTCCCAGGAAAGAACCCCGGTACACAATGGATAGGAGGCTGGGTACACCGCCGAACTGATGTGGATGATTTTGGAGAAAAAAGAAACTTTAGCCCCTTCCGTTATCCGGACCATAGACCATCTAACCCGTGGTCTGGTCACTACACCGACTACGCTATCCCGATTCCTCTGAGGATACCTTATGGCTTTGGGTAATGCGTGTTTATGGGGCACGTTCAAAAAACAGCGAAAGGCGACTGTTAATGTTTGTCGTGTCTGTCCGTCTGCCCACATAAAACGACTCGATTACCACCGGACGAATTTTTATAAATAGTAGATACTTTTATTAAGTTCTGTCAAGGAATTTTAAGTTTTGTTAAAGTGGGACAAAAATGTTATAGCACTTCATATGGAGACCCTCAGTATGTTTATAATAATATTTCAATGTATTTATATACGTAAGGCAGAAGTTTCAGAAGAACGTTCTATACAGATTGGCAACACAAATTTCTTGTCAAATACATCATTTTTCTCCCGGAATTTGTGCTGTTTATAAAATGACGAAAACCACGGTATTTGCCGACAGGCTGGCCGTGACGTAAATTGGTGCAAGAAACAATTGTGTTGTGCATCCCAGTTAATTGACACTAAAATACATATATTGAGTGATATTGTTTAATTATTTATGTCTAGGATTATGAAATTTCGTGTATACACAGCTTATATTTATGTCTGCATATTTTGTACGTTGACTGTGTATGAAACATTGTTTTAAAATAAAAAATTAAAAATACTCCTTCGGGTGAATATTAGATTTTATGGGTGACCGCTAAATTTAACAAAAATGAAATGAACATTGACATGCAATTCTTCAAATAAGTAGAATAACAGACTCTGATAATTGTAATAGCATTCTATAATCTGTATATATGCAGTCCTAAACAATGAAAAATGTGACGCAACGTATTAAATGGTATGACCATCTGAAGGGATTTTAGAATTGAAAGCTCCGACCGCACCTCAGTATTACGTTATGCATATTTCGTATCTTTATGGACTTTCCAACAGCCTTTCTACATCTCATTAACTATTCACATGTCATACACAGCTCAACCATTAATTCTCAACATCATCAATGACCCTTTTTCTTGTACTAGTGAACACGTACTGATCGATATTTTACAGTCCTTTTTGCTCTAACACGATAGTTTCGTTCTTGTGAAGCCTTGGTTTTAGAACAATGCACAACTAAAATAGGGTCATATCAGAAGAAATTTGGCCCATCATCCAACCATGTGTTTTCACAAATCGCTTAAGACCAACACGCATGTGCGGAATTACGCCTTACACAAATAGCGTTCACCTATTCATCAGGCGCGTTATAGCCAATTCGCGTTAACGAACCATGCGTGGTAGCAGAAAAGACTCTATTTACCCTATCTGTTGTCTCCACTTTTGATTTATTCTCATTTTCAGCCCTCCTCTTATATATAATTTTCAAATTATGTACTTTACCGTTATATATCACTTTATTTTTTAGCTGTTAACATTTATTTAATATTTTAACGACACTTTAAACCGTATATACTTTTTCTATTTTTAAAGTGTGTTTTTTTTTGGCGAAAAAGAACAAATTGAAATTTGGCCTCCGCGGTTTTGAGGTGTCTGGATCTCACACAATTAGACACACACATCCGGTAGGACTTCTGTAAATGAGTGATCAGCTCGTCGCAGAGGCCGCTACCTACACAACACATAACAAACAGAAGGGCGAACATCTGTGTCATTAGCAGGACTCGAACCCGGTATTCTAGTAATCAAGGGGCCGAAGAAATTTGCCTTACACCATACGACCACCGGGGTCGATTTTACAGTTATTTGCAGCTAGCTAAATAATGAATGTTTTGTCTAGCAATACAATATTTTACTTCAATTAAATTCAAAATTGCCCTTTCTAGGAGAGTAACGAGTCAGAAAAGGGGCAAAACGTATAATTTAAATATAATATTGCCAAAAAGTTTAAGTGGTTTATTGTAGGTATTCACAGAAAACGACACAAATTAAACATCGACAAGCTTAAACCAGGAAATGGTTATGAGTTACTGCAGGAAGGCTGTTGGTAATTACAATAAACCTGAATTGTTACACATCAGACATTCAACTCTGTAACTCCGAGTGTCTGTCGGTAAACGTTCCTCCATCACGTTAGTTAGGTGATGTGGAGTGACAGGTGTTACATTAAAATAACTTTACATATCCCTCTTTCTTTCCTCCAGTACAGTAAAAACTCGTAATCTGACACTGAGGTCGCAAACTCTTTTGCCAGTAAGAACATCGCCCTGAAACCCTCCTATATAAATAATGCTTACTTTTAGGAAGATTTGGAACTTGTAAACTTCGTCTTCTTCCACTTCGAAGGGGAGAATGAATATGTGGCATCAAGTCTTACCGCCTATATATATATATATATATATATATATATATAT
>Ga0209629_10004292_pt1 | contig 10508 bp, 10 predicted proteins | sample TergutCu122P5_FD_187286 | JGI IMG/M metagenome (GOLD analysis project Ga0209629, IMG submission 187286) | Cubitermes ugandensis P5 segment gut microbial communities from Kakamega Forest, Kenya - Cu122 P5 (SPAdes) (version 2) | ecosystem: Host-associated > Arthropoda: Insects > Digestive system... | reverse complement strand
GCCAACTGATGTTTATTTGGAAAAAGAATAAAAGAAAAACGCCAGCAGTTCAATAAATAAGTTTTCGTTGCCGTGCGAAGCACGTGCAATGAAAACGCAGTTGAACGAAACCGGTCAAAATTTTGCTGTCTTCTTTATTATGGGGATTGCGTCGATTTTTAACTTTCTTTCGCATTTTTGACGAAGCAAAGGTACGTAAAATAAATCAAATATTTGAATTTTTTATTTAGAATTAATTGACAATTATTTACTTTTATTGGGAATTATGCAGACATGTAGATTTTCCGGAAAATCTTTTTTGAAATTTCTTATTTCTGGGAAAAAACTTCTTTGATATAAAAAAAATTCAAACTCACAAAAAATACCGAATATTACGAAAATCCACGGCAAGAAATCTATAAAATGTTAAAAAAAGAACTAAAACTATGATAACGGTTGACACATTGATACGGATACAACAAAAAAGGAAAAAGACCAGCGTGCAAGAGCAGTTTTGTGCGATAGCAAAAGTGTTTTGAATAAAATTTTGTGTATCTTTGCAGCGTTTTTTCTCGTACGAAAGTGAGTAAAGCTACCGCACAAAGCTGCTATCACGTTGCACGCAAGCGGCGGACAGCGCAGCGAGACAATGACGCGAAGTAAAAAGTTATATTATGGACAAAGTAGAAGAATACATTAATGAAATTCGGAATCGTTTGATTGAGTCGGCGGACGAATTCACAAAAGAGAAAGTTTTGAAATTGACATCAGGAACGAAATGTATCGGCGTTTCAGTTCCTAAAATCAGACAACTTGCCAAAGATTTTAAAGTTGAGTTTTCTAATTTAGATTTCAGTATTATTTGCGAAATAGCCGACTATTTTTTTAAAGCAGAATGTCGAGAAGAAATTTTGTTTATTATTTTCATTATTGCTCAACAAAAACGGAATTTTAATAAAATAGAATGGAAACGAATAGGCATTTGGCTCAAACATATAGATAATTGGGAAACTTGCGACCAACTTTCAAGCAATGTTGTAACTCCGATTATTGTGAAGAATCCCGACATGTTAGAAAAGTTATTTGAATTAACAAAATCGGAAAATAAATGGGAAAGACGATTTGCAGTTGCGACAGTTGCTAACATTAATCACGGAGGACGAGCCTATCCGAAGGAAACGTTTTGGATTTGCAAACAGTTGCTGACAGACAAAGAAACTGTTGTAACAAAAGCAGTTGGTTGGGCAATTCGAGAAATCAGCAAAAAATGTCCCGAAGAGACAATCAATTTTTTGAAAGAAAATTTGGAAATTGTACTAAAAAAATTGTTGAAAGAATCAAGTGAATTACTTCTCGAAAAAGCACAAAACGAAATACAAAATGCCAGCACATAATAAATAAGTTTTCGTTGCGTGCGAAGCACATGCTATGAAGGTAAAATTTAATAAAACCATAAGAAACGCAGCAGACAACTAAGATGATTGCTTATCAAACAACGTATCAACCGAATACCCGCCTGCATGTGGCGGACGCTTTGCGAGGAATTGCCATTATGGGCATTATCCTGCTACACAATATCGAACACATGAATTTTTACCGTTTCCCGGAAGTAACCAATACTTGGATGATTTTTCTGAATCGAATCACGTGGGATGGCCTTTTCTTTGCTTTCGGCGGGAAAATGTATTCTACTTTTGCACTGATGTTTGGCATGAGTTTTTTCATACAGAACGATAACCAGATGCAAAAAGGCAACAACTTCACCTGGCGTTTTATCTGGCGAATGACGCTTCTATTACTGTTCGGTCTGTTGAATACTTTCTTCTTCAATGGAGATATCTTAGTGTCTTACGCTTTGTTCGGGATGTTGATGCCTTTTATCAGTAAACTCAACACTAAAGCGGTTGCTTTTATCACCATCTTTTTGTTGCTGCAACCCATCGAAATATACCAAATCATTGCAGCGTTATTCAATCCCGATTATCAGTTGATTAATACCAATAGCGGACAATATTTCAAATTATTGAAAGTTGCTCAAGAGCATGGTTCTTTTTGGGAATCCGGATGGGCCGGCTTGAAATATGGGCAAATAGCGACCTTTGCTTGGGACCTTGAAAACGGACGTATCACTCAATTGCCTGCTTTATTTTTTCTCGGAATGATAATCGGGCGTCTCCGCCTTCTTTATAATGAGAAAAACAATCTGAAAACATGGTTGAGCATCTTAGTGATTGCTCTTGTTGTATATTTCCCTGCTACGGGACTTTACAATGTGTTGCCTGAATTTATTACACGCCGTGAGCTATTGGTTCCGTTGGAGCTTTTGTTGAAATCATGGAGCAATCTGGCACAAATGTTTATCTATGTTGCCGGTTTGGTTCTACTTTTTTATTCAAGTAAAAAAGTATATGGTTTCATGATAAAGATGACGGCATTCGGCCGTTCCAGCATGACAAATTACTTTCTGCAATCCATACTTGGAGCGATGTTGTACTACGGTTGGGGATTCGGTTTGTTCCGCTATGTCGGACCCTTTTTCAGTTTTCTGATAGGTATAGGCATGGTTGTCCTGCAATACTACTTCTGCCGTTTGTGGTTACGTTCTCGTAGTCACGGGCCGTTTGAAGGAATATGGAAAAAGCTGACTTGGATTCAATTCCCATCGTCATTGCGAGGGCGATAGCCCGAAGCAATCCAGAAGAAGAACAAAGGGATTGCTTCGCCAGACGGCTCGCAATGACGGCTAAACATCAATATTGGCGTAGGTAGCGTTTTCCTCAATAAATTCGCGGCGAGGCGCTACGTCTTCACCCATTAACATCGAAAATACATTGTCGGCTGCGGCGGCATTTTCTATGGAAACCTGCCGGAGAGTACGCATACCGGGATTCATGGTTGTATCCCAAAGTTGGGAAGCGTTCATTTCTCCCAAACCTTTGTAACGTTGGGTTGTCACTTGATTTTCGTTGCCATCGGCAAATTTATCGATGAAAACCTGTCGTTGTTGATCTGTCCAGCAATACTCTTCGTTTTTCCCTTTTTTCATCAGATAAAGCGGAGGAGTAGCGATATAAATATAGCCATTTTCAATCATTGGACGCATGTGGCGGAAAAAGAAAGTCAGAATTAATGTGGCAATGTGGCTTCCGTCCACGTCGGCATCGGTCATAATCACTACTTTGTGATACCGTAGTTTGCTCATGTTTAGTTCTTTGGAGTCTTCTTCCGTGCCGATGGTTACTCCCAAAGCCGTGTAAATATTACGAATTTCTTCGCTTTCAAGCACTTTGTGGTTCATGGCTTTTTCGACGTTCAATATTTTTCCGCGCAAAGGAAGAATAGCTTGGAATTGACGGTCGCGACCCTGTTTGGCCGTTCCGCCTGCAGAGTCTCCTTCGACGAGGAAAATCTCGCATTTCTCCGGATCTTTATCCGAGCAATCGGCTAATTTTCCGGGCAATCCACCGCCGGACAGAGGTGATTTTCGTTGTACCATTTCGCGGGCTTTCCGGGCAGCGTGACGGGCGGTGGCTGCCAAAATCACTTTTTCTACGATGATTTTAGCTTCTTTCGGGTGTTCTTCCAAAAATTGTCCGAGAATTTCGCTCACGGCAATATCCACTGCCCCGATAACTTCATTGTTTCCCAATTTTGTTTTTGTTTGTCCTTCGAACTGAGGTTCTTGCACCTTAATAGAAATAACGGCGGTCAAACCTTCACGAAAATCATCGCCGCTGATTTCAATTTTTACTTTTTCCAACATTTTGGATTCTTCGGCATATTTTTTCAGGGTGCGGGTCAATCCGCGACGGAAGCCGGCCAAGTGCGTACCGCCCTCTATCGTGTTGATATCATTTACATAAGAATACACATTTTCGATGTAGGAAGTATTATAAGTCATGGCCACTTCCACCGGAATTCCCTGTTTTTCAGTGACAATGTGAATGACTTCCGGAATTAAAGGTTCTTTATTGGCGTCGATATATTTGACAAATTCCTTCAAGCCTTCTTCCGAATAGAATTTTTCCTGTTTATAAGTTCCGTTTTCTTTGACCACCCTTTTATCAATCAGCCGAATGGTAACTCCGGTATTCAGATAAGCCAGTTCGCGCAATCGTTTTGCGAGAATATCATATTTATATTCGGTTGTGATAAAAATAGTTGAATCGGGTTTGAACGTGATAATGGTGCCTCTGTTGGTTGTTTCTCCTATAGCCTTAACTTCCGTTAATGGTTTTCCGCAGGAATATTCCTGCACGTAAATTTTCCCGTTCAGGTGAACTTCCGCTCGCAAATGGGTTGATAAGGCATTGACGCAAGATACGCCGACTCCGTGCAAACCGCCTGAAACTTTATAGGATTCCTTATCAAACTTACCGCCGGCGTGTAATATCGTCATTACGACTTCCAAGGCGGATTTTTGTTCTTTTTCGTGGAAATCAACCGGAATACCGCGTCCATCATCTGTTACAGTAATGGAGTTATCTTCGTTAATTATGACTTCGATATTTTTGCAATATCCTGCAAGCGCCTCGTCAATAGCATTATCGACTACTTCATTCACCAAATGGTGTAACCCTTTTTCACTGACATCACCTATGTACATGGCCGGACGTTTCCGAACCGCTTCCAAACCTTCTAATACCTGAATGCTCTCCGCAGAGTATTCATTAGAAGGATTTTTCATTTGGCTTTCGCCGAACATTATTTCTTCACTCATCATTACTTATACTAAAATCTTTTCTTATTAAAGTACAAAGATACATGAAAATTCCAAGATTTACAACTATTTTAACTAACTTTCAATTGTCCGCACAAAACAAGGTTCTTGAACCTTTATCCGTATTGATGAAAAGCGAGACTTTGCCTGCTGATACTGCCAAAATAATATAAAGCCAGACTTTATTGTATTTATCCGTTTTTTTTTCTTAATTTTGTGCCCGAAAAAAAAATCCATTTGCAATGGGTAGCAATAAACAATTGATATTAGACAAACGTTATTTGCGTATGGCGGCTATTTGGGCTGAAAATTCATATTGCAAACGGCGGCGCGTAGGAGCCTTAATTGTCAAGGACAAAATGATAATTTCCGACGGTTACAACGGTACACCTGCCGGTTTTGAAAATATTTGTGAAGATGAAAACGGAATAACCAAACCCTACGTACTTCATGCGGAAGCCAATGCGATTACAAAAATTGCTTGTTCCAACAACAATAGTAAGGATGCAACTCTTTACGTAACAGCTTCGCCATGCATTGAGTGTGCCAAATTAATCATTCAAGCAGGAATCAAACGAGTAGTTTATTCCGAAAAATATCGCCTCTCTGATGGAATTGAGTTACTTGAAAAGGCACTGATAGAAATTTTATATATCGAAAAAGAAGAATTCGAAGAATCGACGGAATCAAATAGACAGTGAATAATACTTAATTATATAATATGAGTTCAAAAAAAATATCTTGGTGGGTAATTGTTCTCATTTTTGTCGCTTTAATCATAGGTTTTTTTGCAGGGAATTTTCTTTCTCGTAAATCGTTTGCGCGGAAACTTTTTTTAACCCCGGAAAATAAAATCGACGTAATTCTAAGTATTATTAAGGAAGAATACGTGGACCCCGTCGATATGAAAAGTTTGACGGAAAATGCCATTCCAAAGATAATCGGAGAATTAGACCCTCATTCAAGTTATATCCCAGCCATTGATTTGACTCAAATCAACGAAAATATGGACGGCCATTTTGCGGGAGTCGGCATCGAATCTTTCGTACACATGGATACCTTGGTGATTATCAGCATGGCGCAGGGGGGGCCGGCGCAACAAGCCGGCTTGTTGCCGGGTGACCGCATAGTTACTGTGAATGACACGGTATTTGCAGGAAAATCTTTTACCCAAGACAGAATGTTAAACGCTTTGCGGGGAAAAATCGGAACGACTGTGAAAATCGGAATTTTACGCAAAGGAGCAACGGTTATCCAAAATTTCAGTTTAGTCAGAGATAATATTCCGATAACTACAGTTAAAGCGGCTTATCCGGTTGAACCCGGAATCGGTTTGATTAAAATATTCGACAAATTCAGCCATACGACTTATGATGAATTTATCAAAGCCATTGCCGAACTAATGAATCAAGGTTGCAAATCGTTTATCATCGATTTGCGAATGAACAGCGGAGGGTCATTCGATGCGGCAGTCAAAATCTGTAATGAATTTCTACCGAAGGGGAGAAACATTGTTTACACCGAAGGAAATTCTTTTCCTCGCGAATATGCCATAGCCAACGGATCGGGAACTTTACAAAACAATCAAATCGTTATTCTCATGGATCAGGTTTCCGCTTCCGCCAGCGAAATTGTTGCCGGAGCCATACAGGACAATGACCGTGGATTAATCATTGGACGTCGTTCTTTCGGCAAAGGATTGGTGCAAAATCAAACGGAATTGTCGGATGGTTCGGCTTTTCGTTTGACAATTGCCCGCTACTACACGCCTTCCGGAAGAAATATACAACGAAAATACACTTTGGGAAATGCGGACAAATACAATCAGGAATGGGTCAATCGGTTCTCGAATGGAGAAGAGTTTCACGAAAACAGCGCTGTCATAGATACAACATTGCTTTATCACACCTTAAGCGGAAGGGAAGTGTATGGCGGCGGGGGAATCATGCCTGATATTTTTGTTCCGCTCGACACCTCGCAACTTACCACTTATTATATGAATCTGGAAAGTAAAAATATTTTTCATCAGTTTGCCTGCGAATATACAGACGTAAATCGAGATAAATTGAATGAATTTAAAACTTTTGAGAGTATGCTGAATTATCTGAAAACACAACCGATTCTTTCCGAAATTGTCGATTTTGCGGCAGAAAGAAAAATTAAGCCGAGAACGGCATTAATCAATATTTCGGGAAATTATATTCTGAATACGGCATGCGCCAATATCCTGCAAAATTTCTTCGGAGACAAAGCTTTTTTCATGGTTTATATGAATCGAGACAAAGACATTCAAAAGGCTGCGGAAATGCTTCGAAAAGGACAAGCTTATCCCGAAGCAGTGGCAGAAATGAAATATAAATAAAAAAAACTTTGAAATATTTTGTTGTTGAAAAACTTTACATTAACTTTGCAACCCGAAATATTTAATATTAACATTTAAAAAATTAATTATCAAATAGAAAGTTATGATTATTGTTCCATTGAAGGAAGGCGAAAATATTGAACGTGCCTTAAAAAAATTTAAAAGAAAATTTGAAAAGACTGGTGTGACTAAGGAACTGCGCAAACGACAAGCATTTTCAAAACCGTCTGTTGAAAAAAGAAAACAAAAAATTCACGCTGTTTACGTCCAAAAATTACGCCAAGCGGAAGAATAATACAACCCCTTGTTTTTTTCTTGAAAAAAATTTTGTATATTCATTTTTTTTCCTTATCTTCGTGTTTCTAAACACAGGAAAATATGATGATAGAGTCATTTTTACGATATTTGCAGTATGAGAAAAATTATTCCGCTCATACGGTTGAATCATATAAAAATGATTTATTTCAATTTAAGCAATTTGTTTGCGGAGATACGGATTTTGATCCGGAAAAGATTGACACCGTTTGGGTAAGAAGATGGATAGTTTCTCTGATGAATGAAAATTTTTCGCCGCTTTCCGTAAACAGGAAATTGAGCTCTTTGAAATCATTTTTTAAATATCTGTGTAAAAATAAATACATAGAAACCAATCCTATCCGGAACATTCGGGGCCCAAAAATAAAAAAACCGCTCCCGTATTTTGTGAAAGATTTGGATATGGAAAACTTATTCTCTGCTTGGGATGACAGAGACGCCTTTGAAGGAGAACGCGATAAAGCCATTATAGACGTTTTTTATACCACCGGCATTCGCTGTGCGGAATTAGCAGGTTTGAAAAACGACGATATTGATTTTCAATCCAAAATGATAAAAGTAACCGGAAAACGAAATAAACAACGTTTAATTCCTTTTTCCGACCCGCTGAAAAATGTTTTACAATCTTATATTAATATAAGGAGTGAAGCAATTGAATCGCCGGCCGACAATTCACTTTTTGTCCGGAAAAACGGTAAAGCTTTATCCAACTCTATCATTTACGATATCGTACATAAACGATTGTCCGAAATCCCGAATTTATCTAAAAAAAGCCCTCATGTACTGAGGCATACTTTTGCGACAAGTATGTTAAATAACGGTGCGGATTTGAATGCCGTCAAAGAATTATTAGGACACGCAAGCCTTTCCTCTACCGAAATTTATACACATACAACTTTTGAAGAATTAAAAAAAGCGTATCACCAGGCTCATCCGAGAGCCTAAAAACAAAGGAGGTTTTTATGGAAATTGCAATTCATTCTATTCATTTCGAAGTCAGCCAAAAATTGGAAGATTTCATTCAAAAAAAAGTAAATCGTTTGGAGAAGTTTAATGACGCCATCGTTTCGGCAGATGTCATCTTAAAAGTAGTAAAACCGGAAACCGTTGCAAATAAAGACGCTTCAATAAAATTATTAGCGCCGGGTAATGAGTTCTTCGCTCAGGAAATTGCCGACACTTTCGAAGAATCTGTAGATAAATGTGTAGCTAAGTTAGAACGCCAAGTAGTAAAATCAAAGGAAAAGAAAATTTCCAAAAAATAACTTACAATATTTGGCCAATCAAAAAAAAAACACTATCTTTGCACCCGCTTCAAAATTTGGACCAGATTGAAGCGGATCTTTGACGTATTGCCTCTTTAGCTCAGCTGGCCAGAGCACGTGATTTGTAATCTCGGGGTCGTTGGTTCGAATCCGACAAGAGGCTCACCCCCCTACCCCCTAAAGGGGGAGTTGAGTCGAAGTCTCCTTTAGGGGATTTAGGGGTAAAAAACATAAGGGTAGTTTCCAGAGTGGCCAAATGGAACTGACTGTAACTCAGTTGGCGTACGCCTTCGGTGGTTCGAATCCATCACTACCCACGAATTGAATAAATGAATAATTGAATAACTGCTTTTTAGTTTATATTGTTCAATTTCAGTTACTCAATCATTCATTTATTCAGTTATTTACTTGCGGAAGTAGCTCAGTCGATAGAGCATTAGCCTTCCAAGCTGAGGGTCGCGGGTTTGAGTCCCGTCTTCCGCTCGATGTGTTGCCTGTGTAGCTCAGCGGTAGAGCACTTCCTTGGTAAGGAAGAGGTCCTGAGTTCAAGTCTCAGCACCGGCTCAAATAAATTTTAATTCTAAAATAAAGAACAGAACAATTATGGCAAAAGAACATTTTAACCGGTCGAAACCCCACGTTAACATCGGTACAATCGGTCACGTTGACCACGGTAAAACTACTTTGACAGCTGCTATCACAACAGTATTGGCAAAGAAGGGTCTTTCTGAAGTACGCACATTCGATTCGATTGACAATGCTCCAGAAGAAAAAGAAAGAGGTATTACAATCAATACCGCTCACGTTGAATATGAAACTGCTAACCGTCACTATGCTCACGTGGACTGTCCGGGTCACGCCGACTACGTGAAGAACATGGTTACCGGTGCTGCCCAAATGGACGGCGCTATTATTGTAGTTGCCGCTACAGATGGTCCTATGCCTCAAACCCGTGAACACATCCTTTTGGCTCGCCAAGTAAACGTGCCGAAATTGGTGGTTTTCATGAATAAAGTAGATATCGTAGATGATCCCGAAATGTTGGAACTCGTTGAAATGGAAATGCGCGAATTGCTTGATTTCTATGAATTTGACGGAAGCAACACTCCGGTTATCCAAGGTTCTGCTTTGGGTGGATTAAATGGCGACCCAAAATGGGAAGAAAAAATCGTAGAGTTGATGGACGCCGTTGATACATGGATTCCTCTTCCTGTTCGCGATGTCGATAAACCTTTCCTGATGCCTGTGGAAGACGTATTCTCAATCACCGGCCGCGGTACGGTTGCTACCGGTCGTATTGAAACCGGAAAGATTCATACCGGCGAAGAAGTTCAAATCATCGGGTTAGGCGCCGAAGGTAAGAAATCGGTTGTTACAGGTGTTGAAATGTTCCGTAAGATTCTCGATGACGGTCAGGCAGGCGATAACGTAGGTTTATTGCTCCGCGGTATCGACAAAGATGAAGTAAAACGCGGTATGGTTATTACCCATCCGGGAAAAGTTAAACCTCATACCAAAGTAAAAGCAGAGGTATATATCTTGAAAAAAGAAGAAGGTGGCCGTCATACTCCGTTCCATAATAAATATCGTCCGCAATTCTATATCCGTACATTGGATGTTACCGGTGAAATTACGCTTCCTGAAGGAACTGAAATGGTTATGCCGGGAGATAACTTGACGATTACTATCGATTTGATCTATCCGGTAGCATGCAGCGAAGGTCTTCGTTTTGCTATCCGTGAAGGCGGTCGTACAGTAGGCGCTGGTCAGATTACGGAAATACTCGAATAAATTAAGAATTAGGAATTACGAATTAGGAATCAAATTTTCCTTGAACTATAATTCCTAATTCGTAATTGATAATTCG
>Ga0209629_10004291_pt1 | contig 10510 bp, 3 predicted proteins | sample TergutCu122P5_FD_187286 | JGI IMG/M metagenome (GOLD analysis project Ga0209629, IMG submission 187286) | Cubitermes ugandensis P5 segment gut microbial communities from Kakamega Forest, Kenya - Cu122 P5 (SPAdes) (version 2) | ecosystem: Host-associated > Arthropoda: Insects > Digestive system >... | reverse complement strand
TCACCTCCTGCAGTTATACCCTAAAGTCGTGAAACACCCTGTATATTCTAATTTGTATGCTTCGTCCATGTATCGGATTGAATCAGTTGATCATCGTGCCCTTATACAAGATAAATAGCAAGTATAATGTAATGAAATGTCAACATGTGGTACTTTTGTTGTGTTTATTTGTGGGGTCGCATATCACAATTATTACGATGATAAAAGTGACGTGTATGTGTGTCCATACAGTACTCTCAAGTTGGAATGATTTTGATTAAAACTGTTTTATTAGATGGTGTACTTCACTCATGTTAGAAAATAGATGTGTCCTTGTATATTCAATGTTACTAGCACAATTTCAACAACACTCAGCACATAATGTCTTCACATAATTCTCTCGAGTAGCTGTGGGTGTCATTCAAATCTTTGCATATAAACCTTCTGGCGCCAGAATTTTACATTTAAATTTTAGCACACTCTGTATTTAAAATGTCAATAATACAGGGACCAAAAAAGATAGAATTATGAAATAAACGGCATTTTGAAGAGGAAAAAACGGAGAGTGTGCAGCATGTTTAAAATATTCAGTACGCATATTTGTTGAATAAATACATAAAATGCAGCGTCTGGAGGTTAGCTGAGCGGTACGACGTTTATATAGGTTGTTAGGCATCAAAGGGTTAAGCTGTACTGTACTTAAACAAGTAAGTAGATAAAGTGCTGGTGTTTTATATGTTTCTTGCCCTGTTTTGATAAGACTGGGTATATAATTTGTCCATACAGTACTCTTTGAGTTGTTTTCATTACAGTGGGGGCATTGACTGCTGTATTTTACTCATGTGTGTATGGATTTTTGCTGGTATTTTCTACATATCTTGCCCAATTTCAATCACTTGGTGTATGATTTCTCCATACAGTGGTCTTGAACTCATGTGATGTACTTCATAAATGGTTTATAGAAAGCTGTACTTCACTCATTTGGGTCAATAGATATTTGCACATATTTTCTACGTTTCTCGCCCAATTTTGAACAAACTCTCTATATGGTTTCTCTGTACAGTGCTCTCGAACTTGTATGATTTCAGTCAAAATTGGTTTGTAGGCTGCAAGAGAAAGCAGGTGTGCTAAAGCCTGGAGTGGAACCTTGGCAAGCTAACAGCAAATGTGCAGGTTACATGGTACAAAATTATGACATTCCACACCATGATGGCATATGAGAAAGGATGGGGAGGGGGTTTGATGTATTGCTCCACATATCCTTAACCTTGGCACTATTATGGGGGTGAGTAGTTGACTTCACAACCAGGCCACTTTACCCCAGGGACGGAATCCCAGTCACCATAGCCGGTGTGGACATTTTATGTGGACGTGGTGTCCTGATTGGGTGTGTGAGATCAGGTGATCTTGACCATAAGCTGGTGTTATGAAGACCATGCTTGGGGCACTGAACTCCTTGTGGTCCTTAAAAATACCCAATTAAACCTCATTAATTTAATTAACACTACAATTCACCCCTCTGTCAGCCTGTGATGACCACATCACACCACCAAGATGATCCATATTCCACCCAATAAAGTCTTATCCCTGGCATTAGAATATCTGCGAAGAAAATACAAAAAAAGAAAGAAAGAAAACACTTATCAATTGTAGTACACAAAAGTGTATACATGTTTTTTTTTGCTTCTTCTTACATCAACTTCAGTTTATACACTCACTCGTGTATGGGAGACAACACGCTTAGTGTGTACGTATGCTTTAGCGTAGTTTGTGGGTCGCCGCGCACTTCCCATGATGCACTTATTAGTTGTTCGTGGTCGCTGTATTACATGGCAACCCTGTCTTTTACTGCCGTGACTAAATGAGGTCATGAGCACATCATCTAGTATAGTCGTGAGAGATGATCTGTGGTCGTGAGTGCCACGTGACTTCTACGTATACGGACGTCTGGCTGAGTGGGGGAACCATGGATTATACATCCGTCAGCATAATCTGTGGTCAGCATCATTGCAGATCGTGTGCAGTTTCACGCGTAAGAGCTGCGGTTGTGTTTCATTTTATGTTTCCGTATCGTAATTTATTTGTAAGACTCTGCAGCGATGTACAGCTGATTAGCGTCCGTAATGAAATACGGTAGAGGGCTTGAATCGCTTGAATACTAGTGTTCAATGGCGGCCCTAAGCTTCGCTTCCAGCTCGAAGACATCGTCTTCCACAGCTACAGTTTGCATTCGAATGGTGAGTAGCAACTCACTCACTTTACTAGGTTAGGGATAAGTAGTTAATATCTCTTTTTTACGTAAGGAAAAGAAACTTTCCTCAAGAGATTGCTATCAGGAGCAAGGTACGTGTTGTACCGGGTTGTAGTGCTGTACGATGTACGGGATATGTGATAGCTAGGAATTTTATGGATTTCGAACAATACACTGCAAAAATGTGAGATGGAACTTCCCTCTGGAATAAATGAGAAATACAAAGAATATACAGTGATTCATTGTTTTCTCAGGGCGCTATCTTGTGGTTGCTGTGGCTACTCTCACTTGTCCTTGGTGGAATGAATTGGTGATGCGTTCGATATTGTGGTATATCTGGATGCCAAACTGAAGTAGGTGAAGTGTTATCGCACCACGCCATTATTTTTAAGGCGACTTTTTGTGCATTTAGATAATAGGCAGTCGTCATCTACAGCCACTATAACCCATCTGTTCTTTGTTGTAATATATATTTCACTGCAATTGGGTTGTCACCCTGTGGCAGTAGTACAGTACACATTTACACACAGACTGTACACAGAACAACACAAAACATACAATACATAGAACAACACAACAATTTTGGAAGAGTGTGTGCCGTGCCCCGTCTTGGCGAGTTATACCCTGGCATTTGCCTTACAACGGAGGAAGAAGCACGGAAAAACCTCAGTCAGGGTAGCCGAACAATAAGAATACATAGACCTAACAATAAAAACACATAAATTACAGTATTAAACAGGAATACAGCCATATATTGGTAAAAAATAGAACCTAAAGAATATGAAAGAATGTGATAATAGCAAAATATATAAGCAGCAACTTCCTATTGTCTGTGTCTTCTAATACAGTTAAAAACATTATTAGGACCATCACTACATTGCAACACTTCGCTACAGTTCACCACCATCTTTTTTTGTCGTTGCAGGCACCGCCGATTCACGGGTTTCCATTTTTCACGTTGTGACATTTTAGCCGACCTCAGTGGGAACTGTCAGGACCACCAACTGAAAGCATTCTGCTGAATTGCCTCATGTTCTGGAACAGCTGTTTATGTAAACATCTGATCTTAGTGTAGTAACTCAGACATTGCAAAATATAAAATTATGATGAAATCTGCTTAACTCATATTACATATTGTACATAATGTATTATCTGTGTAGGCTAGTGTTGCATTATTAAAATCTTAAATTATTGAAATTAAGGAAACACAAATCAAATCATATTTTCAATTAATTGAAGTAACTGGCAAGCTGAGTCTGCATTGATTTGTTCAAATTTAGGGGGTTAGTAATCATGGATTATTATATGGATACTAGATACAGTTTAAAATGGGCAGTTCGTGAAGGAAGCCTGGAAAGTGTAAGAAAGTTAATTAGTTGTTATGGTCTGTCTTACTCACAAACATGGCCAGAAGGATACGTTTTACTTCGTATTGCTCTTGAAAATAAACATACAGAGGTTGCTAAACTACTTTTAACAAAAGGTGCCAAAGTAAACAGCAGCAACAAAAAACCTGCCAATACTCCTCTTCATTTTGCTGCTATAAATGGTTACGTAGAGATTGTTGAGATGCTTCTAGGTAGAGGTGCTAATATTAATGCTAAAAATTGGTGTGGTATTACTCCACTTCACAATGCAGTTAAAGTTAAGGATATGGATATTATTGAATTACTTGTAAACCAGGGAGCAGATGTTAACGCTGGAGACAGTGACAGTATAACTCCTTTGCACCTTGCTGCTGATGAAGGTAATGAAGAAATTATCAAATTGCTTTTAAAACATGGAGCTTATATTAATTCTGCAGGTACCTCTATATCTGGGGAAGGTTATACACCACTGTGCATTGCTGTTAAAAAAGGGCATGAAGAGGTTGTTAAGCTACTTTTAGAATGTGGAGCTAATGTTGATGCTGAAGATAAGTATGGTAAAACTGTACTACACCTTGCTGTTGAAAAAGGACATTCAGTAATTATTGAGCATGTTTTAAAGCATTGTCCTGATGTGAATAACAAAAGTAACAGGAGCGCTCTTAATGTTGCAGTGGAAGGCTATGCAATACGGTATGGCAAGATCATCGACAACCTGCTTCATTATGGTTTTACTGTCAATCCTGAAGATGTACATAATTGTAAATTGCTGCATGCTGCTGTTGAGAAAGGATATTTGAAAATTGTTGATGAACTATTAAAGTATGGTACTGATGTTAATATGTTATACAAATCAACATATGGAATAGGTTATATGCCTTTACATGTTGCAGCCAAAAACAGACAGGAGGAAGTAGCCAAACTGTTGATAAGCTATGGAGCTGATGTAAATGCTCAAGATGAAAATGGAAAAACCCCAATATTTTATGCTACTCAGAATGCTGATTTAAAAATTACCAAGCTACTTTTAACTAATAAAGCTAATGTAAAAGATAATCCTAAACTACTGAATATTGCTGTTAATAAGGAATGCAGAGAAATTGTTGAAGTTCTTTTAGAACATGGTGCTGATGTTGATGCTCAAGATAAGGATGGTAAAACTGTACTACACTTTGCTGTTGAAAAAGGATGTTCAGTAATTGTTGAGTATATTTTAAAGCATTGTCCTGATGTGAATAACAAAAGCAACAGGAGCGCTCTTAATGTTGCAGTGTGTGGCAGTGGAGAAGAGTATGGCAAGATCATTAAAAACCTGCTTCAGTATGGTTTTACTGTCACTCCTGAAGATGTAAATAATTGTAAATTGCTGCATGCTGCTGTTGAGAAAGGATATTTGAAAATTGTTGATGAACTCTTAAAATATGGTATTGATGTTAATATGTTATACAAAACAACATATGGAATAGGTTATATGCCTTTACATGTTGCAGCCAAAAACAGACAGGAGGAAGTAGCCAAACTGTTGATAAGCTATGGAGCTGATGTAAATGCTCAAGATGAATTTGGAAGAACTCCAGTATTTTATGCTACTCAGAATGCTGATTTAAAAATTACCAGGCTACTTTTAACTAATGAAGCTAATGTAAAAGATAATCCTGAACTACTGCTTATGGCTGTTAAGAAGGAATGCAGAGAAATTGTTGAAGTTCTTTTAGAATATGGTGCTGATGTTAACAGTAGTGATGGATATGGAAGAACTGCATTGCATTTTACTGCTTTAGGTGAAAATGAAGAATTTTTTGGATTTCCTCGTACTAATGATCATGATAGTAATGTTAAGGGAGAAATTGCCAAATTGCTTTTAAGTAGGGGAGCTAATGTAAACGCTCAAACTGAAAGAGGTATAACAACACTTCATGCTGCTACTCAAAAAGAATATGTGAAAGTCATTGAGGCTCTTCTGGAATATAATGCAGATGTTAACTGCACAATTAAAACTGACATAATACCACCCTATATTGAAAAAGGTCATATAGAATTTGACGAGGTTCTCTTAAAATTCCGTGCCAGAATTCATTCTGAAAAAAAATATGATAGTACACTGCTCCACATTGCTGCGCAAAAAGGTCATCTTGAAATTGTGGAGGTTCTCTTAAAATTCGGTGCAAATATTGATTCTAAAGATAGAAATGGTAGAACAGCACTTCACATTGCTGCTCAAAAATGTCATCTAGAAATTGTCGAGGGTCTCTTAAAATTCGGTGCTGGCATTGATTCTGAAGATAAATATGGTAGAAAACCATTTCACATTGCTGCTCAAAAAGGTCACCTAGAAATTGTCGAGGGTCTCTTAAAATTCGGTGCTGGCATTGATTCTAAAGGTGAATTTGGTAGAACAGCACTTTACATTGCTGCTCAAAAAGGTCACCTAGAAGTTGTCAAGGTTCTCTTAAAATTCGGTGCTGGCACTGATTCTAAAGATAAATGTGGTGGTACACCACTCCACATTGCTGCTGAAAAGGGTCACCTAAAAGTTGTCAAGGTTCTCTTAAAATTCGGTGCTGGCATTGATTCTAAAGATGAAAATGGTAGTACACCACTCCACGTTGCTGCTCATAAAGGTCACCTAGAAGTTTTCGAGGTTCTCCTAAAATTCGGTGCCATCATTGATTCTAAAGATAATTATGGTAATACACCACTCCACATTGCTGCTGAAAATGGTTATCCAGAAATTGTTGAGGCTCTCTTAAAATGGGGTGCTGGCATTGATTTTCAAAATGAACATGGTAGAACAGCGCTAAACATAGCTTCTGGGGAAGGGCTAGACAAAGTTTTTAAATCTCTTGAAGAATCTATTTCTAATTTTAATAACACACATAAAACTGTAAAACGGTTTTGTTATCCCCTGGATGGTAACTGTCCATTTTATAATGAAATTAACAGTTATGATTCTGATGATAATGTTGATTATAGTTGTGATTTTTATGATTATTATGGGTCTGATGATGATGATTCTGATGATTATTATTATCTTCAGAATCATAATCGTCATTGTTATCATGATTCTGATGATGTTTATTATCTTCGCAGACTCATCGGTGAACGTAAAATAATTGCTGAGATTCTTAAACGTCACATAATTAAGATGAAAACTGCAAATTTATTTGTAAGTGAAGAAAATTTATGCTCAATTAGTAGCAATGATGAAATAAGTGATTTTCAGAAAGCATGTGAGGAAGAAATAGCAAGCATGAAGAGTGAGAAACTTAGTGATGCTAATGTCTCATTTTATGATATCTTGACCAAAGATATAAGTCAATTAGCAATGTATGCAGGAAATGAAAGTATAGTACATATCTTTAGATCAGATGATTATGTAATAAAATTTCCAATATATGCTAGTATGATAAATAGTAATTTCAGAAAGGGGGAACGAAGGAAAGAGTTGCTGGAACAAAGTAATAAGATTTTCCATTTTCTCTTTAACAACTTCCCTCAGTTACCCAATGACTGCACTGAAATAGTATTTAGTTACCTAAGTGATGAAGAATTAAGAATTTTAATTGATGCTTGTAAGCCTATTAGTGTCAGCAGTCCTAATACTGATATTAATAATGTGGTAATTACTTAAAGCTTTCCTAAAATACCATAGGCCAAAATTAAGGATGAACTGCTTTAATTATTAAGTGATACCTAGTAATTTAAAGATTCTTTTAAACATTTTTAAAAATTACGCCTGGGATTTGCATCCTTTTAGATATGCTCTTTTATGTCATTCTCAAAACAGACTGAACAGTTGGGCAGTTTTATGTCTTACACTTTTTTTAGCTTTACGTTAGGCTTGAGAGTATTATACAGCACAAGACCTATCAAGCGAATCCAACTATTCCAACAACCACTACTGCTTTGACATGGATTTTCAATGCACAAAATGCAACAACTAACAAAGCTGCAATAAGAATATCAGCCATTATTGCTTGTCTTTGCTGCGTTACTTTTGTTGATGGTTTTCCAGTGGCAGCATTGCCAGATTGCTATCAAGACGTGGTTTTATTTAGCAGAAGGGAGTTTATCAGAGGCATTTGGCTCATGCTCTGTGAAGCATTTTGAGCTCCTTCGCTACTTTCGCATACAGATTGGTAAATGTCGAGATTTTTGCTGTCTTTATTAATATCATCTTATAATTTGTCAGTTTCTGAAATTTTGGCTTTATCAATTGTGGTCTCTTTTTGCTCTTTTACTTCAAGACTATCTTTAACTTCCTCAATATCTTCTTGCATTATCATATCAGAGGCCCTTGGCTCCTCTATATCAGTTGCAGTAGTGCTAATCAGATTTCCCTTTCAATTTTTTTTTTTGCAATAGCTTTTCTTTCTTTCTTTCTTTCTTTCTTTCTTTCTTTTTTTTTTTTTTTTTTTTTTTTTTTTTTTTTTTTATTTTTTCATGTTTTTCTCTCTGTTAAGACCTGTTGTTGTTGTAGATGTGTGTAATTGAAGATGCTAACACAAAAATTTTCCAGTTGCCCACTCCATAACAATGGTATTTCCCTTAAATCAGCTAACCTCAAGCTACCTGTTTGTCTCCTGTTTACTGTCCTCTACAATTTAGTGCGATAAATAATTTAATCTTACAATTTGCTGTATACTTCTCATGTTTATATTAACTACCGTGCTCAGCTCTGTCACAGTTGCATGTTTTCCTTCTTCCAGTTGACATTTCCACAGATGTGCTTTTACCACTGCTTTCAGTAGTGCATTGTTTGTTTTGCTCACAGCTTGTGGCTCCATTACAGTGCACTTGCCTGCTTTCTTTTTTAACTTCATTGGTACAAGTTCTGCCATTTTCTCTGATTCAGGGCTTATCTCTGTTCCATCTTCCTTTCTCCATACTGTCTTCATTAATTTTTTCACTGCTTTCTCTTTTCCTGGAATTCTTGGACTCGCTGTCTGCACCACCCAGAGGATGCCTCTGATAATAATACATCCACATGAACTGTTCTGATTCTAATGTTGTATGTACACCTTCCCTCTTTGATCCTTGGTCAGTTTCTGTTCTGTTAGGCAGCCACTTTACTTTCCATGCAGAGCCTGATATTATTATACTCATTCATACTGTGAAATTGCTCATTGCATGGTAGTCAGAATGGTCAGATCAACAGACATGCAGCATTTAACTTCAAGCATCATGTGACAATAGCAGTAATGTTATTGAACTTGCCATATAATTTAACTTGGTGGTATTGTGAGAATTTGCATATAAGTTGAACAGAACAAAAAATGTTATGACCCTTATGTTGGGTGAATTCAAATGGTCTCTTACTTTCATGTATGGCTGTCTTTCCTGTGGCAAGAGAAAGGATGGAGAATTGGAGTTTTCAGAGGAAAGACTGTACTAATATTCAAACTAGAGGCATGATGAGTTATCAGTTGCTTTCATATTACCATTGAAGGTAACATGTATATATTTTACATATTTAGAAGTTTGTGACCTACACTGTAATTATATGAAGTATGGTTGGTTAAGAATATAAGACCAAGGGCCCAAAGAATCACTACTTTCTGTTTTCATATGTTCCCTTATTTCGGGGGGGGTTTTGGCAATGTATTTTTCATTTATATGTTCATTGAATGAACTGAAGTATTTGTATGTATTTGTAACCAGATATTTTATCCACACAGTTATCTTTCCTGTTGAGAAGTTTATTCAGTGTTATTTGTTGGCTCTTGGACTAAGTTCATTTTAGGAGGGGTTTATATTAAGCATGTCGCTGTGTGAGTTCTTTGGACTTCTTGTTCTGGAAAGTGCTCCTCCCTGTCCATATTGTCCATATGTATGTTTACCTACAAAGTGTTTCTTGTATAATAAGCACATTTATTGTGTAACTGTCTTTATGCTCTGTACTTGTGATGTATGATGAATACTGCATATCATGTCGATATTTATGGCAAATGAAATGTAGATTAATTATGTCATGTATGTATATCAGTTATGGTTTAGAAGCATGAAAAGGCTATGAAGACTTAACAAAACTTTGTACAGACTGAATAAACAGCTTTGCACTGCTGGTGTACTGTTAATAAAACGATGTGACCATAAGTGATGTATACAGATTTATTTCAAGTAAATTAAGCTTCCAAAATTCGTAAATGTATAGAAGAAATTTGAGAGTCTTGGTTGTCCATTACTGCACTTCAGTGTGATCACCACTGGTGACACAAAAAAATGGTAACCATTCTCATGCCAAATATTAGACAACATTTGTGTGTGCTGATTTATAGCCACCTGAAATGCAAGTTTTGCGTATATCAAAATTCTGAGGCACTAGGTGCATGGACTGTCTGCTGATGTATCTCCATAAAAAGAAAAGACTAATCAAATTAGATCTGGGGCCAGTCGGGCTGCACTGTTGGCTTCCCTTTTTGTAACTTTATCTCTGTGGGAAATTATTGTTGAGAAATTCTGCCACACTGGTAAAAATTGGGACACTGGATCATTTTGTTCGAAGAAGAAAGTGATACTGTCATCTTTTCCAAAGTGTGACATCATCCATACTTCCATCACATCATGGTGTGAGTGCCTGTAATTGCCTGTTCTGTGATAAGGAAGGGCTTTGTTACTAGATACAGCTCAGAACACATTTACCTTTTGACTGTCTCTAGCATGCTGTGTTACTGTGTGAGGAGTTTCCAGGCTTCATCATTGACCGCAACATGGGACAGGAAGTCATTGCTAACAAAATATTGTTAATGATTTCAATACAAAATGTAGGACGCTGAACACCATCATGTGATTTAAAGTGCTGAAAAATGTTGTGATTCATAACACTGCAGTTACAAATGTTTCCTGCCAGTCTGGCTGTGGAATGCTGAGTTCCTTGCTAGCATGTCTTGTCATCTCTGTCTATAGTCACTTC
>Ga0209629_10004290_pt1 | contig 10512 bp, 5 predicted proteins | sample TergutCu122P5_FD_187286 | JGI IMG/M metagenome (GOLD analysis project Ga0209629, IMG submission 187286) | Cubitermes ugandensis P5 segment gut microbial communities from Kakamega Forest, Kenya - Cu122 P5 (SPAdes) (version 2) | ecosystem: Host-associated > Arthropoda: Insects > Digestive system >... | reverse complement strand
TCACACTAATCGCAACCCAGGAAACAAATGCAGTTTATTCATTAGAATTTCACAAACCACAGCATTCACACTAATCGCAACCCAGGAAACAAATGCAGTCTATTCATTAGAATTTCACAAACCACAGCATTCACACTAATCGCAACCCAGGAAACAAATGCAGTTTATTCATTAGAATTTCACAAACCACAGCATTCACACTAATCGCAACCCAGTAAACACTTCAAGGATCGACGGTATACAGCACTGTGCAACAAGGTTGTTCGTCGGTTGTCGGGTAAAAACGAATAACCCCAGTCAACACGCTTAGTCAGGCCCGGCTCGGCTCGGCTCAGTTCGGCTCGGTTCGGCTTGACTCGGTTCGGCTTGCGTCGGGTGGGTGTGCAATGTAATCGTTTCATTTTACAACCCAGGGTCGTTTTCCAAACCGAATAGGTTCTTCTGGGCATTTAGTCTGAATAAAACACAAAATTCGAGTTGCGTTGTACGGCAGGGATGGAACCCTTGTCTTTTATTTGTATAGGAATCGAAGCAGTTTAGAAGAAAATCGATACTACACCATAATACTCATTACTTTTATTCGATTACAAATTGATGCTGACTGACCACGACGTAACACTTGTTACCATTCTACTCTTCATATGACCATGACTGTTTCGCAAATAGACTTTGCATTTTTCGTACACTCCTTATTCTAACATCATTTAAACAATTTCAATGCAGAATCCTCTAATATTGTCCATTTTATTAGATCTTATTCAATGTATTCTCTATTTTGTGTATTCTGATGAGCACATGTTAATGCCTTGAATGTACAAATAAGGCACACAGCTATGTCAAATACGGAAAGGTGGAAGCAAGACCAGGAAGTCTAAGAGCCAATGGTACAGACGCCAGTGCAACAACTGAATTTATCTCCTCGGCTTGTCCTTTAGTGTTCATAAGCTGTAGCCCTATTAGGAATATTCGTATTGCGCCGTTACATTCTGAACTCAGATCATTTTTCTCCACTATGAACCAAACCACTGAGCAGTGCAGACACTTGAACCATGCCATGAAATGAAAAGTAATTAAAAGAGAAAACGAGTCTCTTTAAAATTAAATTCCTTGAATTTTAGTGTCTTGTCAGGCATTTTACCTTTAAATTTCTTTCCTTCTTTGGAAAAATTCTTTTCACACATTCATTAAGTGTCGAAAATAGACTTCAATCCAGTTACAGTATTTAAAGGTTTCAATATCGTTGCTACCTTTGCGGCCAGGTTTCAACTTCGAGGAGACAAAATAAAATGTAACAAATACAATTACATATATCAAATAGCTCAAACATAGGTACCTAATATAATTAGCAAAACAGGCCTATATGGGCACAAATGCCACGTGTATATAATTATACAAATACTGGGGCCCAAACACAAGATGCCTAGCATAATTACACATATACTGGAGCAAAATAACATGACATTAAATTATATATTATACAGCAGTAAACAAATATTCCAAAAATCTCAGAGCTAGTTAAAAATTCTAGGCACCAGAAGAGTGATATGAAACGAGTTCCATACCCAGGGTCTACGGATATTAGGAGCCACCGTTGACAACTTCGTCGTCATGGCGTATTGGTGCACGGGTTTCATGCACTTCTGCACACATATATATTTGGGAACAAATACAAGTATCAGACAAACACATACTTAAACAAAAATACACTGCACCGAATACAATTATATATACAGTGAGGAGAAGATGATGCACCGAAAAAGAGATTGCGAACAATAAGCGCGGGCCTGGCTACTTTAGGTTTTCTAGAAGTTCCCACAGTACACAGGTCTATTCCTATGCAAGTGGCAACAGAAAGCACGCGATGTGGCAGGAGCAAGAACGTATCCCTCGAAATTTCAATTGCAGATTCTACGAACACGTTACATACATATACCGCATACCCACCACACTGATGTGTCATCTGCTGGACTTATGAAAATCATATAAATTGACCTACATACATGTACATACATACATACATATATATACAACACGAATATTGAGTTATACATATATTAGATATATACAAGCAAAGGGGGCAATTTTTTAAGTTCTGTGATATGCAAGATGGGTGGGTGGCTGGTGAGATATACTCGTACGTAGGATTTATACATACGTAAAACAGACTGACGTAGGTTATCACCTAGATATACAGAACTAGCTCCACAGAACAAAATACTTCCCAAGAAGCTGACAGTTGTTCAATTAGTTCAGAACTACCATTTCAGCCTACTACAGAGCCAGAGAATTCATACCGGGGCTGACATTAGGGGAAAATTAACCTTTCCTACCCTGACACAGGTAATTCCAGTCCAAGTCATTTCACCAATTTTAAAATTGTAATCTCACATCGCAGAGACAAGTACTACTTTGATAAATATTAAGTGTATTTGAAGTAAATACGTAAATGACGGTAAATAATTGCGACATAGCAACTAAGCACCCGAGAAATATCCCATCTCAACACAAATGTAGTAGAGTTCTGTACTTTTCCGCAAGTAAGGAAACCTAAAGATTTGATAAGTCGTGGTTCAAAGGGGAAGCCAGGAGTGAAGAATTATCTGTTACCCATGTGACTAATGAATAAATAGAGTTTCTGCTTCTTCCACTACAGAGTTCTGCTACAATTGTCTTTTAATCACCGAGAATTCAATTTACGGACAACTAGACAGAAAAAATGAGGAGGGAAACACAATTAGGTCCCTCTGAGAATGCGAGAAGAAGAAACAGGAAATGGAGAGTATATACTTCACTTAACAGGTTAATAAGACAAGAAATGTACCGTCCGCTGTCTGCAACGGAACTGCATCGCGATAATGAAACGTATCCTAATATGAAGTTGTCGGTTCCATTATCAATGGCTCAGACAGAGCTCATATAGTGCTCCTCGATGACTAACCGAGCTAGCTGGTGTTGCGGTAATGCTATTCAGAAGAACCAGATGTAAAGGTAAAAATAAAATTGTCCTCCTTGCATACCAAGAAGGCATGAAATGGGGAGGGGGTTGTGACAATATAGCAGCTCACAAGGAATTTTTCATGTAGTAGGCACATAAAATACATCCAAGCTAATATTTTGGTGCAATTCCTTTTCTCGCAAACACGGAACTTATTATGTACTACAAAATAGGTCTATCCGTGGCAGAGCACAATATACACCCAGCTGGAATAAACTGCCTTCTAGTCACAGCAGGCTTCAGATTCACTCTGCACATAGTCTATAGAAAGTCAAAACACACCCCAGGCTGCAAGCTTTTGTATGTTCATAGAAATTAAATTTGTTCACTGGGTCATGTAACAAAATTTGATTGAGTTTATCAATAATCACTGCCGGCTGTCATCGACTTCTGGCACGAGGCCACATCTCCAGCTGTTGAGCTGACGCTTTGTATTCCCAGGTCATTTGTCTGGAGAGGCAGACAAACTCTAGTCATGGGCAGACAAATGTTCTGACATTCATTTAATGTTGTCATCTATTTTAGTTAAATAAATATTATTGATCTCCGCTCATATACAGAACTGTCAAAGACATGCAATTGAGAGCCGAACAGTAATAAAAGAGAAATACAAGAATTTGATTACAAGCCGAACTAACAAACTTCGCTTAAAGAAAAAAAAAAACAACAACAACAACATCATTCCTTCGAAGTAAATTTGCTCAGACCAAAGGAAACAAGTGTACCAGAAATGACAGTCATTCTTAATATCGTCCCAAACGGGTAGTGACATTGCGTACTGAACTGGCGTTTCCGTGACATGGTAAACTTTGTCTTACACAAGACACAATTTTGGCTTTCCAATGGACACCATTACAAGACTTCGCGTGTTAGACTAATCTGCCGCAAGGCATCAAGCACGAGTGGTTTATCTTCACAATGTAGAAATGCTGCGTCCAAAATGAATGAAAGAATGGAGATCAATAAGGCATAACTTTAGCTTCTCAACTTACTTAACGACACTTCGACAACCGCACAGGTAATTCAGTATCCAGCTGGAAGATGAACTAGAGTGATAGATGTGAAATAATAATAATAATAATAATAATAATAATAATAATAATAATACATTTACCTGAAAATGGGCTGTCGCCCGGTGGCAGTGTTTGTAATGCATGTACATGAATATGAAATAAGGACCTAAGAAATTTAAATCGGGAGGGCTACATGAGAAGTATGCAGTAGCAACTTGGAGTCTTGGGAACCATCTCAGCATTCGCTTTTAGACACAGGGAAACCAAGAAAAACCTGTGCCGAGGTGGTCGGTCGCAGGACCTTCCGGATACTGACTTCTAGCCAGCAATTCGGCAACTAAAGTATGTAAGACAGCAGTACACACAGAGTAAAACAATACACATGAAGTAACAAAAATACACTCAAGAATAATAACCCAATACACAAAAGACCAACTACAGTTAGTAGCAATGCACAAAGGAAAAACAACACAAGGGGAAGAAAGTACTGCACCTTGTTTCTAATATTGTTACCCCACAGATATTGTACACCTATTTTAACATGACTTTCACTTCACTTCACTTCACCACCCATAAGTACCCTTCACGGTACGCCCCGATTTACCCCCCTTCACTGCACTATCATTCACTTCACTTCACTACACTTTAGATAATTTTAACAAACATTTCCTTCAGTTCACCACATTAATCACTTCCCTAACCCTCTTTCTAAAACATTTGGTTTACAGGGGAGAGTCCCTAAAATTTCTGCAGGTAACTGGTTCCACAAAGGAATATTTCCCAATATCCGTCCTTTGCCTCCTGTTCCAAATAAGGGGTTGCGTCTAATTCCTCCTCCTGTGAAATGAAACATTAAGCGAATAGTCTTAGTCTTAAAGGCCCATCCCCTAGTAGCGTCCAAAACGTAACTTACTTAAGCAGCAGTTGCACCACTCACACGACATTCGGCTACTGAAACACAAGGAGTATGGAATGAGCCACGTGGGCCACTGTGTTGTTTCGACTTTATACATTTCGAATAAACTGAAAGAAACATTTGACCGCAGCAGACTTTACTGTAATCGATCGGAAATGTTATGTGAGATTTAATATTTCATCTGAATCACATAATAAACACATTTTTCTTCATTTGTAATATCTGTGGGTCAAACCCTATTCGCCAACCCGAGTGACAGACTACAGGGGTGGAAGCTGTTTCTGCGCAGTTACCTCGAGCAACTCTCATTGCCCTTGACTAAAGAAGTTTTGTTCGCCTGTACAAACAGCAGGTGTTGGAGACTTCGACTCTCAGCGAGTGATGATGTTAATGATGACAAAACAAGTGTAATAAGAGGTTAGAGCTGTCTGAACACCACCCCACGAGCGACATTGCGTACACTATTGGGTTTTGCATTAGAAGAACGTGACAGATAGCTACAAGCCCTGTTTGTTTGCTGTCGAAGCAAATTCTCCATACATCCACATCCTCTGAACACAGCCAAAAATACCATACCTTCATCAGAAAAGTCCGAAAGATTGTTGGGGTGAGGGGTGGAGTTAGAGGGATGTTTAGGTTTCAATTTTTTGGCCACAGTTAACTCTGCTCCTAAATATTATTGTTAAGAATTTACATAAATTACGTACCTTCCTATTAACAACAGAAAAACATAATTTTATCTGCCAACCATAGATAGTTACTTTCCATCGGCTAGCGTAACTTACAAAACTTTGACGCAACCAACAACGTGTTTGTTAGACATGACGCGATTCTTCAGGAACATGAAAAATATATCTATTGCAGTCTTTAAATATGCGGGTTAAAACCTGATATTAACTGCATATACAATACACTAGAACGGGTGGACCCCGACTCAAGGCAAAGTGAAACAGTGGCTTGGGCTACGCAGCCTGCAGTCACTCCAAACGACCTGAGTGATGTCAAATGCAGTTTGTCAGATAAAATTATGTTCCTGCAAGTTATTTGCAGTAACAGAAGTTAAAAACTGCAATAATGGCACAAACAATTTAACTTTGACTCATAAATGTAAACATTGACAAAGATGAGTCACTTAGGCATTCACCACATTTCTTGATTTGCAATGAATCGTTTTCAAATGAAAATACTAGTGTGGAGGTGCATCAAATATTTCTAAGCGCTAAGCATATGCGTTTCATGTGCTACTCTGGGAACGCATTTCATAGTTCCGATAGTCTTGGTCTAGGTGACCCCCTTGGCCTCAAGTCGTTCTGGTAGTGCAGCTGAACATAAACAATACTATGCTGTGACAGGGGTCGAGTCCCGACTGCGACTTGGGCCAGGTTCTTTACTGATAGCAGCACAGAGCTGCCGATCCTACTATCATATTTCACGCAGTTTGTCATTTCTATCTCTGTAATAAAGCTATCTGCTGATAACCATTGCAAGATGAATTAAACTAAAATTTAAAGCAGTTGATATCTTTATTGGATAAGAGTTCTTTGCGTCCCGTTTTGGCACAATTTATGCGCAGAGGCCAATGAAATTGAAGTTAATCGAGTGCGATGAGCGATGAACATTTTTATATATAACTATCCGGCCAACAGTCATGCCTCATTGACTGCAATTTTCTATACCGCGGGGACCGCTCAGAACTTTCTGAAATGCTGCGGATCTTACAGAAACTTAATTATATGACGCTACTAAAACTTTAGGTACACATGTCACTTTCGTAATGGTTCAATCTAAGTTCGCAAGAACACATATACTACTCTACTTATCAACTCCACCCACAAAGTCACTCTCTCTCGTCTGTTGTCTCTGCAGATTCAGAATCCACATTAGATTATTGTGCTGAGTGTTTTGGTATTTGAACAATTCAAATATGGAGCATGGCATTAAATCTCATTAACCCAGGAACCCAAATTTGACAAGAAGCCCGTAAGTACACACACAAAATATTGATAAAAGGTAAACCGAATGATTTTCATAAGCTCGCCTTGATTTTATATGAAGTCTTATAGTCAGTATGTAACTAAAATTATCTTCAAAGAAACAAACAACATAAACTTTGAATGGCTAATGTAATTAAATTATATTTACGTATCGTAATTCTAGGATGTACTAGTATATTTGACATACACTACGGCCTTCATATAAAGTCACAGTCTAAGTGTTACAGGTTGAAACAGAATTATTTTTGACCTACCGTGTATGATATCTGAAGGTTCATTACCGTGTTCAAAAGATCCAGTCACTGGTCCCTTTCACGAACTAGTTGGGTCCAGCCCTCAAACTTATAACACATATATTTTAAAACCTCTTTAATATTATCCTTCCATCTACGTCTTGAACTCCCAAGGGGGCTCCTTTCTTCAAAGTTTCTAAATGTTAGATTTGCTGATCTACACAGTCACGTTTTTACCACCCTAACACTGGTGCTGAAACTTGGACGCTTCGGGCAGCAGATCAGAAATACCTGGAAAGTTTTGATATGTGGTGCTGGAGAAGGATGGAGAAGATCAGCTGGACCGATCATGTGAGAAATGAAGAAGTGTTACTTAGAGTCAATGAGCAGAGGAATATCCTACATAAAATAAGAACACGGAAGGCTAACCGGATTGGACACATACTCGTATTGCATAGAAACTTCCTTCTAAAACAGGCCATCGAAGTAAAGATAAGGGGAAAGATGGAAGTGACAAAAAGGCGAGGAAGAAGACGTAAGAAGCTACTGGATGACCTTAAGGACAGGAGATGATACTCTCTTTGAAGGACGAAGCTCTAGATCGCACTATGTGAAGGAATCGTTTTGGAGGAGGCTTTGGACCTGTCGTCAGACAGAACACTGAATGAATGAACAGTGTTCGGTGACCAGTAATAAGTGCATGTACACGTGTATATTAACAGTAACAAAAGCGACCGCTTATGTTCAGCAAATATTCTAACTGTACGTCATCCATTTACAAAGTCTGAGAACCCTTAGGTGCCATCTAGATATCCAGCAGAATCTTCAGGAATAAACTGTCGCTGTCTTCGGTGTCTCCACCCTGTTTAACACATTAACTGACTAAAAGAAGACGTGAAGAAACGTGTGTAGGAACTGTCCCATAGTTTTCCTTCGTTAGGAAGCAGAAGCAAACAGCATATCATTTCTGGTCCCAATGATCTAACTGAACGAAACTAAGTATGGTGGGTTTCACAAAAGTACTGGACCAACCTCTGACAGAAGGTAAAGGAAGTCATGACTAGTTATTTTTCAATTTACGGCCTTACAGGATATAATCTATAAGGCGAAGTAGTGGTATTTCTGCCCGTCATATAACGGGCTGCCATGATATTCAAGCGTTACTCCACGGCCTCATTATTTGCTCGTTTCTACATTCTTATAGCAAAATAAACGTTAATAATACGTGTCGACGTGCTGCCATCTGGTTGTGCTATGTTGTATTACACTATACACTAAATTGTTTCTTCAGCCTTAGCTTATAACTCACAAAGAACATGCAAAAGCACATTGCTTGTTATAAAAATTTTCTTCGGCCTCAATGCGTACCTCAAAGAGAAAGCAGGCTCAAAATTTATCGTAAACATGGCAACAACGGTGAACTCAATCATTCAGTGTCACTCACACCAAGGATATTATACGACGTACATTTGTCAAAATACTGTATAAGCCCGAATATAAAAGGGCTACGGATAGAACGTAATTCCCTATTTCCCGTTGGGTTGCTTCGAGAAAAAGACTTGGAAGAAAATATCAATTCACATTGTGAATTATGGCAACATTTGTATTACACTGTAACTAATCCTAAAGCTATTTTCATGTGTTCCATCGTCCGTACATTAATCAGATCCAAAATACATAAATAACCAACAAAATGCACTGCAATTTTTACAATGCATTTTATTCACAATATTCATAAATACTAAGTGCATTTGTTCGTTTTTTATATATTTTGGATTATTTTAATACTAAAGCTTTCAGTGAAAAACTGATTGTGAAAGAACAGCGTTACAGTATGCCTTATTAGTCACTAGGCCTATTTACTAGGAAATGACCTGTCCTTGCGAGGTTACTGGAAATCACGATAAGGTCTCGCTTATAAGGTGATCCCAACTTTTTGTGCTGCTATTTATGAAAAAATCTCGTCTTCTATTGACGCCTATACAGTACACATCACAGACACAAGGAGTGATGCAGTATCGTGCGTTATGCATTGCACCATCATCATCACGTGACGTCAAATTCTAAATGTGCGTATTTTAAGATACAGGATTATAATCATGGTTAACCATTTCTAAAGAAAAAATCGCTTTGAAGGAAAATACAGGGTGTATTTGTTTTATTTTAACTATGATTTATAGTCTCTGAAAACCAATATTACACTGGAAATAAGACAAGGCACAGTGCATAACGTATCGAACAGAAAGTAGTTACAGAAACCCTTTCCTATACACTGTGTACAACATTGAGACTTCAGATTCTCAAGGGCGTTAATAATAAATTTTGACTTCTGAAAGATGATGTCGTGCAGTCTGGTAGACAGACCACAGCGTTTCAGAGGAACACTCTGCCTCTACCTCCAAGCCAGAAGGTAGGAAATATTCCCCGATATCTTGATAGAGGACATCCCGTTGTGTTTCAAGTTCAATATTAAAATGAAATTAAATACTCGTATGTACTCCGTCTGACACAATTATCTTTTTATTTTATTATATCTATTATTGGCTACTAGTTTCGGCATGACTATATGCACCAGTATTTTTTAAGTTTTGTAAATACTGGCCTGATGATGGCCTATTGAGGCCGAAACGAGCAGCCAATAATAGAAATAATAAAATAAAAAGATAGTTGTGTCAGGCGGAGTCCATTTTTAATTTCATTTTAATATTATCCCCCAAAATGTTGGTTGTTACCATCAGACAACATGGCGCCACGTCCTGAAACTCGACATTTTAATACACACAACAAAAATTACATATCATGCTAGAACAACGCTTCAAAGGACGCGTTCTTGTGATCAGCAAACAAGATTGACAACAGCTTTCCGTCGAGTCATGTGGCAGTGTTCTGGAGTAGGCAAAGTCAGAGATGACTTCGTTTTCTTACGGTTCTTAAGTTCAGCTGTGTTCATCACAACATTTACAGTGCGAGACGAATGACATCCAGCCCTATATTAACCCTTTGAGGCCCTTTAGTTACTTTATGTACCACCATACTTAACATTCAAGAATTCTACATTCCACCCACAGAGTGTAGTTCTGTATTCTGCATGGATCTCACTACAAACAGCGATTATTCCGCTATACCGCTATTATGTGGCTGGTTTTATAACCGAGACGGTGCGTGCTCACTGCATGGTAGGAAATTTTAAAAATCAGAGAGGCTGACTTTGTTTTATTAAAGATCTTTCCATGACTCAGACGATTAGTCGCCAGTCTCACACTGTGGAGGCCGGAGTTCGAACCAGGTTCAGCTCATGTAAAATTTGTGTTGGACAAAGTGGCACTTGGAAAGGTTCCACAACCCCCCCCCCCCCCCCCCC
>Ga0209629_10004289_pt1 | contig 10513 bp, 6 predicted proteins | sample TergutCu122P5_FD_187286 | JGI IMG/M metagenome (GOLD analysis project Ga0209629, IMG submission 187286) | Cubitermes ugandensis P5 segment gut microbial communities from Kakamega Forest, Kenya - Cu122 P5 (SPAdes) (version 2) | ecosystem: Host-associated > Arthropoda: Insects > Digestive system >... | reverse complement strand
CACACACACACACACACACACACACACACACACACACACACACACACGCGTAGATGAACGCCCTGTGCCTATATTCATACTGCCCAGCCCTCTGTTCTCCATGGTGACAGAGTAATGGAGCACATCACCGGCGTCACTGCTGTCCTAAGAAACAAGGCGTTGGGTTTCAATCAAGGTTGTGATTAGTTTTTAATTAAACAGGATCTTGTTGCCGTGTGTTTGCTGTGCAGTCCGGTGGGTATCGCCCTACAGCACAGGCTCCTTCAGCCACGTTCCTGCTGCGATTGTGTGCGGTTGTACATCACGTCGTGAAGATGTATGGGAAATTGGAGGTAAGCTCCACGCATCGTTAACCTCAGAAATAGGCAGGGATGAGCGATCGGCTGCATGTTTCGGCCGCTTTGACTACTGGGAAGAGCTGCCAGAACAGTGGCGTAGAGAGACAATTTGGGAAATGTACGCACACCTAACACTTCTGACGCTTTCGATTTAACATTATTCAATGCTTTTGAAGTTTACTAAGAACTTAAAGAAAACACACGTAAATGCGAGTACTTTAAAAGTGTCTTTTGACATTTTGCGCAATACGTGTGTACTGTGACATTTGTCCTTACTTAGGAACAGCTTTACAATGGATCAAGAATTTTTGTCTGTTCCCGCTTTTGGTGTGTTTTCTGCGTAACCTAACAACGGAATTTTTTGTAATTAGAGTCTTTGGCATATCTTAAAAGCGCAAATCCCTTTGATATTTTTTTCCGGATTGGAAGAGAAGCCGAATTTAAACGTTCTTATATATAACCAGTACGAAATTTTACGAAAATCCATGGTGAAATCCGAGTTCTATGCGGAGAGAGAGGCGATCGAACGGACAGTCTTGACGAAGACAACAGCCGTTTTTCGCAAAGTGCTCTTCCATCGACCGCCCCCAAAAATATTTTCCCTGGTGGCAATCGAACCCCGAACAATGCACAATTTTTATCAATATTAACCAATTCTATGGTCAAATCATCTTTAACGACAACATATTCCAAAAATCGCTAAAGTAGTCAAGAATTTCCGCGACTTTTATACTACCTAGATATTCGTAACTGTTTTCACAAAAAAAACCACTACTTTCCCTTATCCTAATCCAGAATAATTGATTACACGTCTCTCATATTATTTCTTTAAGGTGGATTCCAATGTTGTTTCCAAATCTGTGCCTTCAGGTGCAGCCTATATTTTATATTGCCCAACCGAAATTTGGTATACACTTCTCGTCTGTACCATTTGTGCCTCATATCCGCCCATCTCATTCTCCGAATTTGCTTGCCATAACAGTACAGATTAATATTTCGTACTGTGTGTGTATATCCTTAGTAAGCCATAATTGAGAAGATTTAAAGCAGTTCCTTTTGACTACTCTTAATTTTGCAGTTTCCGTAGGGCTGTCAGTCTTTATGTTTGCCATTTAACTCTGCTGCCTGTTGTCATGCAGTTCGACGATTAATTTATAGAATAAAAACTGGTATTAGTTACGCTGATGTGTAGGTTACAGCCCTGGAAAAGTGTCCAGACCTACTTTTTGTTCTATTTTTATTCTTCTTTATTATTATGTGACTTCGTTATTTTTATTTGCAGATCGAAATCTTACTCCTATTTCACATTAACAGAAGAGTCCTTAATTTTGACCTGTATAAAACTTAAATACGTGTCTATATTTTTCTCACATTAACAAGTATTATTTTTTGCATGAAGACAGCCTTATTATTAATGTCAATATAAAGGAAAACGTGATCCATTAAACAAGTAGCAAATGAATTAATAAATGGAGGAGCTACATTTAATTTTCAAAATTATTTCAGTCAATGAAAATGAAGGCTCATGTATATGCGTTTTGAAAACTTAAGGAACGCTTTGACGTCTTACATAATAGGTAATTGAAGACAATTATATCAGCAATTTATATATGTTTCGCCTTGTGTCTTGTTTCCTCCGCACACTTCCCACACCCACGTTCTTGCTTAAACTTGAACCACGTTTATTCTGCAGATTACAGTTTTCTTTCTCCAATTTTTTACCCCACGTAATCACCTTAGGTCCCTTTACAACCACAACTCCTTTGTTCCCCTCACCCCAAGAAAATTGTTTCAATTGACTGCAGTTAAAAGTACTTTTCTAAAAACATCACAAGCCACATACAGCACACCCACAAAATGTCCCCCTTTTATCTGCTCATAATTACTTTGCACATTAAAAGTCACACAGCTGAGAGGACAAGGAATCATGGCGCATGGGTTCAGGGGCTAACGATGACAATCTCACCCCTCCTACATACCAGCTCATGATATGCCTGTAATAAGGGAAGGAACAAACTATACACACCTCAATTAAGGTACGGACACACACACACACACACACACAGAATCATACACAGGGAAAAAAAAACGCAGAAATGTTTAGAAAGGAAAGAACGTGATAAAGTTGCGGCATTAATGGCAGTTTCAAAAGTAGCTGCTAAGTTTCACAATATATTTTATATTCCAGAACCATTTCCCATTATAGTGTTCGCGTTCTGAGCTGTGAGTGAATGAAAAAGCAGATAAAATAGACGCGGAATTGTTGTGGTACGAAGGAGGAGATAAGGGCCCGTGGGATGTGGTAGGAGAGGCGGGAAGTAAATGGAGCTGGAAGAAGAAGAGAAAATAACTTGGCTTCACATAAGTAAAGATTTAAAGCAAATTTTAAAATGGCCAATGGAATGCTACAGACGAAGGCTGTTTGCTGACGTTTCAGCGTTATCTTAATCACAAGCGCCTATCCACTCGCTCACTGTAGACTACAGGTCATGAAACTGGCTTATGACTCGTAATGAATATGATCTGTCGCTTGAGGCATACATCCGTTGTTGGTTCCTTGTTCAAATGACATTTGTTGGAGTCTGTGTAAACACTGTTAGTTCCCAGTTCGAACGGAGTACATGGTTAAACTGTTGGATCGTACTGCGGATGTATTGCATCGATGCTGCTGGTTTCTGGTTGGAATAGTTTGTTTCTACTGAGAATGAAATTCACTTACCTTTGTTGGTTCCTAGCTCAGATGGTGTACATTTTGGTTTATAGTTAGAGTGGAGTAAATGTACCCGCCGTCTGTTCCCACTTCGAATGCAATACACGTGTCCAGTTTTGGTTTGTATGTCTAAGGGTATAGTAAGTCAGTTTGCACAGTAATCAATTCTGCACTCAAGGAGAAATGAAGGTTAAGTAAGAACAATCTTGTGTCGTTTGACATTCCCACGACCGTGCTTATGAAGGTCACTTCGATATGAAAATTTCGAGTTACATAAAGTCGGTGTCAATAAAGATGTATCTTCAGACGAGTCACTGCCGCACAGTGTCACATTAGTACCGGTGTTTGTTAGAACGTTCGGATCTGGAGAGCAGGGGAATCGTGTGAAGCGTGTGAGTGCGTGAGTGACACACGTAAACCGCACTTGCTCTGTGCACCTCCGTGTGGCCGTGCGGTGTGCCCTGAAACACTGGAGGTTAGTGAGGGTACCGAAAGCGACAACAAGGTTGTGGCTGCTTTCCGACAGGTTGGAACTTGGCGTGATTGCAAGCTTCCGCCGTAAAGTACATGAGAAATGTGCTCTTCTGGGTTGTTACGCAGAGTGTAGTGGTAATTCCTTACCGATAAGTTGTCCCGAAACTTCGGTAAGAAGTTACCACTGCACGCTGCTTAATAGCCCAGAAGAACACAGGTCTCATTTCAGTCAAAAACACAAATCTGATCCGAATATTGGCAGCCTGGAAGAAGTGGAGCTGTGAGACTTTCAGACAGTCCACTTCTTACACCATTGGCTTCTTCATGTTTGGATAGACTAAGTGCAGGCACTGTCTGTGACGTGATTTGTATCACATGAGACACAGAATTTAAGCTGATGGACCATTGATAACTCTGGACATGATTTTCCATATTTGTGAAGAAATCAAAAGCCTTTTACTTATCTGAAGGGCACAATAATGTATAAAAGATTTCTGAGTGTTCCTCTAGAGACAGAAAAACTTCTATTTAGTTCACATTTCACAGCTTACTGCATCTTGGATACATGGTATTCTTTCTCAATGAATTCTGACCCCATAATGATACACCCACTGTCTGATTTATAAACCAAGACGATATCTTCCCCACTTTTTCTACTAGAGTATCCAAACTTGTGCAAAACTCCGCTTCCGCAATCTTCACCAACATTCGCTTTCAGTATGGCGAAAGACGGCCTATAGTCTGGATTTACTTCAAGGAAAAAGGAATTACTTAAATGCCAGTTCATGTTTGTGCTGGTAGAACCTTAAATTCTAAATACACTGCTAGACTTTGGTAAATCTTCCTGTAGACAATATGATGTAGGGTGAAACCTAATATTTACACAAACACAGCTTTGGTGTTGTAAGTGTATTGCCACTTAAAGTAGTGTCCTGAAGTGCTGCATGATAAAGAGCTTGTAACATTAAATGGGGTTTCTTAGAAGTCTTGTCTGTGCTAGCAAATAACCAACTGGATTTGGCAGTAAATGGCTATTTTAAGCTTTAGTTGTGTAATGAAGATCTGTGCAATACTTCAACACAAAAATACATTTTTATGGCGATGTGCTATAAACCTAATCTCACGTTCCGTTTCAATAATACTTTTAGGTTACAAAGTTAAATTCTTAGCGAAAGAGCGAAGTTTTTAGGTTATTTTGCAGCTCATGTACATAAATTGTTGTTTCGGCAGACTGGCATTGTGAAATTTTTCTTTGCTCTTAGACACTTAAAGCTCATTGTGTTTGCTACTAGACTCTAACAGCACTCTGTGTTTGCTACTAGACACTAACAGCACTCTGTGTTTGCTACTAGACACTAACAGCACTCTGTGTTTGCTGCTAGACACTAACAGCACTCTTTGTTTGCTACTAGACACTTACAGCACACTGTGTTTGCTACTAGACGATTGTAGCACACTGTGTTTGCTACTAGACACTAACAGCATACTGTGTTTGCTACTAGACGATTGTAGCACACTGTGTTTGCTACTAGACACTAACAGCGCACTGTGTTTGCTACTAGACACTAACAGCATACTGTGTTTGCTACTAGACACTAACAGCACTCTATGTTTTCTACTAGACACTTACAGCGTACTGTGTTTGCTACTAGACACTAACAGCACTCTGTGTTTGCTACTAGACACTAACAGCATACTGTGTTTGCTACTAGACACTAACAGCATAATGTGTTTGCTACTAGACACTAACAGCACTCTGTGTTTTCTACTAGACACTTACAGCGCACTGTGTTTGCTACTAGACACTAACAGCACTCTGTGTTTGCTACTAGACACTTACAGCACACTGTGTTTGCTACTAGACACTAACAGCACTCTGTGTTTGCTACTAGACACTTACAGTACACTGTGTTTGCTACTAGACGCTTGTAGCACACTGTGTTTGCTACTAGACACTTACAACATACTGTGTTTGCTACTAGACACTAACAGCACTCTGTGTTTGCTACTAGACATTAACAGCACTCTGCGTTTGCTACTAGACACTTACAGCACACTGTGTTTGCTACTAGACGCTTGTAGCACATTGTGTTTGCTACTAGACACTTACAGCATACTGTGTTTGCTACTAGACACTAACAGCACTCTGTGTTTGCTACTAGATATTAACAGCACTCTGCGTTTGCTACTAGACACTTACAGCACACTGTGTTTGCTACTAGACGCTTGTAGCACATTGTGTTTGCTACTAGACACTAACAGCACTCTGTGTTTGCTACTAGACACTTACAGCACACTGTGTTTGCTACTAGACACTAACAGCACTCTGTGTTTGATACTAGACAGTTACAACTTACACTTCATAATCCTTCACTAAAAAGCCAACACTACCTAAGCAGTAAAAAATGCTGTGGACATACCAATTTATTTCACTCTCCCATATTTTTGAGCACAGCAAGGGCATTTTAAGGGAGAAAAATTATCATTAACTGCGAGACTGTCTTATTCATACGGCAGTTGACTCACAGCGCACGAATGTAAAGACGCGTACAACAGGGCCGCAGTCAATAGACTCGCCTAGCGCAACGTGTCTAACCGCGACACCAGCCAATTACACAGCGGTGCAACACAAAGCGTTACACGAACATGGGTCTTCTGTTTCATGGTTTCCGAGTTACGGCCTGGCAGAGACGACCTTCGCTCAAAAGCAGAACGTCGCTTGTCTGACAAGTGGTTGTATTACTGGCAAAGAAACCCCAGGTGCCGTACGACTGGCCTCCAATCCATACTCTATCCGTCGTTGCGAGTTCAGGGCGTCGTTGCTTTTATACCGTAAACAGCAATCTTTAGAAGTCCCTAGATGCTAATTATAGGGAATTTAGATTAAGCGAATGAGCAGAACATGCCCTTGGTCTATCGCACTGTCTCTTTTTTCTTGAACACATTACTCTAAGATGCACGAAATGCAGCAAAGAATAATCGCGCTAAACCATACATGCATCGTAGTCTGAAGACACACATCTTGCAATAGATCTAGAAGAATGTTTTTTTTTTTTTTAATACCAAATCGTGATAGACAGTCAGATGTGTCGGAAGAACGTAGGGTGTCAGAAGTCTGTGTGCTACTACGTAACACAAAACAGTTGCTGGCGCCCGGAGAGCTACTTTCCATGTGTACTTTCATCTGCTCATACATGCTAATGATGGAAACTGGGCATTCCAGCTCTTTAGAGTTCTGCCTTGTGGGGTAAATAAAATTAAGGACGGAAATAGAGGATAGTCAGCCCATGTTCTGAGAAACCCCTCACCAAATTCTTCCCGGCAACTAACTAGTTGAAGTCCTTGCTTTCCCTGTAGATGATAAGGATGGACGAAATCTTTGTACAGGAGTCATCGCACTGTTTTCTGTGGAACTTCCTTACCTGATCTCGTCTCTGAATTTGCAGAAATTACATCGAGGGTTCTCCCTTCTGTTTGAGGCGTGTTTGCCCGCTGTCTTGTCTGCGCATTGATGTTGCCATTTTGCCTTAGCTCTCTGTCAGTGGCGAACTTTTTTTTGGTTTGGAATTCGTTGATCCAGAAAGTGTCCTTGCACTATCGGCAGTTTCGCCATTTGTACCCTTTGAACGGAATAAACAGATGAACGTTGCTGCACGCAATCTGCTTCACTGCGTTGTCGCCGTGTCTGAGATGGAATCGATACGCAGATCGAGTCGAGCTGGTTAGCCTGAGCATTGTTTTTAATGTTCAGGAGGCATATATTCACTCCCTGTACGTATATCGGTACATTTTTCTTTCATTCTGTGTACGACGAAGTCTTTTCTTACCCACAATGGACGATTAAGACGTGTCTGTTGCGATCGTTGTATACCTTACACGTGGCACTTTGGCACAACGTAATAGACTGCGACCTACTTTTTGCTTCCGCAGAGTAGGTCAGTACTGGTTTTATCGCGGATTACACGTCCTGTTGTGCATATTTATTTTAATATTACTGACACATAAATAACAAGAAATATAAACAACTGCTTTAAAATTAAAGAGATGTACAGGGTGGCCGAGAAGTCACCGTCCCCCGACCAATACGCTACCATAATTTGATTTGGATTACTTACGTACACTTGGTTACTTGTCCAGTGGATCCGTATGTGCACCTTGATGCTGGACACACAAACGGATGCGCCTCCATGTCCTCTGTGACATACGTCGGAGCATTTTTGGAGTAATTGTGCGAAAGGCGTCTTCCACAGCTCTGCGCAAATCTTCGTTGTTGTTGTAGCGACGCGCAGCCACTCTTGCCTTGATAATACCCCACAACGAATTGTCTGGTGTGGTAAGGTCAGGACTACGTGGGGGCCATGGCAATGGTGACGGAGATGTCGGTGAGCCACGGCCAATCCAGCGGCCTGGAAAATGTTCGTTCAAAACATCGCGCACGGAAAGAGCGAAGTGTGCAGGTGCCCCATCGTGCTGCAGCCACACGTCATCCAGAAGTCCTCTGTCTCTCAGCTGAGGTATGAGCCACGTCTCCAACATTGCCGAATAAGATGCCGCATTCACCGATCCATCGAAAAAGTAAGGTCCAATCGGATAATCTGATATCATACCTGCCCATATCATCACATGCGGTGGATTATGTTCCAGCTCCTGCATGAAATTAGGATTCTCCTTTGACCAGAACACGACATTTCTGTCACGCTCACTGCGATAGATGGCACATTCGTCACTAAAAAGAACCTTTGAGCGGGATACGGCATTTGAGAATGTGTCCAGCACAGCATGGCATGATTTATAGCGCCGATCCATGTGGGTGCGTAAGAGACAGCACAGGGACAGACTGTGTGGGTGCATAAGAGACAGCACAGGGACAGACTGTGTGGGTGAGTGAGAGACGTATGTTTGTGTGTCCAGCATCAAGGTGCACATACGGATCCACTGGACAAGTAACCAAGTGTATGTAAGTAATCCAAATCAAATTATGGTAGCGTATTGGTCGGGGGACGGTGACTTCTCGGCCACCCTGTACATTCAGCAACTGAGAAAAGTAATTCTGCTACCTTTTCGAAATATAGTGACAGTCTGCAAGCAGGTCACCCTTCTCAAACTTTACTATATTAGTTCTAGGCTGGTGACCCTTCTTAAATTTGTTGGTACCCCTATACAGTTCTCCACTTATTCTCTTTCTTACTCTGTTTGGTGGGCTGGTGTAGCGTGTCACTATGGCTGGACAATTCAAGGATCGAATCCCAGTAGGAGAAAGATATTCTGCACCTGTAGAGAGTGGCCCTGGGGCCCACCTAGCCTCCTGTACGATGGATACCAGTTTCTTTCCCCAGGGGTAAAGTGGCCAGGGCATGGCACTGACCAGCCACTCCCATCTAGCGCTTTCTCCCCCCCTCTGCCGCCGCCGCAATGTCCACTAGCTTCACACCTTACATTGCTCGAATTATCTGTATTGCTATGATTTGGATCCTGTAACCATTGCCATTTAACATGCTTCGTTTGATCTGAAAACTGTGGACATTTTTCATCAAACCATGGTTTATAGTCTGTTGCTACAGGCATAGGCTTGCTGTAACTTAGATTTTGGCAATCTCTTTAATGTTTTCTCAGGCCCTGATTATGTTTTTGCTGTCATGTAAGTTCTCCAGAGCTGCAAATCTGCTTGAGAGTTATATATAATATATTACATAAATGTGTGGCTACATATTTCATCCAATTTTATGGTCATCTTCAGACCATTTGGACAACATAAAATTCAAGATCACAATTGAAAATTCATTTAGGGTCAGGTTGAGATCTCAGTCTTATTGCTACACAATGCAAATCGATGTAATTTATAAAATTTAAACTTTAAAAAGATTTGAACATTAAGTTATTTTTATGTAAAAATTTTTGGTAATATTGTTTGTAGTCTTCTTAAGTATCAGCATCTATTTTAGTGTGGTGAGTGATTGCCTGGGTATGTATTTGTTGGTATGTTGACATGTTTTGCAGTTTTTTGTGGTTGTTGGGAGGAGACTGGTCTCCCTCCAATAACCAGCACGTGCACAACAGGAATAAAACAAACTCCAAAATGGTAGACCAATTATACACATATGCTTCTTGTCAACATACCATGCATTAGACATTTATTAATAAAAGTACAGCAAAATGTGCTTATGTATTAGTTGTATTAGTAACTGAGCTGCCATAGTTGACCCCCGATTCTTATGAAGGTGAGTAAGGATTTAGAAGGGAGTGTTTAAGACATTTTGCATGAAGTATGTGAGTCACAGGAACCAGTAACTGAGTGTTATTGCTGCGGCAGCCTGCTCAGTTTGGTAGACTGCAACACTGACATCAAGTAATTGGCACTTTCATTTGTTATTTGGAAGGTCCCTCTATGGACACCAGCAATTTTCACCAAGATTTTCATGATCTCTTCATTATCTCCAGACAAAATAATAAAAGACAACCTTAATAATGAAGGTTTGGATCTTGTAGATTGACCGTATCTCAATGGAACAACTTCGATATGCCCGCCTGGGAGTGGGTGAGGGTGGCTGGCAACTGTTTGCAGAGGATGGCGAGATGAAAATGTACAAGCGAGAGGAGGAGGTGAATGGCATGGTGGTGGACCCACTGAAGGCATGTCACATGGTGCGTGGCGTGACAGGCCATGAAATGTGTCACTACTTCTTCTCACCAGATGTGCGTATGGATTGGGAAAGTATGTGGGTTTTATTTACAGTTTATTTAGTGGTGCTGTCCTTAGCTCAGATTATATAATGATGAATGATAAGGTGATCAGTAAATAAGAATTATAGTAGAATACCAGTATAATGAAATTTTGGGGACCTCAGAAATTAATTTGTTATAGTAAAATTTTGTTATACTGAAATAAGTCAATTCTCAAGAACTCACCTGTTGTTATATCCATTGCAGGATCTACATTACTTCAACATGAATTTACAGATAAAAAAAGCTTAATATTTATTAGATGAGAGGA
>Ga0209629_10004288_pt1 | contig 10514 bp, 6 predicted proteins | sample TergutCu122P5_FD_187286 | JGI IMG/M metagenome (GOLD analysis project Ga0209629, IMG submission 187286) | Cubitermes ugandensis P5 segment gut microbial communities from Kakamega Forest, Kenya - Cu122 P5 (SPAdes) (version 2) | ecosystem: Host-associated > Arthropoda: Insects > Digestive system >... | reverse complement strand
ATTTCCTTTTGTAGTTCACTGTGTTCTCATACGGTTGTAATTTATTAAATAAAGGTTTATTTTAATACAAACTATCTTGCAGTGGCATATCTGGTTTTGGAGTTCAAACCCACCCTGGCATCCCGAAAGTTTGACAAAGTCAAACCGGACTGCAAATTGAGCGGAAAATGTTTAGTGTTCCTATTCCAACATCCTAATTAGTTTAAAAATTGCTGAATTTAGGACACCAACACTCTAAGATGTTCGGAAAAAAGGCAGTAAAATTCTAAAACTACCGCCGGTTCACATTTGTTTTACATTAACAATGACAAATAAATTGGTTGTCATCATAAATAGTATGAAGTACCAAAAATTAAGAAAATGTTACTATATGAAATGAAATTTCTTGTACCAAATTACAGCTGCCTCCAGAACCCCTGACTAAGGGGCTACTGCCCGCAGATCCCCGTCCTCTCTGTCCTCTGTCCTCAACTGAATTTGTTGAACCCCCCCCGAAAAAAATTCCTGGGTACGCCACTGATTCGTAGTGCTTAAGTCACTGCATACTCACAGACATGACACCATAATTCTTGACACAACAGTGTGGTGAGAACATGAAGTTTCTTTGTCTCAATACATGTTACTGTATAATGTATAGTAGCCATCAAGGCAATGAGTGACATAGAAAACCACAAAATCTGAACATCACACTGAAGCCTTCTGAACTAAGCATCATACCAGTCAGTACATATAGACTTGATTTAGTGTGGACATACGTATCGGCAATAACACTCAAGAAGTTGGACACTCTTCAAGCAGTGTCTTTGAAAAAAGTAAAGCCTGTAGAGTGTACCCCATCAAGGCTAGCACTCCCTTGTCATGGAACCCTATCTGCTGGAGTATCTAAGAATTTAAATTACACTTGCAAGCACAATAGTGTATGAGAAACAGGGAGTGGACAGACTGGAACTACAAGCTTTGATATGTAGTTAAAAGGTGACAGTACATGTGTTTGTCACAACGTGTAGGAGACAATACTTCCACAGCACAGATGATCATTGTTAGTCTGTCCTATATGTAGTGATAGTTACCACTTAAAATCTTGTGATAAATGAGGGAAATCCATTACAAAATACAGGAATAGGCAATATGTTGTGTGATAAAATAGTTCTTGAACTATTTTGATTTATCCTTGACAATACTTACCCCTGCTAATCAGTGTTTTCCCTCAAAGTGGTCTCCTTGGGACTCTACTGCAAAGCCAATGATTGTGCCACCATTCAAAGCATTTCTTGAAGTGCATTGTTTGAAATTTTGCAATTGTGTTCCATGATTTTGCTTGAATTATCTTTTCTTTCTGTGTCTTAACCTGTGAAGCCTTATCTCAACATCTGTGATTAACTTCTGAGTCTCAATCACTTCCCTTTTGACGGTCCTAGCATATGTTCATATGATTCTCCTTCTGCTTTTCACTCAGCCGGTCAGGCATGAATTTGGTGGCAAAGTTACACATTTTCAGATTGTTTTTCAAAATGTTCTCAACTGATACAAATTAATTTCCCAACATGTTAGCAGCTTTGTGGATGGCAATTTTTTTGTATTCAAGGACAAGCTCCTGTACTTGGTCCACATTTCATTCTGGTGTGCTCTTTGATGGATGTCCTGAGTTTTTGACATCTGCAACTGAGGTCACACTCCTGTTGATCTTGGATAACCACTCAAAAACGTGTGTTCTTCCCATTATCTGCTGTCCAAGAGCTACTTTAAATATTTTTAAAGTTTTCTTGTCATTTTTCCCCCAGTTGAAAGATAAGTTTGATGCAGACATTCTGTTTTTTAAATTTTGCCTCTTCATAGGTACGTCAACCTCGCAGATGGAACAATACACACTATAATTGACAGGACATTTCTCAACAGTGACACATGCTACAGCCATATTCCAAAGAGAAAGTGACTCAGCAGACTACTTTATCCACAACTACTGGTAGAAATTCATGCTAGCAGCAGTATTTTCATTTTGTGGTCAGTCTGATGACTGTTTGATCACACCATGTAAATAGCATTATATGCTGTACTAGCTTTATATGTTGTGTTTTATGAGTTAATTTATGTAACATGTTACTAATATGCATCTTCTGTTTGCAGCACGATTTCTCAGGTCTGACTGAACTGAAGATTGGAGGGGTCCTATACATTCTGGGTGTTGTATTTTTTAAAGCAGATGGTAAGATACCATGTGCTCATGCCATCTGGCATATATTTGTTGTTATGGCAGCTGGTGTTCATTACTATGCCATACTTAACTATCTATACCCTACAGTGGCAACACAAGATAGTAACCCTTAATTCATTGTTGCCAATATATAAAATAAATCCCATAGCTTTAAAAAGTAGTCTTTCACATGACTGGAATGAAGGTGTTTTTTGTTAGTGCTGTTGTTGAATATTGTTAATGAACCCTGAGAGCTAAGCATGAGCGCCAGTAGTTCAGCTTATTTTACTACAAGGGTAGTGTTAAGTTGTTCATAACTTTTTCAATTCAGGTAATGTGTTATGTGATGAGGGGTCATACTTGATGGTTGACAGTACCTCAATCTTCTAAGAATATATTTCTTTACATAACTGACATGAAGTACTGAGCACAGAAAATGAATTGTGAGACTGTACTGAATATCTTACAAGAAACTTTTCTGACAGAGATTGGGAACTGTTGTTTATCCTCCAGGTAAGACAATATTAATGTGCCAAGCATTTCTGGTTATTAATAGCATTATGAACATGTACTGTTAGTAAACTATTAAAGGTACCATTGTGTATAACACCATGAAAAGCCACATTAATAGCAGGTAACTGACCACAGATTTACTGGTAAGATACAGGTTGCCTGATCCTTGATACATAATACTGCTGCCAAATTAACCTGCTGCTAAGCATAGATCTCATGAGTGATTTTTCATTGTTATCTGTGTTGACTACTGTAAAGACTGTGTTAAAAAAACTCTTTCACAGTAAGTATATTGTGTAGCATCTTCTTTCAGTAGAAGGAAGATGAATAAACAAATGTTTAAATCTCTCTAGAGCTGATGTACATACATATAATTTTCATTATCCAATGAAAGCATTTGGAATGTTAATTGGTGTTCATTACATTTTAAAACTGAGCTCTCTACTTTTCCCTGGACAAATGTTCACATTTGTGAAGGAGTTAGATTTTTATAAAAAGTGAAGGAAGTGGAACTGATTTTAAATATAATCTCTGCTTTACACACTTCCTTGACAGAATATAGGTATCTGAACATTATACCAGTAGTATTAATTAATGAGCATCCAGTACATACAGAATGATTATGAAATATCTGATACATAATGAGCTTGAACTTGTTTGCAGGCATAATTAATTAATTAGGAATATCAGACACTGCCATTTAAAAGTAAATGAAAATATGATAAGATGTAGACACAACTAAAGAAAGTGCATGCCTGGCCTCCGTAATTGCTCATAAGTTTAAAATACCTTTTCCAGTTTCATAGATTATGTGCTGAATATTTCGCAGCTTAATTAAGGAAAAGATTTTACAAGCCTCAGAGAGTGTAGTTTGTTAATGAACAGTGAGGATAGTTAATATGTTTAATTTTTCTTGACCTGTGTAAGTGTGGGATACTATTAGGGGTTATTTCCTTTCAGTTTTAATGCCCTTCTAATTGTCCCAAAAGTGTAATTTGTGGAAAAATAAACTTCATTACTGCTTTGAAAATTTGGCTGCCATATCAGTAAGGGAAGCAAAAGATAAAATTGATTGGATTGTTAGGTAACTTAGACCATACAGTGACCAGAATATATTTGTATGTGATTGTGTTAGTGAAAGAATTTGAGAATTTGATTATATGCACTATTTCTATATGGGAACACATATAAGTAATGCAATAAAAACAAAATAATGTTATATTCTTGTACATTGTATTTTGCTGAAATTATAAACTGCAAAATTATTTAGTGCTTCCTGTTTCTGTGCTATATTTGTGACATTTAAGAGTCAAAGTTCATCAATTTTAAAATCGTTGTACAATAGACATCAATGTCAAATTCTTTGCATTGGACATGCCACACACTTGGTTATGTTAAAAGTGATATGTCATGGGAACACAAAAACATTTTCATTTCTATATAATCAAGCTGTTATTTTTGTTGTACCATTATTAATGAATATTTGAAATTGCTTCAAATTGCTTGCCAGTTTGTTACATTATGAGTTTTTATAAAAGAGTTTATAATTATGCAACCTGTTAACATATATTGCTGGTATGTAAACAAACCCAAATGTGAATACACTCAACAAACATTATTAAAATTTTTTGGGATGTTAGAGTGGTAACAGAAGAGCTTTATAATCTCTATGTTACTTTGCAGAGTGTCTTCCAAAGTTTTGAAGTTTCTTTTCTTTCCTGTAAAAATGACTCTTCAGAATGTGTACAGCTTGTGTTCAAGAATCATGTATTTCGGAATGGCTGTCATCTTTTATGCTTTTTCAGAGAGGAGGCTTCCAATCAGTAGTTCCATAAGATTTTTTTTTTTACATTTCTTGACCTTCTTGTTCAAGAGTTATGGGGAAACTGATGTGAATTTCTGCTGCCTGAAAATTCCCATGACTGTATTGCTAAGGATAATCAGTGGTGGTGAAACACATGTTATCATCCCCTGTTGGTCCATACAGTGGTTGAGTTGTATAGAAAAGTATTATGTTTGCAAATAGCTCTACAGTAACAATTAACAACTGTTACAGAACTAGTAACCACACTGAAGGTATATTATAACTAGTCTGTATGTATATACTGATGCAAATTGTGATTCAATCATATGCTTATTTATTTTATTCAAAATAAAATAAGAAATACATGGAACAAGTTGACGTAATGGCTGTGCAATGTCTGTCTTAATGTCATGGATACTTAAATTATTGATAATTTGCTTTGTGTTTTTCAGCTCCAACTATTCTTCCCTTACTGGAAATGCATTAAGTTATGTACACTTTAACTTACTTGGATGTTTTATAATCTGAATGGCTAGGCTACACTGGTTCTTCCTGTATGTATAATATATACGATATTACACTTTTAGCAATGTGGGCTTATTTTCCAGGAATCTAATTAAATTTTTGAAGTTTAGGTATTTTTGTGCTAAATCTTGTGTATGTTGTACACTGTTAATCTTATGAAGTATTTAATGTATGGCCCAATTGAAAGCTTTTTAACACAGTATTTTGAACTGTATTGGAAGCAGAGTTAAAAACACAAAGGAAAATTTTGTTTTGTAATACACTGTTCCATACTGCCAAATTTGTCTTCACTCCACTTTGACGAATTACAAACCAATGTAATTGTTCTAACATTCAATGTTGTTGAAAATTCTGTAAAAAGTTGGTTGCTTTTGTCGTAAAAGGCCAGTATAGCTTTTAGGTGTCAGTGTTTTTATGAGGTACTGTATTGGTACATTAATACAATATTGAGTCAAGTATGTAATATTTCATGATCAAAAAGTTGTGTATCTTCAGGACTTCCACTGTGATCATCAAGCCCATCATGTGCATGTTACCAATTAATAACAGGAAAAATGTGAGTTCATTATCACAGTTGAAGAGGGTGTAGGTTCTGTACAATGTGAAGCATTTCTTGGCTAGCTGAGAGACTTTGTTTCTCAAGGAAATTGCTGCATGGACTTAGTTACAGGAAGATGAGGAGATACAATTTATTTAAGGGGTTATTCTGTTACTGTATATATTGCAGTGCTTGTTAAGTACATCACTTTGGCTGTATACAGATGATATAAATATGACATAATGTGGTGTTATTGAATGTAGGTAGCATCAGTCTCTCTTTGCTGTCCAGCCAACCCTTCTTCCAAATATGAAGATCATGAGTACAATTAAGTATCCAGTTTTACGAAATGTGTGTTACATTCAATTACATTTTTAGAATTACTGTTATTCTTTCTGTGCACTCGTGCTGTATTTATTCTCATATATTCTACGTTAAAATATTCTGTTGCTATGACAGATTAATTTACAGAACTTTTGTTGGTAATGTAAATGCTTGTTGCAAAAATGGATGTTTATGTGTAAGATTCTGTAAAATGAAATAGTATATGTATGTAATAGTATATGTGTGTGTGTGTTTTATATCATCATTTCAGAACTCATATAAACAAAATATTTGCACTCCCAATAATTGTTGTTTTCATTTTGACCTCATACTGAAATTTTGGTAGCATTATTGTTTCAACCAGTCAAGTGCTTGAGAAAAAAACATGTCTACTTTCCAGCCTTCAATTGTTCCCTTTTTGAACTGACCAGTTCAGTTGTTGCATAGTCCAATTAATATTTGCCACACTGCACAGTTTTATATATGTAACAGTGACTACGCGAATGCACCTGAATATTAGGTTATGCATACACTGCATCTGCTGATAGATAATAGATAATGTCACCGGTTTGGTGTCTTGAAATTGCGAATTCTGCCGAGTCCTGAAACCCACAGTTCAAGCAGACCTAGCTTCTTGCGAGGTCATTTTCTGCATTTTGGCGGTCTGAAAATGCGAATTTTGCCGAGTCGTGAAGGGGACCTAGCTTGCTGTGAGCTTATTTCTTGCATTTAAGCGGCCTGGAAACGCGACTTCTGCCGAGACCTGAAACCTACAGTCCGAGGGGACCTTAGCTCCTTTGACCTCATTTTCTGCATTTTGGCGGCCTGAAAATGCAACTTGTGCCGGGTTGTAAAACCCACTGTTCGAGGGGACTTAGCTTCATGTCAGCTCCATATCTGCATTTTTACCTCTGAAAATGCGACATGTCCCGGGTCGTGAAACCCACAGTTCGAGGGGACATAGCTTCATGTCAGCTCCTTTTCTGCATTTTTACCTCTGAAAATGCGACATGTCCCGGTTCGTGAAACCCACAGTTCGAGGGGACATAGCTTCATGTGAGCTCATTTTCTGCAATTTGACGGCATGAAAATGCGTCTTGTGCCGATTCGTGAAGCCCACAGTTCATGGGGACCTTCTTTCCTGTGAGTTCATTTTCTGCAGTTCGGCGGCCTTTAGATGCGACCTGTATCGAGTCGTGAAACCCACAGTTCATGGGGACGTAGATTCCTGTGAGCACTTTTTTTGCATTAGTTTGCGACGCCGGGACCAGTTTAGACCTGATGTGATGTGGGACGTACTTGGGATTTATTCATGGTAATTCTAGGTTTGGTCCGACTGACCGTCTCGAAGTGCGTTTGGACCATGTTAGGATGCCAGCTGGAAACGGTGAAAGGGCTGAGAAGAACAAAGTTCGCCCTTTAAATATCCTGAGTTCTATTAAATAGAGTATTGTCGTTGTGAAAGCAGCAATTATGTGTCTGGCTCATTAACTTATTATCGTTATGGCTCGAGTGAATTGTGACCCAAAGTACGCTTCATATGGAGATGGTAAATGTTTGAAAAAGACTGTTGAAGATCTCTTAAAGCCTTCCGGTGTTGATTTACGTAATGGCGGAGGCCTTGAAGAACTCCAACAGTTTCAAAAATGCCTATCGGATTACTTAATTGTCGTGTTTGATGGACTTAGCTCTGATAGGCTCATTTTCGGTGGAAATTCCTTTCGGCCAAGAAATTGTATTTACAATTATGTGTCTGGCTCATTAACGTCTTATCGTTATGGCTCGAGTGAATGGTGACCCATTCATTTCCTGCATTTTGGCGGCTGAAAATGCGACTTGTGCCCATTAGTAAAACACATAGTTCGAAGGGACTTACCTACTTATAAGCTCATTTTCTGCATTTTGGCAACCTGAAAATGCTACTTATGCCCGGTCGTGAAACCACGGTTCAAGCGGCCCTAGCTTCGTGTGAGCTAGTTTTCCTCAGTTTGGCGGCTTAAAAATGCGAATTCTGCGGACTCGTGAAACACACATTTCAAGGGGACCTAGCTTCGTGTGAACCTATTTTTGTAGTTTGGTGCCTTGACATTGCGAATTCTGCCGAGTCCTGCAACCCACAGTTCAAGCAGACCTAGCTTCTTGCGAGTTCATTTTCTGCATTCCGGTGTTGATTTACGTAATGGTGGAGGCCTTGAAGAACTCCAACAGTTTCAGAAATGCCTATCGGATTACATAATTGTCTTGTTTGATGGACTTAGCTCTGATAGGCCCATTTTCAGTGGAAATTCCTTTCGGCCGAGAAATTATATTTACAATATGATGCGGACTCTGGGCATTATAATGTAATTACCAACATTAAAGCTGCAATGGCCAACAGGTAAATATATGACAAACACATAAGTGTGACAAAGCTGCACTACCGACCGATCTATCGCTACTTTCGTTGCAGGAGTTAGTATAAATGTTTGGCGCAGGGCCCGCGTTGTCGCGTCATCACTATATGATCACGAATAAATGGCAGTACAATCTTTGTTGGCCACCCTATATCAGTGAGTTTCATATCTATATGATCTGTGGTCACCAGCGTTGCGGCTCACAGGTAGGTTCCTCCACCCTCCTCCCATATGCCCACAGGGCAACAAGATACTGGGCGGGATCCCCTCACATGTTCCTGAACCGAAGCCCTGGGCAGGAAAACACTCCCTCCAGACCTAGTCCCGTGTCCCTGGGGCCAAAACCCCTAGGGCCCCTAAGAATACTCCTACTCCCTCCCATCCAAGGCTTTGCCCGACGGGTGTCTGTGAGTGGGGGAACGCCTACGTCACAAAAACATTGGACACCAATCTGCCACGATCTGATGAGCGAGGCCTACACGTCCGACAACAATTCAGTCCCAAGCGTGGTGGCTCACATGTAGGTTCCTTCTCCTCCCCTCCTCTCATATGCCTCCAGGGCAACAAGACCATGGGTTGGAATCCCCTCACATGACCCGGGGCCAAAGCCCTGGGCTGGGACACTCTCAACCCCCTGGGGGGACACTCAAATGGCCCTAGGCCAAAACCCAGGGCGGGGAACACCTCCCACCAACCCTCCTCCACCCAGGCCCGGATTGGGGCCAAAACACCCCTGGTGCTCCTTGACCTAAACACTCCCTCACCACCGCCATCACCTTCCCCTCATCATTCATCGAATTTTCCCGACGGAAAAAGGGAGGGGGGAATGCGTAGGTGGCGGTCCATCTTAGGTTAAGGTGAGAGGAGAAGGAGGGCAGTGACCTCCCCAACCTAAGGTTTAAGTGTCAAGGTCAAAGTCACGGAACCAATAGCCGCTGTTCTACTTACCAAGTCGTGAAACCCGCATTTCAAGGGGACCTGTTTCTGTGAGCTTATTTCCTGCTTTTGGGGGTCTGAAAACGCGACTTCTGCTGACACGTGAACCCAACATTTCAAGGGGACCTAGGTTCCTTTGAGCTCATTTCCTGCTTTTTGGCGGCCTAAAAACGCGACTTCTGCTGAGTCGTGAAACCCACAGTTCAAGGGGACCTATGTTTCTGTGAGCTCACTTCCTGCTTTTGGGGGACTGAAAACGCGACTTCTGCCGGCACGTGAAACAATCAGTTCAAGGGGACCTAGGTTCCTTTGAGCTCATTTCCTGCTTTTTTGCGGCCTGAAAACGCGACTTGTGCCGATTCGTGAAACCCACATTTCAAGGTGACCTAGGTTCTTTAGAGGTCATTTCCTGCTTTTTGGCGGCTGAAAATGCGACTTGTGCCCAGCAGTAAAACAAATAGTTCGAGCTCATTTTCTGCATTTTGTCGGCCTGAAAATGTTACTTATGCCGGGTCGTGAAAACCACAGTTCAAGGGTCCCTAGCTTTGTATGTACCAGTTTCCTTCAATTTGGCGGCTTAAAAATGCGAATTCTGCCGACTCGTGTAACCCACATTTCAAGGGGAACTAGCTTCGTGTGAGCCTATTTCTGCAGTTTGGTGCCTTGAAATTGCGAATTCTGCCGAGTCCTGAAACCCACCGTTCAAGCAGACCTAGCTTCTTGCGAGTTCATTTTCTGCATTTTGGCGGTCTGAAAATGCGAATTTTGCCGAGTCGTGAAGGGGACCTAGCTTGCTGTGAGCTCATTTCTTGCATTTAAGCGGCCTAAAAACGCGAATTCTGCCGAGACCTGAAACCTACAGTCCGAGGGGACCTTAGCTCCTTTGAGCTCCTTTTCTGTATTTTGGCGCCCTGAAAATGCGACTTGTGCCGGGTTGTAAAACTCACTGTTCGAGGGGACTTAGCTTCATGTCAGCGCCTTTTCTGCATTTTTACCTCTGAAAATGCGACATGTCCCGGGTCGTGAAACCCACAGTTCGAGGGGACATAGCTTCATGTGAGCTCATTTTCTGCAATTTAACGGCCTGAAAACGCGTCTTGTGCCGAGTCGCGAGACCCTCATTTCAAGGGTCTTAGGTTCCTGTGAGTGCTTTTCCTGCATTTTGGCGGACTGTATACACGAATTCTGACCGCCTCTGTGGTCTAGTGGTCAGAGTTTGTGGCTACAGATACAGAGGTCCCGGGTTCGATTCCCGGCGCTACCAGATTTTCTGAGTAGTAGTGGGTCTGG
>Ga0209629_10004286_pt1 | contig 10515 bp, 11 predicted proteins | sample TergutCu122P5_FD_187286 | JGI IMG/M metagenome (GOLD analysis project Ga0209629, IMG submission 187286) | Cubitermes ugandensis P5 segment gut microbial communities from Kakamega Forest, Kenya - Cu122 P5 (SPAdes) (version 2) | ecosystem: Host-associated > Arthropoda: Insects > Digestive system... | reverse complement strand
AGACATAATCATGTACTTAGTTTTATCAGCATTTACTTCTAGCCCAATCTCCTTAGTAGCGACTACTAAAGCTTCTGCATTTTCCTTTACCGTGTGTACGCTTCCCCCCAGTATATTAACATCATCGACGTAAGCCAGCAGCTGGTGTGTACCATTTAGTTTCAAGCCATCCTGGTTCCCCTGAACCCTCCTAATGGGATACTCCAAAGCAAAGTTGAACCACCCAATGTATTACCTACATAAAATTTTCCAAATATAAACCTAAGATATAATCCATTCAACATTTCTATTTCAATGAGCTTACCTTCCATTCTATCACTAAGTCCCAAGGAGTCAAGGAACTGCCGTGAACTGTTACCATCCCAAATACGGATATTCTTTTCTTGCAGCTCTTTGGCATTCGTGGAGCCTCTAATGAACCACAGCAGTTCTTCCACAACTGCACGCCAGAACACTCTTTTGGTAGTCAGAAGTGGAAAGACTCCTTAAGAATAGATAACATGTGTTATCAGACAACAATCCAACAGAAACATTTCTCTGTGAAGTATTCAACTATATTTTAGCACCCTTACATTTTCACCCTGGTTAATTCCTACTAGAACTTCTTTTTTTGTTTTCAATGACAATTTTTTAAAGTGTAAAACAGCATATAGCTTTGGTAACTTACCATTTCTCAACGAGTATCGCATCTGTGCTCCAAATAAGGAATAGGTTCCTACTCCGGTGCGATCATTCTTTTTGAATCCATTCTTAATTATCTTATCAATATGATTTAAGTACTGACATTCCTCATGTTCTACACTTTGAGATACATCTACTTCCCTGTTAGCATCACCAGAATTGCAACTTAATGAAACCACGTTACTAGTGGTACTGAGAGAGAAATGGCTTTTATTCTGGCTGTAAAGTGATGATGAATTTTTCTCATCATAACCCTTTGTATCAGCAACAGCTGAACATGTACTCTTATTCTCTGCATCCTTCTTATTTTTTTTAGCTGCTGGCATTGATACTCCATTTTCGTATTCAGTTATTTCTGCCACAGGTAGTACAAGGTTACTTGTGTCACTATTTTCTCTAGATTGTATCGAATTAACACTGACTGAACCGTTTTCACCGTCACCATAATTATTGACGGTAGAGGATATCGGATGGGAACTCATATCTCCTCCTGATGAAAGTTGTTTTTCTTTAGTGTATTAAGACAATAGTGATCCTAAATGTAGACAAGTACAAAACTTTATCGTTCACTGTGTAACTGCAAGAATTTCACAAATCCTCAAAAATACTATGAAACTTAAGTCACTGTACACTACCACAAGACAATAGAAATAGCTGGCATTACCCGCGTTTTTTGGTGTAAATTTGCCGCGCTATTACGTTCAGAAAGTCGATGAAGAAGTTCTAGGGAAATTAGTGAAATAACGTTTGGGTTATATTTAAGTCGTTTCGAAACAGAATTCAATGCAACATTGATGTCCTCTCGCCTATGATTGTGGGAGGTGATTTCATAGGGCCTGCTAGAAGTAAATAATGTTATCTTCGTCGTCAATGTAGCAGACGTCGGTAAATTTCCATCAAGGCACTAGGTGTACCAACATAACCTGCAATTTTTACCCAAAGACCACAGATAAAAGAAACGTCATATCATTCCATAAAGCATTCATTGCTTCATAAAACCGAGAAATCAGTTGTTTTTACAAAATAGTATGGCATTTCACGCACTTCTGTTTTACTCATTTTCAAAATTTGGTGCTTGATATGGATTTCTAAAAGCCGAAACACGTAGCACTTAATTTGGTTATAAATGATGTCAAATAACTATAGTCGTCGTGGTGCTTGCTTTTCGTGTTACCTGATATTACGTATCACATCGGCATTTCTCAACCGAAAACTGCAGGAACAATGTTTAACAACGCCCCAACAGTAATACGACTAGATGATCTGTGATAAAACGCCTCTAAATGTTAGTACAGTCAATCGTGACGTATGCGATTCCACAGATCATCTAGTGCGATTCCACCGGTGTAAATCGGTGGAGGTCCGCTCGGAGCCATGTTATGAACGAGTAGTTTGTTTATTCGTTGCCATGGTTACGATGAAGTGGCAAATAGCATTTGAAGAATGTTGGGCAAAGGCATGTAGCAATTTTCGGTTTCGCGTTGAGTGTGTTTCATTCATAACGGACGGAAAAAAATTAACCGTAGGAATTGCAGTATAACAAAAATCGTTTAACGGCAATAGATGTGGTAACGTTACGGTATTAGGGATGTAGAAGCTTGTGAATTTGAGAGCCAGATACGCGCTCTATTACATTAACTCCTATTAAGGATTAATACAGTGAAATTTTATTTTTATGACGTTCACCGATTTCCGAAAGAATATCACCTTTGATGTCCTCTGTGATATGACATTAAGGAACGAAGTGTCTTTGTCTTCGAGAGTCAAGAGGTCCCAGATGAATCCTCAGAAACAACGTTGTGAGAATTTAAAACCTTGCACCATCGATTTTGCTGGAGTGTCTCGAACTGCTAATGATTATTTAGTTTTTATACATTGTGTTAGACATTTCTAAAATGACTCTGCACAAAAATATACCTGCCGACTTAACTTAAAGTTAACAAAAATTGTCCCTGTACGTGCTGTGAAGGCATATAGTGGAAATGAAGATATTCCTCCACTCATTCTTAATCTCGGGCCTATATGGAGATTACTTGTGAGCCTTACGCCTTGGCCACTCTAACCCCAGGGAAAGAGCCGCCGGTACCCATTCAATAGGAGGCTCGTCTGTATCATGTGGCAGTATGGATATTCAGGAAACTTGACAAGTCCTTCATCCCTACCGCGATTCAAACCCCAGGTTTTTCAGCCCATAGCCTGTACTTTGTTTTCCTAGCTGCACAGCTTATTTTCCGTTAAAAAAAGTTTATGAGCCTACCATGCTGTCTGTGTGCTTGTTGGAAATTAGGTTTGACTTTTTGACTTGTCATGTATTTATACTACACTCAGAAACAAAGTAAGATTGCTGCAAGCTGTAAAGTGTGATACTTTCCCCCGTCACAACATACTGTGTTAGAGACTTTTTAACTTTTGTCATTTCATATTCAGTATACTCTGCCCTTGAGAATTTTTCCTTTGTGTCATTTTAGATATATTTCTTGAGCTCCATCTTGCTTGTCTGTGTCATATACAATATCATCTACATCTGCCATTCATTTACATTAATTTTGTTTTGAATGATTCTGAAGGGTGGGGCATGGATCTTACATGGTGCTGTACTGATATAATTAAAAACAAGGGAAACTTGCAAGGAACAAGAAATTTGAAATTTTGACTGGAATAATTGAAAAGGACCTTGTAATTGTGGTACATTTTAGACATGGGAAGGGTTCATGTGGTGAATAGCAGAAATGAAACTCTGCATTTTGTCTGCATGTTTTAAGTCATATTGTACATATGAATAAATACGTGTTTCCATTATATCTGCATCATTGTTGCCATTTGAACCAATTAATAATTTCTTTTGTAGCTTAATTCTTCATGCACACAATGCCATCAGCCACTGGAGATTTGCGGAAGGACTTCGTAGTCATTACGGCTGGTAGGAACACAGTTACTATATTTATTCATGTAGTTACCCTGTTCATGTAATTTCTTACCTGATTTATGAGGAAGAAGTAAATGATTATTTTTTACAACAATAAATTACTTATCATTTACTTTTATATGATTCATAATTATTGCCAATGTTTATGCTATAGTTTCTGTTCTGCTTCTGTCTCTACTCCCAGTGATCTGGAATGGATCCTGGACAAAAACTGGCCCATTGTTTTGTATAGGGGTGCAACTCGTTCTGTCACAATAAGAGAAGAGTGTGGATTGAGGGTGTCTGTTGAGAACAGAGTGCTGAGAAGAATGTTTAAACCTAACGGGGATGAAATAACAAGAGGCTGTAGAAATTCATGTGTGCTTTACTATGTATTAATAGGATGATAAAATTAAGGGGGATTAGGGGCGCACCATGTAGCAAGTATGGGAGGAATTAAAAATGCATACAAAGTTTTGATTGAAAGATCAGAAGAAGGGAAGTAGCTTTGAATAATTAGGCATAGTAGGAGGGGTAATATTAGAATTTATCTTCAACAAATAGGGTAAATACTCTAATTCTTGCCATTGTACTTCTCATGTGTTTCATGCAGCAAATTACTTTGGACTTACACTGACAGAAGATATCTGTGTATTGCTGAACAATGATGTAAATCTCAACACCTTTTTAGATGATGGAGTTGTTTTACCCTGTCTGCTGTGATACATAGAAGTCATTCCAGAATGCTTATGGCATTGGATACAAAGGTATGTTATTATGCACGCATGTGGGAAAATATAAGAAATCAGATTTACTGGAATATAAATATGGTGACTTACTGTAACTTGTGCAGCTGAGACTTAGACTGGATGCAAAAATATATATATAAACAAAGAAATAGCGTAGATGTAGAGATTTTGAGCTTTGGCAGAAGAACTTGAAGAGGCTATACAAGAGGTGATAACGTATGAAATATGTAACATTCAGTTGATAAATGAGTAGAATACGAGTACAATGAAAGACGAATATAAAATGCAAGTCATATAGAAACTAACAGGCTAATCATAATATCAAAAGTACATCTAAACAAGTTTTAAAAAAATTTGAAAAGTCTAAATACTTGGTATAGGTATTTTGAAATGGCATATTAAATATATTCCCGGTTTTTTGGGTGATTGTGCGGACTATCAAATCCAGCCAATTGATTGCACCCACACATTCACCTTACTGCAATCTCGCTGAGCCTTGTCTCTGAAGTCAGTGCTATAAATAATGTAAATTGGACATGATTTGAAACAGTGATGTTAATGAAGTATTTGAAAGTATCAAGCATGAACTGACTAGAGAAATGAAACAGTTATGTTTTTACTATTCTAATACTTCTACTATAATCATGTTTTTACAGTTGTTTATGGCCTGAGAATGGATTACAATTTTTTAACATGTTTAATATTTTATTATTCATAGCAAGTTGCTGAAACATTCATTGTTTGTTCATTAATGTTTTTCCTTGACCTTAGGTTGTGCCAACAGAAGGGAAAGAGAAACTGCTGGTTTTCTTCAAAATAAAACCAGAAGTCATCACTTTGGAGAACCTTCATGAAAACATATTTGTTTCTTCAATGGTAGATTCTCCTGTGTCATCTTTGTATCATGCAATCCAAAAAGTGTTTGCTCCAGTTCTGCTGAAAGTAAGGATTTTTTATGCATATGAATGCTCAACTTTGCCTATTTACTTAGCAGGTACCTTGTGTATTGTTCCTTAAATATGTGTGTGGGTTTTTATATGTACATAATCTCTCTTATGCTCTCCCGTGTATTTTGCCAAATTTAAATTTTCTATGTGATAAGTCGATGAACAAGTTTTTATACATGTGTGGTATTTTGTGTCACCCTCTGTCATCCATTACACACATACTTTTTGTGTGCTATAATTTAATCAACTGTAGCACAGATCAGGATGTAATCTTGAACTCTGAAACTTGGCTCTGGCATAGTGCTTCTCAAGTAGCCTTTTAAGATGGTTATTTTTAGCATGTGATGTCATTATGCAAATTGCTTACTGCAGTGCTTAATGGGCCTTAGTACATATTTACATGGTCTGTTTTATCTCTCATACGTTTTTCAGTATGCAACTGTAGAGGCTTTACAAGAATCTCTTTATAAACTTGTCTTCAGTTTTTTGTATTTTCAGTCTGTCCTTACAGTGTGAAAATTTAAAGTCACAGAACTAATGCAATAGTACTTCTTTGGTTTCTGAAAATTATTTAATATGCCATGGTGAATCCATTAATAACACAATTAATTTATTATTTCTTTAGTCATCAATTAATTCTTTTGTCATTGTCTCTCCTTGTTGCTTGGGTGGAGAGCACCTTGAACCAATCTTTTGTACTTAAGGTTTTGAACATCAAGCCATGAAATAATTTGCCTAAGTTTTTTTTTTTTTGTAAGAATTTAATTTACCATATAATTTTTTGTTGTCTGTTGTATACAAAACGTAACTTTTCATTTTTTGTGCTCTGCATAGTATAGATATTGGCCCGAGGATGTATTTAGAGCCAGAGTGACAATGTAAATATACTGGTGGTGAGTGAGATTATTAGGATCCATCTGCATAACAATAAGTATAATGGGGATATTGTTTTTAATGCTGAACTGGGTGTGGAACCTGATCACCACCATTCTTTAGAGAGTCAGTTAGGAACACAAGATGTTGTATAGTTACGCCAGCTTGGACTGTATCACTGTTTTTTTCCTAACCATTTCTATTGCTATGTATTTCCATATGTTTATATTACTACTCGAGTAACTTTAGAGCTCAAGTCGCCGGCCATGGGAATTCTGTGCACGATCATGTTTGCTGCGATAGCAGAGCGGCCTGAATTGCAGGGTTGGGCACTCAAGGTGCCTAGCAGTTGTGGGTCCCGTCAGTTGATGGTGAATCATTTGTATTTTGTTTTGCAAACTTACGTTGCATTACGCAGACTCTCAACCAAGCAGTCTCTGGGACAAGATGTCCCAACATCATCTGGCGAGTCCAACGGCAGCAGTGGTACCTAATTAGACTCCTCTTTCTTGTATTTTACTATTGATTATTAGTAAAGACTGTCAATGGAAGTGTGTTGAAGTTTCACTTCATAGCCATCGCCTGTCCTTTGCTTCTTCTAAGCAACGAAGCTGGGTCCACGCCCTGACCGGACAACATCTGAGATATGTCTGATCAGCATCGCTTCTTTGGTGGATGCAACAAAGAGAAGTTAAACATTATCCAGACTTGGAAGGATTTAATAGACCTAAAGCTAAGCAAGATGTAGACAGTACAAGAATTGGAGGAGCTACCATGCTTCAGATGATATTATGTATGCACAGCAGAGGGAAACAATACAAAGACATAACTGCATGAGAGGCAGCACCATGACCTTACCTGCGAGGTGCATTAAGAATGAGCTAGATGATTGCAAGTGGGGTTTACACTTGACTCTGCTAACCCTCCTTCACAGGTCACGGGTTTCTCTTGAAGGCAGAGGCCCTGATGGTGTGCATGTTTGCATGTCTATGTATGTATGACCAGATGCGTTGTTTCAGTACATCATATGCTGATAGGGATGAAGAGAGAGATGGTCCCTGAAACATTGGGTTGTGAATGTGAAATTATATCTGATGACCTGAGAAGATTTCATCATTAGTCTGACAAGTTTGTAAAGAAAATGTGCCTTAAATCAGTTGGTTGTTATACATTACGTTTGGAGAAACGCTTGGGTCAGGAAACAAGAACATGTTTTTAGATTGTAAAAGTAAGACAAAAGAAAAGTTTTAAGAGAGGCAGAAGTTCAAGTATATGAAAATTAACTGATTAAGAAAAAAATGTTTCTTAAAAGCACTTACCATTTTCATGGACCGTGTTAGAGTTCTGACATATTAAGTGTTTTAGGTTCATTATCATTTGCATTACTAGTGATTATGTTTATAACATGACATTGGAATATTTTTCATGGTCACTGAAACTGTGAGTTTATTAAATTCTGTTGTTAGGTGCATTTACAAAATTGCGAAAAGTGACTTTCAGCTTTGTCTTGTCTGTCTGTCTGTCCATCTATACAGAACAACTCAGCTCCCACTGGATGAATTTTCATGAAATTTTATATTGTATTTTTAAAAATATGTGTAAAAAAAGTATCCTTATGATCTGACAAGAATAATGGGTACTTCACAGGAAGACATATGTACATTTATGATATCTCACTCAGTTCTTCTTAGAATGGGAAGTGTTTCAGAAAAAAAGTTGTAGAGAATATCAGAACACACATTTTATGTTCAATAACTTTTAGATAGCTGTGCCATTAATAATGTAATGTGGAAAAGTATTGTAGACCTGGTCAGGCTGTTGATGACAATACTGTATAATACAGCACATGCACATTGCATGATGGGTACCTTAGACTACAAACACACACTCAGAATATGTAATATTTACTGCTTTTCCACTGCAATAATGGTTGCACAAACATACTTCAATGTTACATTGACATTTACTTTGCCCAGTTCATTAATTTAAAATGATGTTTCCTGTTTACATAAAAAATCTATTTATCTGTGGCTACAGGAACCTGCATAATTCAGATTCTACTGTTTTCTGGCATTAGTCTACTGGAACACATACATCACATCACTCCATACATCACTTTTGTTAGTGTGTTAAATACCATTTTATATTGGACCAGGAAAATTAAGGGTTTAAATAATTTGTAAAGGTTGTGAAATATTTTACTTTCAGGATGATAAGTGGAGTTACAGTTTTGATCCAAAGCTTCAGGAACTAATAACACAACTTGAATCTGGATTGCAGAGTGTTTTGCAGAAGGGAGATCAGTCTGCTTATCATAATGCAGAATTCAGTGGAAACATAGCTGGTGAGCTTAGAATATAATTTCCACTTTTTCCATGTATTACATAGTAGCATTTTTCTGGAACTTTTCTGGGATTTAACATGATGATTTTTAATCCGAAAGATTCTGATCCAAAACCAACGGAATAGAAGTTGTGTAGGACTGCTATTTTGTGATACTGAAATGCTGTATCTTGTATAAAATGTTTAAAACCTTGTTCCTGCATCTCAAATTTGATGTCCATATCCCCCTGCAATATGTGGTGAAGAACTGTCTGTATTTCAGTATATGCATCGAAACTGTATCCTAGCAGTGGCAGAGCACTGTTCTTTGTATAGGGTTTTTATATTAATTTGCAATGTCATAATCATTGGTGTTCTAGAAATTATTAGTCCTGAAGATGAAATGCAGTTTTGGTCCAGTATTGCCAATTCTCCTGGAAGAAAAGATGAGAAAGAAAAGGGAACTGCATTTTGGTATGCATTGGAACCACTTGTGAAGGATTTCAGGCATGTATCACTGTGCAACTTTAGAATATAGATTCTTGAAGAACATGTTTTAGTACCAATATATCATAGTTACATTTATGACTTTCATTTGGGCTGAACACAGAGGTTTTTTTGTATTATTCACACCATGCGTGTTTTACGATCAATATATCCACCAACAAGTGTGCTTAATACATAATACATAAATAGGAACATTTCGAGCAGGTAAATATGTTATGCTCTTGACAGTGGTTATAAACATCGCAATTTGTCCCCCTGCTCTCAAGTTTCATAGCACTAATATGAAACATTTTAAGCACTAATATTGTATCTTTTATATAACAGTGGACCTTCAAATATGAGCACTTTTTTTAAAAATCTTTAGTGAAATAATGAATAGTTACAATATCAGCATTGACCAAGTGTCTGGAATATAGAAACTTCTCATTATTGAGGAAAATTTGGCCAAAAGAAATAAAATAATTAAGAAATAGTTAGAATTAGTGTGTGTGTGGGGGTGGGGGGTTGTCAATGTAGCATTAATCAGGAACTGTAAGTTGGATTGAATTATACATGTGATGAAGACTGTCAAACAAGGGATATTGTAATGTGAACCAGGTAAGAAGAGAGTGTTCTGAGAGTTGTTAGGTAGTGGGGGGAACGGAGATTAAAGGTTAAGGGAGTTAGAGAAAAGCTGAAATTGTTTGGGAGTCCACGACTAATGTGCTATCATAGTGGGGGTTTAAGCCATGGCAGAATATCTGTTTAACCTATATAAAACAAGTTAGTAACTGAATTGGATTGTGGAATGTACACAAACATAATGGCAAGTTATATAGTCTTTTTTTTTTAGCAGGGAAGTGTTTTAACTTTTTTTGTAAGTAAGTTCCTTTTAAACTGATGTTGTAATTAAATATCATTATTTCAAATAAAGTTTCTTTTATATGTTGAAAAAGCTGGAAGATTAATTTTGAATGCAATTTTAGACTCTGCTTTTATTTGTAATATGTCTTTCATGGTCATAACTTACTTGAAACGTCCACTGAAATTAAATCCTGTACATGGGTCTGAGTTTATGATATGTTACTATTGCAGATCCCTAGATTCCATACTGCTGGCAGATGTTGATGAAATACTTGAAACAGCACACAACACATTAGATGACTTGTGGAAACTTGATGATTTTGTATATCCACAGCAACGCATGGAGCATTTAATGGATATTATTGGTCAGTAGCTTTAAAACACAGGCTTGTGTTAATTGTTTGATGTCAGTTCTTATTATTTTGACAAACAACAAACTAGTTTTCAATGTTTTGCATTTTTTATGTGATTTTGACTGTGCATCATCGTTAATATGTGGAAATAAAATGCCAACTAGATAAAACAGAGGTTTTTATTGCAGATCTTATTGCTTGCTCAACATGTTTCAGGCACCGCTATGCCCATCATCAGGAGCTCAAGAGTATTATACAGTGGTTGCTGCCTGTGGTATTTCGTGCTGTGGTTTTTCAAGTAGCTGGTCTGGTGTGGAGCTGAGGGTTATGTGTCC
>Ga0209629_10004284_pt1 | contig 10516 bp, 13 predicted proteins | sample TergutCu122P5_FD_187286 | JGI IMG/M metagenome (GOLD analysis project Ga0209629, IMG submission 187286) | Cubitermes ugandensis P5 segment gut microbial communities from Kakamega Forest, Kenya - Cu122 P5 (SPAdes) (version 2) | ecosystem: Host-associated > Arthropoda: Insects > Digestive system... | reverse complement strand
TTGGAAGAAAACAGGATTGTTACATACCAAAATTAGCAACCATAATATAATTTATTCATCATAGAAACCCAGAAAATCGTCGTTACTGCCACTAAAATCATCTTCATGGTTGTTTTCACTCGATGCGTCACTTTCTTCATATGAAATGGAAATAATACTTACCCTCAGCACATAAGACGCAGGTCGAATTTGGGTCACTTTTTCGGGGGAAGAAAGTGCGTCTTATGGGCCGGGAAATGCGGTATATTAATGAGGAAATAGAGGGGTCAAAGAGAGAAGTTTTATAATCTGGACTTCCCACAAAACATTATTGGGAGGATCAAATCAAGAATGATTCAGAGTCACTTAGGTGGTATAGGATGTTTGGAAAAGTTGGGAAATGCGCACATTAAGGAAACATGAAGGGAATAGAATTGGTGACCTTGGCTGCAATGGGTGGATATTACGTGAAATGCATCTTAAGAGAAAGTGTGAAAATATGGACCGAGTTCGTTGGCTTAGCATAAGTTACAGTGCTGGGGTCTTGCACACGCGCCAAAGAACTGCGGTTTGCATAAAAGGCGGGCAGTTTCCAGTTAAGTGATTAATAGCCTTCCGGCGAGAACTCAGCTGCATAGACTTAGTGACATACTGAATAGGTTCGGTCCGTTGCCATGTTCTGAGTGTGAACTTTTGGACTGTTGTTTGCATTCTTTTTTGTCTTTAGTGGTGGTAAACCGTTGGAACTGAAATTATTTTGTGGTTCTTAAATACACTTCCATCTGTAGCTTCACATTTTAAATTTTGAACAAGAAGTAAGCTCTTCATGTTTATTTTTATCATTTTCATAACTTTAACAGATTAACAGATTAACAGATTAATCCATTTTTGACATATACAAATCAGACAAAGGGGGCAAGAAGATCTAAGAATTTTGTTTGTAACCGGCGTCGTACTTTTTTGTAGGTTGTATTGCTGCTGGCACGCTTACAGGTGCAGCGCAAACGATTATCGTCTGGATCCTACAATTTCCATACATCATTGTCATTTTACATATACTTTTTAATCTTAGGAAACCCAATTGCGTTGTGGTAGTTTGGAAATATGAAAGCAACATCATGAAACTAAAACGATTCATATCCATAGGTCTGTTACTTTCAGTTTTCTGTTTTCTTTTAAACATTGCCATTGTATTTTCATAGTAGGTAGGTTTCACCCCTTCATAGGCCACAAAGGCTCGTAGGGAGAGTAGAGGTATAGCTCTACTCTATTTTTGACCTCGGCACTAGAAGGGGATGAGGGGCCAGCGTCACGCCCCGGCCGCACCTTACCCCCGGGAAAGACCCGGTACCCATTGCACAGGAGGCTGGGTGGGCCTCAGGACCGGTCTGGACAGGTGCGTAAAATCTCGCCCCCACCGGGATTCGATCCCCGGACCGTCCAGCCCGTAGGCAGTCGCTATACCGACTGTACTACCCGGCCGACTATTTTCATAGTAACATTACATAATACATATATCTTTTCTGTTTTCGGAAATAAGTTGTTTCTCATGTGAATATAAATAATCTCCAAGGAAAACTTTACGATACGTACAGCATTTCTCAGAACATCAAGCAAAATACAATTATGAACGTGATATATAATGACATACGGAGCGCATGTAACACACATTCAGACCAGCTGAAAGTAGCCAAGTTTTACACTGTCGTTTCGTTATTGTTAGATTTCCATATTATGCTTAGCCCATGTAGTGGCTACACTTCAGCGCAATGGGGAAAAAATTATGGAAGACTCCCCATATTGTATACTAAAACAACTTTCTTTCATATCTTTGGTTATTAGAGTCATATTGACTTAATAATAACAGCAGCATAACAGCTTTGTTTACGTGAAGGGTTTAAGTCATTCCAACACTTTCTTAATTGGTTTATTTCTTGTGTTTCGAATACTGTAGTTGAAATATGAAATGGTTTAAGGAATTCCAGACAGTTTAGTATACTTACAAGTAACTTACATAAGTTACGACTATGGTTTTAACATGGTCTTGTGTATTTACTTTATACACTATAGAATATTGTATTGTAGTGTGGCACTTCGACTTATTGACGTCTACGTTCCAAGTTTTGGCACATTAACTTTATGATTAACGTTTGTATTGTTGCTGAAGTTGGAATTGTACATTTCAAAATTGGCTGGATTCTTATTTAGTAGTAATGCGAGAATGCTTATTACTTTTTTACTCCAGCCTGCTCGGAGTACATCCACTGCTGTCTGGTGTAACGGTTCGTCAGTATGTCGTATTTTATATTGAGACATAAATAAACTTTGTGAATTAAAATTGAGGTAATTTTCACATGGAACTTAATGGAAGATCAGTTTTTCATAAAATTCTCACTGGAATTGTACATTTAATTCACCTATATTTTTTTTTCTGCGTATTGCATCATATAGGCTGTTTCTATGTCCGTGTACGGACGGCGAAGATCGCTTGTGCAGCCTTTTGGTAAGACTTGGGTCTCCAACCGGCGGCCCGCCAAGTTGTGTTACGCCCGCGGCCATATTTTAAAATTATGTATGTACTATAAAATTTTAACAGTAATTTGAGCGGTTAGGTATACCACTTATTTTTATTTTTCCACGTGCGGTCTTCCAACCAGCCGATAGTAACGGTTTCGACCCCTTGCCATAAAAAGGTTGGAGACTCGTGCTAACAGAACACAACTGAAGTAAATATTATTGAATAGGCAGAGTTTAGCATTTGGCTGTGCTGTGGTGGTTCTTGGACTGCCTCTCTCGAAGTTTCTGCTAGTCTTAAACGGACGTAAGGGTGATAGCGTAGACACAGTGCCCGTTCTTAGAAGTACAAAGTAAATTTGTGGGATATTACGTCGTATTTTTTGAGACTGTACTTATCTGTATTATCCTGTACACTGGCAAGGGATTACTTATGTCCTTGGTACATTTGGTGCCTCCGTCTTGAGGGTAGACCTGACAAAATTTGGGAACAGGAGCTTTCGAATTGTTCATAACCACATGACACACTACAAAAATCTAAATCTTCACCTTTGACCTTTGGAATAACTTCAGATTTGAGGCGCTGCCATTTTGCCTTAAAATGCCACAACACGCTGAAATAAGATCGTACGAATTTACGGCATTGCAAAAGTATACTCGTTTCGCGTACCATTGAATTGTAAAATGGCATCCTAATATTCATACTCACCTACTTTTTCCGATAAACCCAAAAAAGTATTTACGCCCTTACGTGACACAAATCAATACATTTGCGTAAAATTGCGTGCGTATATTTAGAAGAGAAGCTTCGTTTAATTCTTGAGCAGATGGGACTGTAGTATCCTTTGCGTGTGCAAATGCCCTTAAATGGTTATGTGATATTTGGTCTTATTAATACTGTCCTCTCACGTATATTACAGTGTTACCCGACTGCCGAACGCTTTGACCTTGCGTTCGAAATTCTGTACTGTCTTCTACCGTTCGAACGTGTGGTTTCGTGGTTACGCTGTCACTCGGGGCACAGCTGTATTCCTGCTTTTGTGTGTGAGTGTTGTCCTGTGTAGGTAGAGGTTTTCGTTGTCAAAATAGTTGTGTCATATCAACGAGGAGGATTTAGAGGCCCGAAGATAAGGAGGACGTATCTCACATTGTCCTGTCTCTGCATATAGATATATAAATATGTATATTGCATGACTGCACAGTGCTGGAAGTAATCCATACGTGTACCTATACATCCAACTTCATCTCTTTTCCCTTATGTTTGTAGAACTTAGAGTGATAGAAAAGTATGTATAAAATCTCAGCATGTTGCTGCCTTATACTTCTGACTTCAAATATTGTGGATGGAATTTATTATTTTCGCCTCGTCGTATTCTTTCTTTCTTTCTTTCTTTCTTTCTTTCTTTCTTTCTTTCTTTCTTTTTGTATTCGTCTCATATTCTCTCCTTCTTTGCTTACGTTGTTAAAAATGAACTTGGAAAGAAAGGAGAACCTATTCTTTCATATATTATATCTTTCCAAGTTTTATACTACTTTGGGTGGGGTGGTGAGGATGAGATTCACAGTGAGGTGGTTTGCGGTGCGAGCAGGGATGAGTAAACTTTTAAGTTTGCAGGCCACGTGTGCGGATTTGGAACTGATGTTTATATCTTAAGTAAAAGGAGGCTTACAAGATATCCGTGCTCTGTGTGTGCATGTGTCTGTCCCTGTCGTGTCCAGTTATGTGTCAGTCTGTGTGCCATTATGCTGACTGCATATTATGGTGTGTAGTTTTCTACATTCGGTAATAATATGGCGGGTGCATGAACTTGGTGAGGTCGGGGCGACATTGGTAATACCGTTAAGTTAGGAAGTTATTTATGGTGTGAGGTATTTTTATAAATATCACTTTTGTTGAGGCAATTTTTTGTAGACAGTCGAAACAACAACATGGCGGATGCCTGCAGTTTATCTTTTTGTATGACTGCGACAACTGAAGTGTGGAAGCTAGTAATATGAAATGCGATACGGAACGAGATCATAAACATACCTATATGCTTGGTACGAAGAATTGTTTATGTGTGAACAATGAAAAACGTGACGACGTCGAGAAAATTTGATTGCCATATGCGACAAATATAATATAGATAAATCCCGCTCCTTAAATTGATGTAATCCAAATTTTTATACTGAAGTGTACGTTCTTAGGGAGAGAATACTACTGCTACTACTACTACTACTACTACTACAACTACTACTACTACTACAACTACTACTACTACTACTACTTCTGCTACTACTACTGCTGCTGCTGCTGTTACTACTACTATTACTACTACTACTACTACTGCTGCTGCTGCTGCTGTTGCTACTACTATTATTACTACTACTACTACTGCCACTACTACTCTGTTATTACGTATCTGCTGTTACAAGCTGTACAGGTATTGTGGTACTAGTACGGCTTGGCCGTATAACCATCTCTACAGCAGCAGGCCTTCTCCTTAGCTACAAACACAGTTTCATGTTGGGTTCTAAGTTTACGTTGCATAAATTAGGAAAGTAACGTCGCAACATTTATAGGAATAATAATTTGTGTTGGGAGAAATCTAAGTGTGTTGCCCAAAATCCGCGGTTATTTGTTATGTATTGAAACGTTAGTTTAAATACGGTCTTTTGGTTTTACCAGCGCGACTGGAGCGGTTATTGGTACGTGTTGGTTCGATTTTTGATTGTCCACGCTGTCTATGCCATACAAAGCAGTTGTGCTTAGGTGGCAGGAAGTGCATTTGATTGTGTGTACTCCAGCATGTCGAGTACTATAGATTGTGCCGGCCTGCATATTTGTGAATACCATCGAACATAATGGAGACCGGGTTTCAGGACGCCTGTGGCTCGAGGTCAAGTGATTCCCAAATGAGACCAATACTAAACTGATTTTAGCGGTACAAGAAATATTTAGTTGGACTGGAATTTCATGAAGACTTTGTTATTGTGAACGTTGTGAAGATGTACCGAGATGTGTTGTGCTTATTCCTAACTAATGTGGTCTTACCTTGTACCTTGGCGAATGTTCTTCAAAGGAAAACTGACATAAAGCACACGCAGGTTTTATTTTTAGATGTGACAAGGAACAGATCTTGGGACAGTGCCGCACTTAAAGGAGATATTTTAGTTCATATAAGCCCGTGCATTTGAGGAATGAGACGCTGTTCTTTGGCTGTTTGGAAAGATAAAATTTACAACTTCGCGTCTGTATACAGTCGTGCATGGGTCGATATGCCGACGAACGTCACTTACTTTTGGGCTGGGCGCCGCGTGTTCTGGTAGATATACGCCAGCGTTTCGGAGGAAATGTGCTGCCAGACTACGTCACGTAACGGTACTATCAGCCGGACACTCGCCTTCTTGAGAACGTCGAACCAAAATGACTTACAGTCGGCTTTAGAATGTACCAAAATCAGGGACAGATAAACCGTGGGTGGTTTCCTTCATTTTTCGCATCCCTGCTCCTGCCACTGAATTTATAACTGAAAGGGTCCGGGTGTAACAGTACTTATAAGAATTCAGTTCACTGTACGAGTTTTGTTTAGAAACGTAACATCTGCGAAACCAGAAATTCAAATTCTTCTTTACTTCGATCGAAATAACTACCTGAGAGTCCCGTAGCAAATCGAGAATCTAAATCAGCCCCCGAAGGTTTATACGGAAACGCAGTCTGGTGTTAATTTTTCAGTGTCATTCTTTGAAACAGAACACCTTTCTAGCGTGGCTACTATTTAAAGAGTCTGTATTGGAGCTTTACTTATCAACGAATAGTATCGGTGTAAGGTACAGAATCACGGGAATTCTGTATCCCTTCTTATATTACGAAAAATGCTTTTAAAACTTCCGATTGATCCTGTCCCAGTTCCTTATATCAGGTCTACCCTTGGTACTACAAGCGATATGTACTTGGTACTTGTAAATTTTTGGCTCAAATGAAAGTCTGCAAGAGACGGTTCCACTTTAACCCCGTGAAATGGCACCTGGTGTTTTGATCCTGAAGTATACATGCTAGTTATATTATTCTTAATATTTCAGGTCGAATTGTGTCCAGTTTATGTTTATTAAAAAAAATAACTCACACGAAATTTTAGTAAATAATGCTGCCACATTAACCCTCCACCATTGCAGTTTTGTTGTATAGCAGCTCACATTGAAAGTCATCGCCTTCTCTTGTGGCATGTTTCTTGAGCCTGTATTATTTGCAGCTGTAAACTAGCTTCTTCTTATTGAATGTGGAAAACACGTTAACTTCCTTCACCGACCGTATCGCTCTGCAGAAGGTGTTACACTATCGACTGTTTATTTTCCATACTGGAATTAACTGTGCTGTAACGCAATTCATTGACTGCGCTGAAAAATACTGACTTCTGATGGATCTCGAACGTAACATCTTTGGGCTTCAAATTGTCTGTCTTACTGCCTGAACGGAAACAGATGCGGATCTTGCGAGCTGTTTACTGATTCTACAAAATCAGTTACACGTCTTATTCATAGCTTCGAATACTATATTTCATCTCATGAAACTTAGATTAGTTGTAATTGGTAACGTAATGAGAACTGCCGTGGCTTGCTGAAGTTTCAGGCACGTTATATGTATTTGCGAAGGAAGGATTCGTGCCGGAAAATGCTCACTGTAACGCAACTGAACGGAGAAGGCAATTCAAAAACTGTGACCTTCCCAAAACACATCTTTCCAAATGACCATTGCTTTCAATAGTTAATATATTGTTGTATTTTTGATTATGTACTTCACGTTAATTTGATTTTTAATTCTGTTGTTACATCTACATACCTTGGGCGTACTCTCGTGGAACACTTTCACGACTCGTTAGTACCTTGTAGAAACTATATCAAACCTAGATTTTGTGGGGGAGGGGGGTGGTGCGGTGGTGGCCAAAACACATCGTTTAGAGAATTCATACTACGTGTTGCGTTTCCGACAAACGTGTACAGGCACTCGTAGTGACTGAATGAGAATCCTTTACAGCACTGCTCAGTGAGCGTTATCTTTTACACCTTCCGGTTCCTTTCTAAAGGCCGTAACTTTGGGTGTGGAGACTAGTGTAGATGTTGTAATGGTACTCTTCAGCAGTCGTGGTCTTCCATGTCGAAGGCGTTCGGGTAGTTTTCTGACGGTGTCCTCATGACGACATACGACGATGTTGAAGAGGGCGTGGCTAGTAATGGCGTCCCTTGCAGGGATAGGGACAGAGGAAGGGCGGCTGCCCCCGCCATTGCACCTGCTGGAGTAGAAGTGGAGCTCCCTACTGAATGTGCCCCTGGGGTGGAGGTCATGAACCCCATGGGTGCTGCTGACGGTCGGTTCTCGCTCGCTGACCGGTACCTGCGGAGAGTCGTAATCTTATGCAATAGAGCTGCTTGATGGAATCTCAAACATGAGTTTCAGGAGCCTGGGCAATGTAGAGGAAAACTGTAAGGCGTCGTTAATAGAGAAATTGGTACTCCAGTCGAGTCTCAAAAGGCATTGCGTGGAAGACAACAAATTTAGAGTTGTGTCTAGAGTTAAAAATTTAAATGTAGAAATAAAAAAATGCAAAATGGCAAAGTGTCACTGTATACACCACTAAAGTTTATAGGAGAGTGGGGGTATAGCTCCACTTATTCGGCACTAGATGGAGGTGAGTAGTTAGCCTCACGCCCCAACCACTTTACCCCACGGGTAAAGAGTTCTGGTACCCATTGAACAGGGGGCTGGTAGAACCCCCCAGGGCCTACCTGAACGTTTTACAGACGAGAAAAATCTCTTGCCCCAGCCGGGATTAAATCGTCGAATCGTACAGCCCGTAGCCGAGTCGGTATGACCACCACGCTTTCCCGGCTCTTAAGTTTATGAATATTAACACTTTTTTTTTATGTTTGCTTTACCTTGGGGGCCTCGCAGACCTGTGACACCTGCACCTGAGAAGCCTGATGAAGGCAGCTCTAAACGTTCTGTTGAAGACCGTGTAGATGACGGGGTTGATGGTAGAGGAGACGTATCCCAACCACAGACACGTGTCCACCACGTGTTCCGGAACGTGGCAGCTCGGGCACGCTGCGAAGATTATGTTGAGGATGAAGAAGGGTGACCAACACAGGACGAAAGTGAAGAAAACCAAACCCAAGACTTTGGATGCCTTTTGTTCCGTGGCCACTGCGTTGGCGGCTAGCGATCGTCTTTTGTTTCTTCCAGCCAAGAACCTGGACGTAGTAAACACTGCGTGTCTCACAAAGGACAGTAAGAAACTAGAACATGCAACTTGCCAGTTCATAGAGAACATATTGCTCAGGTAGATACACATACAGTATCTAGTATCTTTATCTCTTGGGTATTTTTATATATAGTAACAGAGAATTGAGATTTGAGGTTCTCACATCGGTGTTAATGAAGATTGAAATTTTGCTGGATTTTGCGTTACGTCGACCTACTAACTTCTCGTATTTACCAGCCGACACGGTATGACATCGCTGAAGAAGGATATTCAGTTTTCATTATACTAAACACAGTATGAAGGTCACAGCGCGTACTTGCGTCAACGTTTGCAGTGAACGTTGTCTGTTAGAGCTAGTTCAGCTGAACATCGCCGCTCACTTGCCGGTATGGTGCTTATTGTAAAATTGTATTTTACATGGCCGTTCTGTGGTATCCTGCGGTTTTTTTTTGTGGTTTTCCTCACACCCTCCAGAAAACGTTAGTGTAACATGTAACATACAATATACAATGTAGTTGATTTAATGTAACACCTTAATACAGGCAGGCACGCAGGCGTGTAGTTTTTTTTTTTTGTGGTGGGTGGTTGGTACGGCCGCCATTGGTGGCGGAGTCCAAGGAACGATAAGAAGAATATTTTAAATAAAAAAAATTGATTATCTGTTCTCAACAAATTTTAAAGTTATTAAGCCAATAAAAGGAAATTCGGTAAATAATTGTGCTTCTTTATAGTTGATAATTTTGGTTAGGTGTCATTGTGATTGCTAGTCCTCTTCCCTCCGCCCCCGACGCCAAAACCGTAGCTAGGCCACGCCAGGCAGCGACTCCTTCCTTCCACATCCTCTTAACTTCATTATTCATATCAGCTTTACACCACTCGACGGTATTTGCAATCCATGTAGTTTTAGAGCGTGAATTAGTAGCTCAAAAACCAGCAGGACTTGCAGCGTGTGCGCATTGTCTTTCACATTTGGTCGTGAGGTTAGAAATACCTTAACAAAAACAACAACCTTTCCCCGTAGATTCACCAGTTAGGACTGTTGTTGCTCTAATGTTGGTGACCTAACCTGGTTTTGTCACAAATTAAATGTTTGTCATGGCACAGGGACTAAACTAAGTGGAGGTTCCGTATACCCGTTTCTCGCCATGATTTTAACGTAAGCTAAAAATGTTACACATGTGTTTACAAACAGTTAAATATCTTTTCTTCTCTATTTTTGAATTAGCAGTACAGAGACGACTGGCCTCTTTAAGTAAATGTAGCTTTCGAATCATCGTATAATTTGAAGGGTTATTTCCGAACAATTTTACGACCAGCTTCACACAGGAAGAGGGATGCCGTATGTTGCAGCGATACTTAGACATCTACGGCTTTGTGCGGTATGTGGTATGTGGTACAAGTACCATTTGTGAGTGAGGTCAATACATAGTGGAAATGAAATTGCTGAGTTACTCTTCTGCATATTTTCTGAAGATCAAGAGAGCAGTACAAGTATTAGATGACTCTGGGAGGTTCATACATTAATTATAGTAATAGAGAACGCGGAGTTAATTGGCATGAACGTATTCAGGACATGGTACCGGACAGATCGCCCAGTATATGGTATTAACCCGAAGATATCCGAAACGCTCGAAGACGAAAATGACGGAGAGATTCCCTTTTGACACGGAAGAGGCAATGTGCTGTCCAGATTAATGATTGTGGTGGTGGTGGTGGTGGTAGGGTGGCAGTGGCGGCGGCGGTGCTGCTGTTGGTGGTGGTGTTGGTGGTGGTGGTGGTGTTGG
>Ga0209629_10004283_pt1 | contig 10517 bp, 7 predicted proteins | sample TergutCu122P5_FD_187286 | JGI IMG/M metagenome (GOLD analysis project Ga0209629, IMG submission 187286) | Cubitermes ugandensis P5 segment gut microbial communities from Kakamega Forest, Kenya - Cu122 P5 (SPAdes) (version 2) | ecosystem: Host-associated > Arthropoda: Insects > Digestive system >... | reverse complement strand
TCATTGACATAAAGCAGCGTACATCCGGAATGCGCGCAGACACAGCGAAATCCTTTTGTTCGCAGGTCTGCGCGCGCCAATGGAGGATAGCTGATTTATATCAGCCTTCATCAAGAAACAGTATGAGAAGTATGAAAAAATCCGAATTATGTTTGAGGATGAAGCGAGTTTTGGAAGAATCGGTGAGCTTAGTTATTGCTGGTGTCCGCAAGGTGTCCGGCCAAGCGTGCCTTGCTTAAGAGTGCGGGAGTATGTTTATGTCTTTGGGGCATCGGATCCGATTGACGGTGAATTTTTCTCGATTATCGCACTGAAATGCAATACAGAATGGATGAACGCGTTTTTATTGGAATTGTCAAAGGCATACCCCGAAGGGAGTGTAAGCCAAACTGTGTAATTGGTATAATCTCTCAAAAATATGACAATACTTTTCGTACGGCGTAAACGGGGCAACGCGGAGGCGCTACCCCGACGCTCGCCGTGCTTATACGGTGAACCGCAGGGGGCAATCCTTGCGGTTTTGTTTTTTCAAACACCGGTAAGCCAAAAGCGGATAAACCTCGGGGTGCGGGGCAGAGCCCCGCGGTATTAAGGTTTTAGGCGGTTCTTATCCCGACGAATCGTTCCTCAAAAAAGATTATGAACTGCCCTATTATTATTCCCCAATCACGCACAGAAAGATACCACTTTTTGCTAATCTCCTGAATTGACAGGTAAATTGATTTTTTTAGGGCGTCGTCGGTGGGATAAACCGTTTTTGTTTTGGTGAATTTTCTGAGCATCCGGTGGAAGCCTTCAACGGCGTTTGTGGTGTAAATAAGACGCCGCAATTCTTCGGGATACTTGAAAAAACATGATAAATCCGGCCAATTATCATCCCACGTTTTGAGCATTTGGGGATACTTCCTGCCCCAGTTCTCACGAAGTTCTTCCAATGCGTAGAGGGCCGCTTCTTCATCGGGTGCGCCGTAAACTTTTTTCAGGTTAGCCATGACGGCTTTGATGTCCTTGTATGCCACGTATTTCGTGGAGTTCCTGATCATATGAATGATACACAACTGGCTTTGCGTCTTCGGAAAGACGGTCTCTAATAAGTATGTATAGTTACCCGACTTGCACTTAACCTCACTTGCCATGCCGAACCTCTCCAATACTTATGTAGGTATATATATATTATACCTACATTACTATCGCTTGTCAAGAGGTTTTACTAAATTTTTGGCTTTATTAAGCCGTTTCATGGTTGCCTTTATGGGGCGTAGGTATAAAAAGAGGGGAATCTAGGATGTATGTCAGAACATCTCCGGCAAGGCATATGACGAGAGCAAGGTATTCACCCTTAACGGCAGGAAGGTTGACTTCTTCGAGTACTGCGGCTATATCTGGCAGCTCATGGGCGGAGATTGGGGAGGAGCCTGGGCTTCCTTCCCGGACAAGACGCATATGCAGTTTACGGCGGGGCTTACGGAAGAACAGATAATAGCCGGGGCGAAGATACCGGACAGCGCGGTTATGGCGTGGGAGAAAGCTATGCCAGCACCGCCACCGCTCGCAACTACACCGGCACCGTCAATCCCAACACAGGAGGATACCGAGATGATATACAAGACTGTTAACGACGTTCCTGACTGGGGCAGGGCTACGGTTTATAAGCTTATGACCACCAAGGGCACGGACGGAAACTAGAGATCGCCAAGCGTTCGGAATTACATAAGTTTGTGGTAATGCCAAAAAGATGGATTGTGGAACGAACTTTTGGGTGGCTGGACAAATGTCGTCGCTTATTGAAAAACTGTGAACGCCTTATTGAAACAACACTAAATATGGTAAAATTAGCATTTATTTCTGTGGTACTTAAAAGATTTTAGACAGGCTCTAAAAGTGCAATCTCACTTTTTGTTCATCATTGTATGTATGTTTTCTCGACATTTGTCATCACCATACTTATTTTATCATATGTTGCTTATATCCTCAATGTTATATTGGAAATAGTATCAGATCTTTGTTAGAAATCAGAACGCATAATCAACCTTTCATCGCGATTCTTCCCAGACATAGCTGTAAACATTGCCCCAGGTGTTCACGCCGTAGACCCTCCGCCGCCTTCTCTTGCCATGCAATGCCCAAAAATACAAAATCACAATGACGCGTTTGCCGCGATTACGCCGATGCGCCGCTTTCATTACAATACAATAAGAGAGCGGCGTGAAAACGTTTTCGTTCTCAGGCCGCTCTCCCGCTGTTTTATTTAATGCTGTGCTGCCGCGAAAATTACGCCTTTTTCCTGTCGCTCAGTCCATTGAAGAACAGGTTCAGGACGACGGCGACTATGGCGGCCAGGGATATGCCGGAGCCGGTCAGCGGGCCGAAGAAGCCGGGGAGCTGATTGAAGAACGCAGCGCCGCCCACGGCGCCGGATATGGGTATGAGGCTGGCGGCGACCGAAAGCGAGACGATTATCACGTTCAACGGCTTTTTGTCCAGCTCCGCCTTGGCCAATGTCTTAATGCCGTTGCCGGCGACCGAGGCGAACAAAACCGTGGCCGCGCCGCCGATAACAAAGGGCGGCACGCTGGCGATGACGGCGGCCAGCTTCGGGAACAGGCCCAGGACGACCAGGATAACGCCGGATGTGGTCACGACAAAGCGGGAGCGCACGCCGGTCATCGCCACGAGCCCGACGTTCTGGGCGAAGGCGGTGTACTGAAACGCGTTGAAGCAGCCGCCGATGACGGTTGACAGGCCGTCCGCGCGGATGCCGGCCGCGATGTCCTTTTCCCCTATGGGCAGGTCAATGGCCTCGCCGATGGCGATATAATCGCCCGTCGATTCGATCATGGTGATGACCATGACGATGAGGAACGTCACTATCGCGAGGGGGATGGCGTTCGCGAAATGGGGCGTGGCGATGGCGCTGCCCCAACTGCCGCCGAGGCCGGGCATGTTCAGGCCGAACGGGAGATCGACGTCGAACCACCTGGCGCTTGCGATCTCGCCCGTCGAGACGAAGCCGCAGATAATGGCGATGATATAGCCGACGATAAATCCGATGAGGACGGATATGTTCTTTAGGAAGCCCGTAAAGAACTTATTGCCTAGGATGACGATGAGGACGACGATAAATCCTATCAGCAGGAAGCGGAGATCCCCGTACTTAGCGGGCTGGCCGTCGATATAGAAGCCCAGACCGCCTAAGTTGCTCAGGCCGGCCCCTATGAGGTTGAGGCCGATGGCGAGGATGACCGAGCCGGTGACCACCGGCGGGAACAGGCGGATTATCATGCCCATGATCGGGGCGACCAGAAGCGCGAAGAAACCGCTGACTATGACGGAAACGAATACGACTACCATCGCCGTCGCGGGCGTCCCGCCGGCGCTCACAACGCCGGTGCCTATGGTGATGATGGGCGCGACGCATACAAATGTTACGCCTTGTATGACGGGTATTCTGATGCCGAACTTCCAGAAACCCACGGTTTGTATTATTGTGGCGATGCCGCAGGTGAACAGGTCCGCGTTTATCAGGAAAACGATCTGCTCCTGCGTCAGGTGAATCGCGGCACCGATAATCAGCGGCACGGCCACCGCGCCGACGTACATGGCCAGGACGTGCTGAAAGCCGTAAATGAGCAGCATGTTCCAGGGCAATACTTCATTGACGGGATGTGTAGCTCTCGCGTTGGTGTTCATAATATTCTCCCCGTTTAAATAGTAGTAATGTCAACCTTCATTGGAATAACAGTATCAGCGAATCCGCTCCAGCCGGACGGCCGTGCCGTACGCCAGGACCTCCGCGGTGCCGGCGATCACGTCGTTGGTGTCATAACGCAGGGCGAGTATGGCGTTCGCGCCCATGTTATCGGCGTGTTCGCATAAAAGCGTCAGCGCTTCCTCGCGGGCGGATTCACAGAAGGTGATGTAGTTCTCGATCCTGCCGCCGATCAGCGATTTTATCGACGCCTCAAAACCGCCGACGATGTTTGAGGAACGCACGGTAAGCCCGCGCGCGACGCCCAGATGCTCGACAACCCTGTAACCTGAGATGTCGTTGGTTGTGGTGACAAAACGTCTGTCCATGAATGCCCCCCGTTTTATTATTAAATGAGAACAATACCGTAGGGGCGGACGACCCTGTCCGCCCGCTGAATTAAAAGCGTCCAATTAATTACAGCTTTGCGTACAGCGGTCGGCCATTCCATCCGCCTTTCAGGCGGCGCCAAGTCTTCCGGCTTTAGCCGGTTGTAGTGTAAGCGAGCAATCGAACCCACGTCATTTATTGTTCAAGGCCGCCTGCGCCGCGGCCAGCCTGGCTATGGGCACGCGGAACGGGGAGCAGGATACATAGTGCAGCCCGACTCTCTGGCAGAAATCGATGGATGACGGGTCCCCGCCGTGTTCGCCGCAGATGCCCAGCTTGATATCCCTGCGCGCGGCCTGGCCCTTCGCGACGGCGATCTGCATGAGCTGGCCCACGCCCGTCTGGTCCAGTTTGGCGGTGGGGTCGCCCTCAAAGATGTTTTTCTCGGTGTATTCCTGCAGGATCCTGCCGGCGTCGTCGCGGGAGAGGCCGTACGTCATCTGCGTCAGGTCGTTCGTGCCGAAGGAGAAGAACTCGGCCTCCGTGGCGATTTCGTCCGCCGTGAGGGCGGCGCGCGGTATCTCGATCATGGTGCCCACATGGTAATCGAGCGACGTGCCGGCCTTCTCAAAGATCTCCTTCGCCGTCCTGTCGATGATCTCTTTGACAAAATGCAGCTCCTTGATCTCGCACACGAGCGGTATCATTATCTCCGGCACGATGTTATAGCCCTTATTCCGCTTGACCTCTATGGCGGCCTCCAGAATGGCGCGGGTCTGCATCTCCCCGATCTCCGGGAAGCAGACGTCCAAGCGGCAGCCGCGCAGACCCATCATCGGGTTGAGCTCGTGCAGGGCGTGGGCCTTCTGTTTCAGCTCCTCGACGGGTTTGTTCATGTCCTTGGCGATGAGTTCAAAGTCCTCGTCGGCGGTGGGCATGAACTCATGCAGCGGCGGGTCGAGCAGGCGGATCGTGACGGGCCGTTCTCCCATGGCCTCATATATGCCGATAAAGTCCGCTTTCTGGAAGGGGAGCAGCTCAGCCAGGGCGGCCCTTCTCTCCTCCTCGGTATCGCAGAGGATCATGCGGCGCATCTTCATTATGCGGTTTTCATCGAAGAACATGTGCTCCGTGCGGGTGAGGCCGATGCCCTCCGCCCCGAAGGCCACGGCGCGGGCCGCGTCCGCGGGGGTGTCGGCGTTGGTGCGCACTTTGAGGGTGCGGAAGCCATCCGCCCAGGACATGAGCGTGGCAAAATCGCCGCTGGAGACGTCCGCCTGGACGGTCTGGATCTTTTCGCCGTAGATATTGCCGGTGGAGCCGTCCAGGGAGATGAAGTCCCCCTCCTTGATCCGCATGCCGCCGAGGTCGAAGTATTTTTCCTCCTCGTTCATCTTTATGGCCTCGCAGCCGGACACGCAACACTTGCCCATGCCGCGCGCGACGACGGCCGCGTGGCTGGTCATGCCGCCGCGCACCGTGAGGATGCCCTCCGCGGCCACCATGCCCTCAATATCCTCCGGGGAGGTCTCCAGGCGGACGAGGATCGTCTTTTCGCCGCGGGCGGCGGCTTCCTGAACGTCCTCGGCGGTGAAATACGCCTTGCCGCAGGCCGCGCCGGGGGAGGCCGGCAGCGCCTTGCCGATGGCCTTCGCCGATTTAAGCGCGGCCGGGTCAAAGGTGGGGTGCAATAGCTGATCCAGCGATTTCGGGTCTATGCGGAGCACGGCCTCTTCCTTCGTGATAAGGCCCTCGCCGACCATGTCCACGGCCACGCGCAGGGCCGCGTAGGCGGTGCGCTTGGCGTTGCGGGTCTGCAGGAAGTACAGCTTGCCCTCCTCGACGGTGAACTCCATGTCCTGCATGTCCTTATAATGCTGTTCCAGCTTGTGCGCCAGCTCGGTGAATTGCTTGTGGACCTCCGGCATGTCCTGCGCCAGTTCGGCGAAGGGCTTCGGCGTGCGCACGCCGGCGACGACGTCCTCGCCCTGGGCGTTGATCATATACTCGCCGTAGATCTTGTTCTCGCCCGTGGCCGCGTTCCGGGAGAAGGCCACGCCGGTGCCGGAGGTGTCGCCCATATTGCCGAAGACCATGCTCTGCACGTTGACCGCCGTGCCCCAGTCATAGGGTATGTCGTACAGGCGGCGGTATGTGAAGGCGCGTGGGTTGTCCCATGAGCGGAAGACGGCGCAGATGGCCTCGTAGAGCTGCTCCTTGGCGTCCGTGGGGAAATCCTTGCCCTGGTCGTCCTTGTAGATCTTTTTAAACTCCTGGACCATGAGCTTCATATCGTCGGCGGTCAGATCTACGTCGGATTTATAGCCCTTGGACTCTTTATATTCATCGAGCACCTTGTCAAATTTCTTTTTGGACACGCCTATGACGACATCGGCGAACATCATGATAAAGCGGCGGTATGAATCGTACGCGAAGCGCGGGTTGCCCGACTTCTTGGCGATAGCCTCGCAGGCCACGTCGTTTATGCCCAGATTGAGCACGGTGTCCATCATGCCGGGCATGGAAGCGCGCGCGCCGGAACGGACGGAAACCAGCAGCGGGTTTTGAGGGTCCCCGAACTTCTTGCCGGTCACCCGCTCCAGCTCCGCCATGGCCTTGTCCACCTGCTCCAGTATCTCGTCGGTGAGCTTCTTTTCGGTGTTATAGATTGTGCATGCCTCCGTCGTCACGGTGAAACCCTGCGGGACCGGCAGCCCCAGATTGGTCATCTCCGCCACGTTGGCGCCTTTCCCTCCCAGAAGGTTGCGCATCCCGGCGTTCCCTTCGGGGAAGGCGTAAACATATTTTACAGACATCTCGTGTTCCTCCTACGTATTTATTGGTTTTTGTTATTGTACCACTTTTCGCAAAACCGCGCAAGGATTTTTCTGTTTCAGCATATCATTTCAGCCATATCATTTCATCTATATCATTCATATCATTCATTCGCATCATCGGCATTTGATTTTTTTTTATCTGTAGTATATAATACAAGCGGTTACCAGATTAGATCATAAAAAGAAGGAAGATAATATGGACAAGCCGACTTACTATGTCACAACCCCCATCTATTACCCCAGCGACAAGCTGCACATCGGCAACGCGTACACGACCATCGTCGTGGACACGATCGCGCGGTACAAGCGCCTCAGAGGCTACGACGTGAAATTCCTCACCGGCACGGACGAACACGGCCAGAAGATCGAGCGGATAGCCGGGCTGAACGGCGTAGAGCCCAAGCAGTTCGTGGACAAGATCGTCGCGGGGATCAGGGAGCTCTGGAAGGTTCTGGATATCGAATACGATATCTTTATACGCACGACGGACGCTTACCACGAGCGGGCCGTTCAGAAAATTTTCCGGAAGCTCCATGACAACGGTGATATCTACAAGAGCGAATACGAGGGCTGGTACTGCACCCCGTGCGAGACCTTCTTCACGGAGCGCCAGCTCACGGACGGCAAATGCCCGGACTGCGGCCGCGCCGTGGAGAAAACGCGGGAGGAGAGCTATTTCTTCCGGCTGTCCAGGTATCAGGACGCCCTCATCCGGCATATCGAGGAAAACCCGGATTTTATCAAACCGCAGTCCCGTAAAAACGAGATGCTCAATAACTTTTTAAAACCCGGCCTGGAGGATCTGTGCGTCTCGCGCACCACGTTCAAATGGGGCGTGCAGGTGGATTTTGACCCCGCTCACGTGGTGTACGTATGGGTGGACGCGCTCTCCAACTATATCACGGCCCTGGGCTACGGCTCCGATGACGATTCCGATTACCGCAAATACTGGCCCGCGGACGTGCACGTCGTGGGCAAGGACATTATCCGCTTCCATACCATAATATGGCCCGCGATCCTGATGTCCCTGGGGGAGCCGCTGCCGAAGCAGGTCTTCGGCCACGGCTGGCTCGCCTTCGAGGGCGACAAGATGTCCAAGTCCAAGGGCAACGTCATAGACCCCGCCGTGCTTTGCGGGCGTTACGGTGTGGACGCGGTGCGCTATTTTGTGCTGCGCGACATCGTCTTCGGACAGGACGGCAATTTTTCCAATGAGGCGCTGATAAACAGGATCAACTCCGACCTGGCGAACGATCTGGGCAATCTGCTCTCCCGAACGGTGGGCATGATAGACAAATACTTCGGCGGGGTATTGCCGGCGGAGCAGACAGAACACCCGCTGGACGCCGGAGTGAGGCAACTGGTGCTGGAGACCATAAAAAAGACCGAGGAAAACATGGACGCCATGTGCTTCTCCGACGCCCTCGCCGATATTTGGGTCCTCATACGCCGCATGAACAAATACGCTGACGAGACGCAGCCCTGGGTGCTGATAAAGGACGAGAGCAGGCGGGCGGAGCTGGCGGGCGCGCTCTACACGCTGGCGGAGACGCTACGTGCGATCGCCGTGTTGATCAGCCCGTTCATGCCGCGCACACCCCTGGCCATTAAGGCCCAGCTCAATATCGACGGCGGGCTGCTCACGTGGGAAAGCGCCAAATCATTCGGCTTATTGCCGCGTGAGGTCGTTATCGCCAAGGGCGGGGTGGTTTTCCCGCGCATCGATTTGAATAAGGAGCTGGAATCGTTGCAGCAGGCGCTCCTGGACGCTCAGGCCGGGACCGAGCTGAAAAAGGCGGAGGCGTCCGCCACGGCCGGCGGAGGCGAACAAAACCCCGATAAAGCGGGCGGCATGATCGATATCGACGAGTTCGCCAGGGTAAAACTTAGGACCGGCGTCGTGCTGGCCTGCGAGCGCGTCGAAGGCTCGGACAAGCTGCTGAAATCACAGGTGCGGATCGGGGAGGAGACGCGCCAGATCGTCTCGGGCATAGCGAAGTATTATACGCCGGAGGAGATGGTGGGCAAATGCGTCGTGGTGGTCGTCAATCTAAAGCCCGTCAGGCTGCGGGGCGTCCTCTCCGAGGGTATGCTGCTGTGCGCCGACGCCGAGGACGGCGTGCGCCTGATAACGGCCGAAGGCGAACTGCGGGGCGGCGAGACGGTCCGGTGACGCGCTTTAAGGGGATGTGCCATGAGTATATTTGAAAGCCACGCGCACTATGACGACAGGCGCTTTGACGCCGACAGGGACGCGCTGCTGCGCTCGCTGCCGCCAAACGGCGTGAGCCATGTCGTAAACGTGGGGGACAGCATGGCGAGCTCAAAGCGCTGTATCAGTCTGGCGTGGGAATACGATTTTGTCAGCGCTGCCGTGGGCGTCCACCCGCATAACGTGAAGGATATGGCCCCGAAGGATCTTGCGGCCCTGGAAGGGATGTGCCGGCTGCCGGGCGTGGTGGCTGTGGGGGAGATCGGGCTGGATTATTATTACGATAATTCCCCGCGGGAGGCCCAGAGGCATTGGTTCAAAAAGCAGCTCGAGCTGGCGCGGAGAGTTGACAAACCTGTAATAATTCACTCCAGGGACGCCGCCCGGGAAACATTTGACATCATCAAGGAGAGCGGCGCGCGCCGGGGCGTTATCCATTGCTATTCGGGCAGCGCGGAGATGGCCCTTGAGTATGCAAAGCTGGGCTTTTACATCGGCGTCGGCGGGGTGATAACCTATAAGAATGCCAAACAGCTCCGGCAGGCCGCGGCGGCCGTCACCGCGGACAGAATACTGCTCGAGACGGATTGCCCGTATCTGTCCCCGGAGCCCAAACGTAGCGAGAGGAACACCTCGCTGAATCTGAAATATGTGATAAGCGCGCTGGCGGCGGTCTTGGGTCTGACTGACCGGCAAATACAGGATATCACCGAGAGGAACGGCATGGATCTGTTTTTAATGTGAGTCCGATTGCTCGCTTACACTACAACCGGCTAAAGCCGGAAGACTGGGAGCCGCCTGAAAGGCGGATTAAATGGCTGACCGCGTGTCCGCCAAGCTGTAATTACAGGGCGCTTTAAATTCGGCGGGCGGACAGGGACATCGTTATACAATAGACCTGTTCGCTAACCTGTAATAATTGTGCATTATTATTAACACAGCTTGGATTCAAAATTATGTATGCCGCAGATCGATGAAATGCGGAGAGCAAAACGCTTTCTCCGATTTCTGTACCGTCCGGAAAACATCCTGAATCGTTTGATTCGGCGATTTATATGTTCGATAGCGATACGGCTTATAGCGATACGCATATTTTCACGCTTTTCATCCTTCGTAAGATTAAGTATTGATGAGATAAGACAACTCAAAGAAATCCAGTAATATCAATACTTTTAAGGCAACGGGCAAACGGGATAGTACAAGATTATTACAAAAACGGGACGCGGTAAATAAAGCGGCGTCCCTTTTTGTATGCCCGGCCACTTAGGAATTGCTTATAAATAAACTTTACAAATCAGCGAATAGAGTCTATAATTGTCGATATGGATACGGCATCGGCGGAAAGAATCCGCAACACATTACCATTGCTGAATGAATATCAGAGGCGTAT
>Ga0209629_10004281_pt1 | contig 10518 bp, 8 predicted proteins | sample TergutCu122P5_FD_187286 | JGI IMG/M metagenome (GOLD analysis project Ga0209629, IMG submission 187286) | Cubitermes ugandensis P5 segment gut microbial communities from Kakamega Forest, Kenya - Cu122 P5 (SPAdes) (version 2) | ecosystem: Host-associated > Arthropoda: Insects > Digestive system >... | reverse complement strand
CAACTTTGAATATAGGTGTTTTGGGTTATATCGGTATAGTTTAACATAAGGAACACTCTCCCGAAGTATTTCACATTCCTCCTGGGACACCCTGTATAAGAATACAGTCACTACAGAAAGTACATCCACCCACATTATATTTATTGGTTCTAAGTCCTTTGTTGTGAACCTGGAGTACTAATACTCTCAGTGCAGACCTGTAGCCCAAAAAGCCAATGAAAGCATGTTCTTAAACACTGTTAACATTTTCTTTTATGATGAAATTTCTGCATTTCCTGCATCTGACTTCCGTATCAGAAATTATGTTCACTGTTATTTTGAGCTGCTTCCTGAAGAGGAACATATTAACATAGAACCTGTTGGGTAATTTTTATCTTGGCTTGCAGCTGACAATAAAAGGTGCAGATAGTGTAGTAGATAGTTTAGCTCTGATCTGAGTTGCCAAAAAAAGAGGGGATTGTGCCAACCACCATACAAAAAAACTGTCACATTACCTTTGTTGTTCAAGGTTATATTTATTGCTTTTGTAACAAACATATGTTGTAAGCATGTTCTATTAGGAGAATGTGACTCCTGTTATTTTTGTAAAGTTGTTTTGATTTATACTTCTGATTTAAATTAATTCTACTTCTACCTTAGAAATCTTGAGTAACATATTATTTACTCCTCTGCTTGTGCATTACAATTGACTCTCATTATTCACCTCTCTTGCAACAATGCATGAATGAATAAACTGAATGACATACCTTGCAGCAAGAATACTGAACATATTACAAAACAAAACAAAATTAAAAGTCATACAAAAAGGAATGAAACGTGCAAAATTATGTGAAATTAGACATATTTTACTACCAGTCAATGAAACTCAACTTCACAACCTGCATACATGTCATTCAGAGGACATACATCACAAGCTTCTGATATATTTAGGTCAATGAAAAGGTAATCAGTTCTTAGTCAAATATCAAAATGATTTCTGGCTAATAAGCTTATATTGAACATACAAAAAGCAAGCTTAGTAAAATCTGCACCAACTAAATCAACGTTATATCCACTAAACCTACCCTATGTTGGTTGTATACTTGTTGAATTAAATAATATAAAATCTTTTGGCCCTCAATTGGATAGTCAATGTACATGGAAAATGCATATAAATTACTTATTAAATAAACTGAGTGTCATTTGTTTTATAATGAGAAGACTTGTTCATATACTAAACATAGATACACTAAAGGTTGTATATTTTGCTCATCTTCATCCCCTGATAAAATTTGGAATAATAATTTGGGGCAATTCCACCACAATACATAAGGTGTTTGTTGTTCAAAAACATATATTAAGAACTAAATTGGGAATAGGCCCAAGGTGTTGCTGTAAAGGTTGGTTTGTGAAAATAAACATTTTGCCAGTGCCAAGCTTCTGTATTTTTTTGTTAATAATGTTTGTAATTAATAATTTGGATAGTTTTAAAACTAGTTAATCAATGCATGTTTTTAACACTAGGGGCAAAAATCAACCACATTTTCCATCAGTGCAACTCACCTCTGTTGAAAAGGGTGTCACTTATTCTGCTATAAAAATATTTCATCATGTACCTTCAAAGAGAATTACAAGAAAATAAAACCCTTTCTAAGTCAGTACTGAGAAACTATCTCCTCACTCATGTATTTTATTCTGTTGAAGAATTTTTAGCACATAACAATGATACAAATTAATAACTTATTTAATGACCGTCAAACACAACAAATGCTAAGTCCTGATTACAAGGTGTCTTAAATGAGTTCAATAGGACAACATGTTTCGGTCAACCTTGACCATCATCAGGTCCATAAGAGCTAAAACGTGTCACATGCGACAGAGTATTTCGGAATGCAATGGGATCCCATTGGGTTTTACTTATTTAGTATGATGGCTATTGTATGGTAAAATAATGAATTAAAATATTAAGTAAAATATAATATATTAAAATATGGTATGGTCGCTATGCAGTGTCTTGAAATTGTTTATGACTAGCTTAGTTTGGGAGGCTTTATACATGTCTTGTATGGTATGATCTGCCAATAATTCACTTTTGTTATTTGTGCTAGTAGCTGTCTCTTCGAATGACAGCTGCTAGCACAAATAAAAGTGAAGTGAAAGAAAGTGAATTACTGGCAGATCATACCATACAAGACATGTATAAAGCCTCCCCAACTAAGCTAGTCATAAACAATCTCAAGACACTGTGTAGTGACCATACCATATTTTAATCTATTATATTTTACTTAATATTTTAATTCATTACTTTACCATACAATAGCCATCATACTAAATAATGTAAAACCCAATGGGCGCCCATTGCGTTCTGGAATACTCTGTTGCATGTGACAAGTTTTAGCTCTTATGGGCCTGTTGATGGTCAAGGTTGACCGAAACATGTTGTCCTATTGAACTCATTTAAGACACCCTGTAATCAGGACTCAGCATTCGTTGTGTTTGACGGTCATTAAATAAGTTAATTCTATCTAACACAATGGTATGGAAAGCATTAAACAAATTAATAAGTTTATAATATGATTATACATACTTTAAACTTTCGCATACAGAAGTTACCCTTTATACATTGTACTGTTGTGGTGTTGTATTGTTTTTGAGTTCTATTATGTTAATTATTGTTGTTTACTTGTGACAGTGTTGTGTGAAACAAATATGTATTTCCTTGTCATGTTTCATATTCAACTGTCATTGTATGAAACATGGATCTTTGAAATGAATATGAAGTGTAAATGAAAATGATGAACTGCAGGCAAATGTTGTGGTATATTGATTGTGTTCTTTGCTTCTATGACTACCTATAAGAAGTTTACAACTGTCACCGTCCGACTGCCTACAAGACGAGGCTAATACGCACTTTTCGAGACTTCCCGAACGTACCTAAAAATGTAAAGATTTACGACTCTAAGGCGGTTTTCCACGAAAGCTGACGTTTTCTCTGCTCTTAAATTAAAACGACTAGAAATGCGTTATCGTACACCTAAAAAAGTGCAGTTATTACGCCGGCTCTGAAGCCCACCCAGCTTCATGTACAATGGGTACCGGTTCTTAACCCGGGAGTGAAGTGGTCGGAGCGTGGCGTAGATCACTCACCTCCATCTAGTGCCGGGGTTAACGAAAGAGTATAGCTGTACTTCTACTCTTCCCCAGGGACTTCGTGGCCGATTCTAGGGTGAACCTACCTTTAGTGTATTACACAAAGATGAATTTGGACACCGCTTTTCCATTAAGTGCGGTTAAGGCTCTCAGAATACTTATGACAAGGTTCATTCTTTTCATTTATTTGAATTTACGTCTCTTTAAGATCTGCACTACTTTTTCCATCCATCTTTTTAAGACACGATACGAATCAAAACGAACCAACTCTCAAAATTCTGATTAGTAAACTTACAAGCAGTTCATACTCAGCTAAAATTCGACCTTCTATAAGCCGTACTAATCATTCAACCTACCAGCTATAAGATCCAAAGTCATAGGCCAGATGTATATAACCCACAGATCATCTAGTATATATAACCTGTGTACGCCAGTTTGCGCGGCTCAGCCGCATACCACGGGTCACGTATGTTACTATCTGCCTCTACGGATAAGGGTCTATTTAGCACAAAATGCGCTCCCTACTCTGAAGTATTAGCGCAAGTAGAATTAGGTACGATGTACAGTACTCAACGTTCTCTTATGTTTTACAAGAAATAAAGCTAATATAATTATACCAAGGGATAATAAAATGTTTGCACCTACAGCATTCATAGATGCTGTCTATAGTCAACCTCACAGTTTATTTCGTATGTGTCACCACCACAGATAAGTACCACACTTTTGCGAGTCGGGGGTGATCATTTTCTCCCCCTTTCGCCGGGGGTCGTCTCAGTGAACAACATATTAATCTGTGGTGTCAGTCACGGTTACGGTATTAAGCGGTGGCTGCATACGTGCAAGCACCGATCAGCAATCAAGTCGTCCGTGAAGTGGGCCGGAAGGTTAGGAAAAGAACTATATTTGTGTTGTGTCAGGGCATGGTTCAAATTTTTAACGTGTTCTGTGTAAATACGTATGTACCATAGTATATTACACTACGTAATACATTAACCTTATAATGAAAGAACGTGGTGGAAGAACAATAATGACTGTGGCAGACGTATTGGAATTCATGCGGTCGTTGAAATATAACGTGTTGCAAAACCAAGTTTCTGACACTGCCTGTTTCTCTATACTGAGATAAGCGGGGTGCAAGAACCCACTTTATCGATCCCGTTTTTACATGATGATGAGCCAACCTGTGCCGAAATGTTGCCTTTTTAGTGTTTAATTTTAAGCAGACAGTGGCTAAAATCCACTTGGATTGCAGCGGCAGCTGCAGTAGTAGTAGTAGTAGTAGTTTTTGTTGTTGTTGTATTATTAGTAGTAACATCCAAGCCACCACATTTACGAACAATAATAGCATCGTTTTTATCACATGAGTTTTTTGTTGTATTTTAATATAAATATTTAGTGGGGTTAAGGATGTACTTGTCAGCAGTAACCTCAAAAATGTTGGCACCTTCACATTGCGATGGCAAGTGTATGGAAACCGTTGTTGCTCTGAAATGGCAGTAAGGCCACCCATATAGTAGTGAGACTGTCAAAGGTAGTAGTTGGTGAGTGTTGTACCATATGAAAACCCTGACACAGGTTGTAACATATCCAGTTGTATCACATTACAACTTTTAACCTCTTTAGACCAAAAATGCTGATGTAAGCTCTTCCAGAATCCATTCATATTTTTGGCAGTATAATTGTACCCCACTGGTATTTGAAATATATTACTCTTTGGCAGATTCAAATTTCATACTGTGTAACCATTTCCATGCTGATGTGTTGTTGTTACAAACACAGCATACCAGATTATCAGAGCATGAACATAATGAATGCATATGTCACCTTATTTAATGCTTAGATGAAGTTTTAATTTGTTTGTATGGATTGTGATGACAGTTAAGATGACCTCTGCAACCGTTCACCCAGCGACAGTCCTCAGTGGAGAAGAATTTCGATGTTTTGTCTGCGACATTGTGGTATCAGGAAGATACTACACACTAGCTACATGTCGCACACAGAGCACCAAAATACGACTTATAGAAAAGTTAGGCCAGCTTGTTGGAGAAAGGTATACAAAACATGTTTTAAAGTTTGTATTCCCACACTTGCCTTATCTGAATATTGCTGTTATTTGTAGTATATATGTATATTGCATTATATTTAATTATCATTTGACTTCCAAGAAAGGGTGGTCGTCCATGTTGAATGGTACATAACAAGATGCAACAAAATATCTAGCCTGTTACGTAGGATCTTGATAAAGATGATAATGAACTGTGTAAATCCCTTAGAAGCATGGAACTTCTTGGCTAGTTCACTGACTTAGGTTTTCAAGTACAACTGTGCCTTCTAGAGGTAGACGGTTTGAAGTATTCCATTATGAAGTATTCTGTAGTAGGGTAACAAAGAATATGAATTCAGATTCACATTGCAGTTGCTGTCACCAATTATATGAGTGTGAAATTTGTTGAAAATACAAATGTTGAATTGTGAATCAGTGCCCCTCAACCAGTCACACTAACCATGAAGATTAAAGAAACAAATGGTAGCAGCTGTTGCTTTCTATGGTACATAATGAGCACTACATTTTTTTCTTGGATGGTTCATGTGCTGTCCATAATTAGGCTCTTAAAGTACGTAGTATTTTATGTTTCCAAAATTTAATCATTCTGCTACATACAGATCCAATCTCCTGTATTGCAGGTATATGGTTGTCATATCAGAGGATGATATAATTTGCCGTGGATGTGCCAATCTTATGAATACATTAGATCGGCTGGAAACAGAGATGTGTTCAGTACGGAATGTTGTCCTACGCTTCCTAGAAAAAAAGTATGCCTTGGAAGAAGGAGAACTGTTGAATAATAAGACAACAGTTTCCTGTCCACCTCCACAAATGTTACACAACACATCAATTATTCCAGGTCAGTGGGTTTGTTACAATGGACATTCGGAGACCTTCACCATTTGTTTTGATCTTCCATAAATATTTTGTGAAATGCTGTTACATTTAACAACAGCGCATTTCAGAAAGTTTCCAGGCTCATGGGCCTTTAAATGCCATTGTATAAAGTTTGAGGGTTTTTTAAATGATGACTGTTCAGGCACTGATCTAGATGAAGATGTAGAGGCTATTAAAAGTAGACATTCCTCAGCTTATGTAAAAGGTGAATGAGGAGCCCGAGTAGCATAGTCAGTATAGTGACTGGGCTACTACCAGGGGTGCTGATAAGTCCTTAGCCCGACCTACTTCCCCGTGTATTGTGTTTGATGGTTAGAATTTTTTATTTGATGCTAGTCTTGTTTTGCATATAAATAGTAATTATTTTTTTTTGCATATAAATAATAAACAGGAAGTTACAACAGTCAACAGTTTTCCCCCTGGTTTACAGTTGGAAAATACTTAGTGTGGCAGCAAGATGCCAGCTTTTGTGCAATTTGTACTTGTAATTAAGGAATTCGGTAGAAAACGTGAATGTGCATCCAAGGAAAATGTGACAGTGTTCTTATTGAAGTTTTGGTGGGACCAATAAAAACATACACAGAATCAAGGAACTCGTTTCACTGTAATAGGATAATTATGGTGAAGAGAAAGACTGCACATATTAAAGAGCATGCAGTTCATCATTGTATATGCACGTGATGTCTCTGCAGGAACACAGATTTGTATATGAAATTTGAAATTCCGGCCATTTACTAAAATTTGTTGACAAAATGTAATAGTAAAAATTTGACACCATCATAAAATGAATATTTTATATAGCAGAAACCTGCCACAGAAGTGACTGGTTTCAATACTAGACCGAGCATTCAACAGGAATTCCCATCATATTTCCTAGGACATGAATTCACCTAGATTCACTATGAATTTTGCACACTATGTGTAGAGAGAAGCTGTTGTAATGTTGCTAATTGTGTTTACAGGTTCGAAGTCCAAAGCAAATTCAGGTGTGGAAAATTTCATGGTGAGTACCTTATCTTGCATATACCTATGGTACAGAGCACTGAAGGCAGATGCTAGCTGACCTTACTGTACCTACTTGTAACTGGACTAGTATGATACATGTTCTTTCACTCCACCTTTTCTGCAGTCTGTAAACCAGTAGATATGATATTATCCACCTCTGAGTCTGAAGACCCAAGTTCACAGTTCAGCTGTTCACTTTCCTGCTTCATAAAATTATAATATCTTGGCTGTCTGTCTTTCTCAACTATCCTAAGAAGTTTTCCTTGGCTTTTGTCAACCTTTCTGGCTTATGTACCTGAAAAAGGTCACAGTCCTTTCCATGTACTTTGATGCTGTATAACTTATATGGCTGATAAAAGTCACTAAATAAACAAAAAAGTGAAGAAAAAACTACATCCCCTTAAGCAGCATTTTGAAACTTTTTATAATGGGACCCATTGTATATTTTTCACTCTGACCCTCAAAGACAACGTGAATCTGTCTTATAATGTATTGAGATGTAATAACAAGATCATATGATACACTATTTGTACTGAATAAATTAATACCTTGAGTTAAACAATAGTGATTAAAGTTACTTACCTAATTGAATGGGTGTGCCTTCCTGTTTTTCATAAAGTGCGCCCAGTTCGTAACATACAGAGAGTATTTTTTATCACCGAACATAGCCCTGCAGAGCAGACAGCATCATTGGTCACCATGCAGCAACAGTGTCATCTACTGTACAGCAAGTACTCTGCTTTAAAAAATACTCCCAGTATGGTGACAGTCCTATAGGCATATCAGGTTCACTTTTAAATCCCCTTTGTTTTTAATCATATCAGTGTTAAATTTCCTAGTTCAGACACAGTTTGTGACGGCAACAGCAACAACACTCACCATACTTAGCAGTGGCAATTCTTTTTTAATCATAACCCAAAATGATGATACACTTGTTGGCTTGTAAATTTTTCATTGTGCTTGAAGAACTCAGAACAGATCATTGTCTTGTCACATATAGATCCAGTTTGATTATTGTTTCCAGATGTTTTTAAGCTTGGAATTATTCCCAAAATTTAAAGTCTGGGGACAACAACAATGAATACACTAGAAATGTTATGTAGACATTTCCTATCTTGTTATTCTTGTATGTGATGAAATTCATACCATAACTGATAAGCACAAAACAATTCAGTATAAAATTCTGGGGGATGTAAATTTATAGTTTTTTTGTCTCCATTGAAAAATAATTTATATTTTCTAAGAGAAGTACTAATATTTATTTAAAGTACATGCTGCAACTTTTTATTAACTCATAAGCTGTAATCCGCTGAATTACATTGCATGATCCACTAATATATCACAACCCATTGTGTGAAAATGCTGCCCTGTCATTTGTCATTCATTCCATAGTCTGTCTTATGACAGGTCCATAGCCTCTTCCAAATCTGAGTTGTCCACATATTGCAGTCTAGTACTTCGTCTTGCAATTTGCAGTATCCTCTCATTTCCTTAAGATCATTCAGTAGCTCCTTATATGTTCTTTGTCATCTTTCTGTCACTTCTATCCTTCCTTCTACCTTTCCTTCAATAACATGTTTCAGAAGGCAGTTCCTACACAAGATGTAACCAGTTGAATTAGCCTTCCTTCTTTTTATTGTATTTAGCATATTCCTCTCCTCCTTGACTTTATGTAATACATATTTCTTACACTATTGGTCCAACTGATATCCATCCTTCTCCAGCACCAGGTCCAGAGAATTTCTACAGTCATGCCTACTCTGTATTGTTTTGTTTTCAGTCCCGAAAAAGAAAAGCTGCACTTATGGACATGGAAAATGAACAAAAGAACAATTTGCCCAGCTTGAATAGCAAATTGCAGAAGACTGATCCCAAGTCCAATGTGTGGATGCAATGTGACAAGTGCAAGTATACCACACACTACAATGCTTTCATGATCCATCACATACGGCAGCATGTGAAGAAAAAGAATGTCACATGTGACTACTGTGGAGATAAGGTGCAGTCAGGAGGCAGTTGTGCAAAGCAGTGCACTACAAATAATAGTAGTGCAGAAGGAAAGCAGATGGAACACACTCCAAAGCAAGTCCAGAAATACTTGACTGAAGATGGTAGTGCAGTCATACGTTGTGAAGGCTCAGACACTGCAGAATCTGAAACTGTGGAGATGATCACTGCAGAAATAAATGAGTTCAGGACACCAGGGAAGGGCAGCAACAGTCAGAATGTTGTTATTTCAACAGTTCAGGCCACAGAAGGAGAGCCTGGCAAGAATGGGGTCACAGATGAGAGTATGTTATCTGCAGTTCACAATGCAGTGGAACCAGCCACCACAGCAATCATCATCGATCAGGGTCAGGAAAACAGTGCTTCTTTGGGACCAATGAAATCAGATAATGTGACTATTGAGGTTGCTGACGTACCTGAACAGGCAGAGGGGAATGTGGAAGTGCAGCTTAATGATGTTGATGGATCCACACCAACTGCAATATGTGTGATGGACATGTCAGAGGACAGCTCAGCAGAACAACCTACATTACTTACTGTGCAGAAGATGGAAGATGAAAGCAGTGCAGTGTATGTGCAGGTCGTGGAGGTGGGCAAGACTGAAGAGACAGAGGACACCAGAAATGTAACCAAGCAAGTGTTGACTGTGTCAGAGGATGGAACTGTTGAAATGGTAGAGGTCATGTGGGATGAAATGGTCTCAGCAGATGTTGGGACTGAACAGGATATAACTTTTGGGTGATGCTGAGATCACTATGTTCTAAAAATATTCTCTATTATTTGCCACTTCTAAAAGAGCTTTTTGTCATCTCCCTGTCTTTACTGGTTTGGTTTTTCTGCAGAAAAGTTTAAAGAACTTTTAATTTATTTACAACTAAGTTGTGTATCACAGAGAGGACAGTTGTACATGATTTTGGAATCTGCTGATTTTGTTGTTTGCTACTTTGTCCTTGACCACATTGACATTAAACTTGTTTAAAAACAAGCAAGTATCAGAAAGCCAATACTGCTTTCATACTGCCCATATAATTGCAATACATGGCATTGTCATGTAGGTGTGGTACTTGTTTCATTCATATCACTTCTTTATTTTCCAGCCTTCAGGCTCATGATAACGTTTCTGTAATGTCCTTGGACATTGGTAACAAACCCATGTATTGTGCATAAGATTGTTATGTGATGTTAATTACATGAAATGTAACTGTAGACTTATGCCACATGTCAGCATGCTCTGAAATACAAGGTGTGTCCGGAAAGTAATGCGTCTGATTCGAGAAAATTCTTTTAATTGAAGATATGTTTACACACACTTAATATTCTTCAAAATAACACCCTTGAGCATCAATACACTGTTGCCAGCGGTTCTGCCACGCGTCTTAGCTGGCCTAGAAGTCTTGAACTGGGATCCCTTTCAGAGCATTCGTCACAGCAGC
>Ga0209629_10004280_pt1 | contig 10518 bp, 5 predicted proteins | sample TergutCu122P5_FD_187286 | JGI IMG/M metagenome (GOLD analysis project Ga0209629, IMG submission 187286) | Cubitermes ugandensis P5 segment gut microbial communities from Kakamega Forest, Kenya - Cu122 P5 (SPAdes) (version 2) | ecosystem: Host-associated > Arthropoda: Insects > Digestive system >... | reverse complement strand
CATATATTCCCATTAATTTACATAACCTGAAAAGTTCACTCACTGCCAACCATATATTCCCATTAATTTACATAACCTGAAAAGTTCACTCACTGCCAACCATACTTTCTCATTAATTTACATAACCTGAAAAGTTCACTCACTGCCAACCATACTTTCTCATTAATTTACATAACCTGAAAAGTTCACTGACTGCCAACCATATATTCCCATTAATTGACATAACCATATATTACCATTAATTTACATAACCTGAAAAGTTCACTCACTGCCAACCATATATTCCCATTAATTTACATAACCTGAAAAGTTCACTCACTGCCAACCATATATTCCCATTAATTTATATAACCTGAAAAGTTCACTCACTGCCAACCATATATTCCCATTAATTTACATAACCTGAAAAATTCACTCACTGCCACTTCTGCTGTGTAGTGTTTTAATTCCATGAATTGTAGTTGCAAAGCCTTGAGTCCACATGTAACCTAGTCTAACAAGATTGCATATGTTTTTAAGATTTGTTATGACACCGAGTTTCAAAATCTTTACTCAAATGGCTGTAATATATTTCCACCTTAGTATTTCCTGTTTCAGTTGTGTTGGTATTCATATTGTACCTGGCCTTTCTAGTGATCCTCTTTCATCACAGGGAATATTGGGGGGATGGAGACAACAGGGAAGTTGTGTCAAATTGAAGTTACAGAAAACAGCCTCTTTTATTGTAGTCAAATCACTTGATGTTTCACCAGAGCACACACACTTACATCCTGCCTGCTGCCTGATACTTCTGAAAGAGTCGCATGGATAATGTTTCCTTGTCTTTCTTTAACCATGCGTTGCAAAAATTCAAAGTCAGGCTAGTACCGCCTGACTGCAGGGTTGAAGCTGGTTGGCTAAAATGTGCTGCGCCACAAATTAAGTTACTCTGTTGGCCAGCCAACATTAATTCTGTAATATCCCCGCACACCTGCAACAAAGATTGCTAAGTGGAGAGCCCAAGGCAAAATTCACAGAGTCAGCAGTGGCTTGCCGATGCAAACCTTTATAAAAAAAATTATACGAGTTTTAAATCAAAACCTTATATCTCAAGGAAGCCTGTTCCCAGGGTCAAACCTGGAATGGGCGGCCTCAGTATGATACAGATGTAAGAAGCAGAGAGCTTGAGGAACTTCCATTGGTGTGGAGGAGAAGCCAGTTGATGTCAATATGCACCAGTTGACTCATTAGTTATTAGGATGATTGACACAGACATAAACAGACACACTCTTGTATGTGTGAAAAATGTCTGCATGCATTATGATAGCATGGCATATTTTTAACTCAGAATATCCATGCTCATGCTGTATGATTTGATGGTTGGCTGTAGCAATCAGACCAAGCAGCTTCAACACTGATAATAGCAAGGCACTATTTCATGTAATAACTGACTAAGGATTTTTTAGAGGTGTGTTGTTCATTTGTCTGCCTCATTCAAGTGCCTAGTAAGGTTCATTTTCTTTGTGCAACTGTGCTTCCAGTCCAGGCCTTCTTGCTCTGGGTGGCGACACTATCTGTGGTGTGTGCAGGAAGCAATTCTCCTCCAGATGCAAACTCAGGAAGCATCTAATGACCCACACAGGAGAAAAGCCATTTCACTGTCAAGAGTGCGGAAAACAATTTATTGATCGTGAGCATTTGAAGAGGCATTCCCGTGTCCATTCAGGAGAAAGACCATTTCAGTGCAGTGTTTGCAAAAAACAGTTTACAGACAATAGTATTTTGAAGACACACTCTCGTATCCATACTGTGGACCAGGCATACCAGTGCCCAGTGTGCGACAAAGTGTTCTCATCTGACTGGGATTTGGGCAAGCATTACCGCATTCACACTGGCGAGAAGCCCTATCATTGTATAGTTTGTGGGAAACAGTTTTCCCGGAATGATTACTTACAGAAGCACTCTATAACTCACACTGGGGAGAAGCGGTTCCAGTGTGATATATGCAGAAAGCAGTTCTCACTTAAGGAAGGCCTTCAGCGGCATGCACGCACCCACACTGGAGAGAGACCGTTCGAATGTGCTGTGTGCAGTAAGACATTTATCCGACGGGAGCATTTCAAGAGACACTTTCGCATGTCTTGTGCACAACAGGCCATTGGCTGACAGTAACACACTGACACCAGTTATGCTGATACATATAATCACAATGTAGAATCTCTGTATTTATATTCTGTTCTCACTTCCATAAAAAAGGCAGATGTCACACAAAAATTGTGTAGCAGGCAAATCTTCATGAGATAACAATACAAACTTTGCGTGATACTTGTGAATGTAGTAGATGCTGTGTGTCTAAAGTTTTGTTTTCTGTGAAAATTACTGCACAGGATGATTCTGTCTGGTACAGTATGGTATGTAGTGTATGCACATTGTCCATTGTGCAATTTCAGCCAATCCCTCTCACCATGGACCACTCGAAAACAACACGTCTTGAATAGATCTGTACGGGCACATTACTTGAAAATCAAAGTGGATTAACACATGGATGGGAAGATACTATCAGAAGTTTGCTAGGATTGAAATGGCTTACTAATGGGTTGAATGGTAAATCTGTAGTGTTGATAATAGAGTGTCACAGCTTCAAGGAAGTTTTTTACACACCAGTGTACTGTTTGCATTCGGTATTCCCATTGATGTAACGGAATTAAGAGTATTGCTTAATCACTCCATATACTGCTGTGTGGGGAAGAGTGAGGTAATGTTTCCCTCTGCAAGACATGAGGTATGTGGGGAGTATATGTATACCTGCACTAATTCTTTATGTTAGCACTAGATTAGCTGAGTGGTCAGCTTCACAACTTGGCAGTGTGTTCACAGTTCCCGCTGAATAGGAAGGTAGATGGGCCCCAGAGCTGGTGTGGATGCTTTTCAGCAGAGAAATGTGGGCTGCTTGTATATCCAGAGTGATTGGCAGGCACTTACTATATTAATTTTGTTTTTGTCAGAAGGGGAAGGATGATCCATGGACATTTACCATTAAGTGGAATAATATTTTGTCTGCAGTATTTGGAGGATGGCTTTGTCTTTCTGTTCAGGTAAGGAATAAGCTACATGTGTAACACTATTGACCTTCAATACTGGGCTTCTGTGGCTTCTCTGTGTCCATTATGGTTGAGCAGAATCAGTTATATTTATTTCCACCTACTTATAGAATGAATGACAGTACCTTCACAACTGAGAATACTTTTCTGGTAAATTTTCACACCATGTCCATGGTGGAATTCTCTCCTGTGTATTCCTTGCTGTATGTATTGCCACTAGCTCCTGTTTTTTAAACCTCATGGTTTTTCATCCTCTCTTCAGACACTGGCCACATTTCTTGTAGTAGCATGCTACCATTATTATCGTGCATTATGTCACCGAGTAACTAAATTTATTAAATGCTACTGTCCCTGTCTGTGTAAGGCTTTTATGTAGTAGGTTTTTAGATGTGTCGGCAAAAGTGCAAGAAGTGACTACTAGCTTCATCATGTCCGTGTGCCTGTTCGCATGGAACAACTCTGCTCCCACTGGACAAATTTTCATGAAATTTGATAAACCCTAAGTATTTGTTTAAAATCTGCCAACAAAATTCAGGTCAAAATCTGACAAAAATAATTGGTACTTTACACGAAGAAAAATATATATTTTTGATCACATCACGCAGAATTCTGGGAATGAAAAATGTTTCAGACAAAAGTTGTAAGAAAATTAAAATGCACATTTTATGTTCGGTAATGTTTATGAGAAAATAATGCAGAGGCAAGCTGGCCACAGATGACAATATGACACTCTAAGAATGTAATATTTACTGCTCTTCCAATGCAACAATAGTGTGTTGCATGTACAGTGCCTGTCTAGTTGCTCTATATTTTCAGTACCACAGATTACTACTTCAGAACTAACTGCGCTGGTTTGTCATGACCTAATTAATCATAGTATAACTTAATTCGTTTTGTTAACACAGCTGTGGTAAGAGACCCAATTCACTATGCCACAGGCTACTGGCTCTTTAAATAAGGCAATATTTGTGACTGCAAGTTTAATCATAAACGTGACTTCACATCCACTTTTATAACATCTTGTACAATCATTGTCATGATGGATGACGAAAATAACTGTCAAAACTGCAAATGACAGTGATACATTTTGGGGTTTGTTGTAGCGGAAATTTCGTTCTGTTGCGTGCAGACCAGAAGGTTAGGATCGGCCTTGTATATGCTGGCAACCCGTGACGTAACTTTGTTCGCATCATACTTCCGAGATCTCTGTCGGTGATGATTTGCGTTGAAATTTACGCGAATAGCAACTTACAAATCCAAGGACTTGATTTGTCTTTGTTGCCATGTCTACTTTTAAATATTGTTTCTGTTAGATTCAAATTCGATTCGAGGTGATCGCGAGCAAAAACAAACGCGGCAAAGTCTGAACGTAAAAGGCAATATGTCATGTACATTATCAACCAAATCTGACCTTGACATATAATACATCAATCTCGGCTTTCAGGTGTAATCCGTGCCTGTCCAACTCAAGTGGCTGCTCGTGTCGTCACAGATTCGTATAGTTCGCGTGTTCGAAATCTTTAATCTGTGTTCTAAATGTCCTGGACGGACGTTCGTCTACCCCTTCGTGGCGGTGGATCTCTGTTCTACCTACTGCAGACAGGTCTTCATGAACCTGATATTTTCGCTTTATCGTCTACATTTGTGTGGGGTTGCATATGTGTGCCAGCTCAGGTTGGGGCTGTCCACAACAGTGTGGTGACACATTCGCAACACCGTCATTTGAATTTTAGGCGTCAGTCTCCGCTTGCATTTTCTTGCGCCGTTATTTGAGGAACGTCGTTTTAACTTTCAGCAATATATCTGTATTAGTATGTCTCTGTACCACGCAAGTATATCATGTGGAGTATTCAACGACTCGTAAGAATGGCCGTAGCTATTACAGGTACTATTGTGACGTATCAACTACGCGTTCCATCCCACAGGCGCTTTCTTGTCAGTGCAGCTCATATCGCGCACATTGCACGTGTTCGTCTACTAACACTTATGCGGACTGGGAACGACACCGTCCACTCGAAAGACCACTTGGAATTCGTAACAACATATTTCATCGGTAACCCACCATTCCCATCCTATCCCGTCCTCCACGGATTGCACGCGTTGCATTTTGTCGCGCTGTTCGTTGCATTGTGGTAGCCGAAAGCTGAAATGGAGCAGTTTGTCTTAGAGGTCTGTAGTAATAATGGGTACTGCACTATTACAATTTAGTAATGAGATCATACGTAATTGATGATCAGATGTACTATTAAAAATATTAAGCCACCTTTCATTTCTGTTTTGTCTGAATACTTTCCTTAGTATCTCATATTCAGCAAATGCATTATTTCTCATTACCTAAAGAACAACCGCTGCTACAGATTAGAGCTAGGGGTTTTGGTAAACTGGTGTGAAGTTTTGTTTGTTGTGGTTACAATGTGATGGATAATCCTTTGGTTTGTGATCCTTCTCTACTTTTTAATAATCTGGAAGAGGGGTTGAGGTTGTGTATTTTCTGTGGGGAGCTGGAAATACTCTTGTGGTTGTTGAATAATTAGTACGCCGCATCGAAACAAGAATTCTCATAAACGTAACGGCGTTAAGATTGAAATGAAATCCTTTGTCATTTGCCATGCATAAATTTGGATCTGTCGTGAAAGTTTACAATGATTTGAAATGTTAATGTGATGAGTAACCAACACCGCCTTGGACCTTAGATGATCTGTGCTTGGAGTCACAGATCACGTCTATCATAACGGTGAGTTGCATTTAAGGAAGCAATGGTTGATTGTCGTGCACTGTTCGATACATTACCAGGGGCGCAGAAATATATTCAGATCCGAGATTCGATTCACATCTATATGTACAACAGGTAACTTCGAATACTCATTGGAGTCACTGATTGCCTGTATTATTGCTGTGCGTATTGAGTTACGTTAATACGTGTGTAGTCTCGTTAACACACAAATAACAAAGGAGAATTACCCTTGCAGTAGGTATGCAAGCCCGTTTTGTATTCCATCAATATCAGTGTATAGTATGTTACATGAAGTAATTAAACGCAGCGTGGTGTAGACGCAGATTCAATACATCATTTATTGAATGAAGGCAAAATTGAATACGGTTAGTGATAGGTATAACGCCATAAAATTTGTGCTTTGTTTGACCTAGTGTGAGTTAAAAATGCAAGAAGCCGCATTTGGAACACTTCACTTTCTTACAAAATTGATTTGTTCCTACTTAATAGTGGCAGTCCCTTTGGTCATTTTTAAACACATGTTAAAAGTTGCGCTTTTTTGCTTTTTGCGGAAAACAGGTAATTTGCTGGGAAAATTATTTGTATCATACACGTTGAATATTTATTTTACTCTTCCGAAGCAAAAGTTGAAATAGAAATTCTGTGAAGTAGCGTGATCAGGGTTATACACCATAAATTCGCCTTGTATGCTAGTACAGCTTTTCATAATGGTTATTTACAATGAATTTGTGATAAATGTTGACTATTAATAGGCATGGAGTTTACAAATAGTGTATGGGGCAACTTTTCCCCACACAGTATTGAAAGTGAAGTTAGAAAGTTGTGCAGTTTTAGCAGCTTTAATTAAATATGTTAATGCTTTTCTATTAATAAATAACTCTTCTGTTTTCCCAGCCATGTGAAGTGTGTGTTAATGTTTAACATATCTGTCATTGTGGAAATCACATGACACAATAAGTAATAAGTGCTTGTGTTTGTTGGTTCTCTTTCACTGGTGAGACTTTTGTCGTACTTCCATCAAGTTTCACAGGATGTTGAAATTGGTGGCTTCTTGGCCCACCTGAGCAGTAGTTATGAGAATATACAGTTCATTATGGAGAAAAGGAGGGCTGTGTTCCCTTCCTTGATATTGACATATAAGCCTGATGGCCCTCAGAGTCACAATTTTGCTGGAAACCCTCCCACACTAACATCTCTTGTAATTACAATTCTTTGTCACCATTCATCCATCCAATGGACAGGCAATACTTAACATGCTTATGCATAGGATTCATGCAGTTGATGTCAGTTAGCCTCCACGATAAGCTGAGGCTTTTTCAGAGCTGCTTTGGAATGATTGTACAATGGCTGGATCTTAAGTGCACATAAGTGAACTGGCCTTAACTAGGAAGATTGTTTCATTCGTCTATTGTTGTGCTGTCAGTATGACTTTCACTAACATTAGTTCAGTGCTATACTGACACAACATTAAATCTGTTAGGCTTCTGCCAAGGAAGATTTTTAGTTTCATTCATTCTACAAAGGCTGACATAGGTTTAAAAACTGCATGTGTATGCACAATTCCCTGTAAATGTGATGAGTTATGCACTGGACAGAGAAGTTGTTACTAAAACAAGGTCAAGGAGCAACACCAGCATATTTATGTGGGGCATCCTTGTTGCAGTGGCATGCAACTTAATTGGGAACAAATTAAGCTTATGTGTTTTGTAGTATTCTTCAGGACACTGAGAATTGAGAGTATGTTTACTAGAGGTGGTGATGGCTTAAGAATGTGGGTTTGAGCACATAAACCAATTTCGGCTGGTTTTCTCCACCTGTAGTCAAGTTTAAGCCAGTTTAGTGTCTGAGTTTGCCAAGTGAACATTATTCTGTTTTCCAGTTTTATGCTAAATTATTATTCATTCTTACAACAGTATAGGTATTACACTCAGGGAAGGAGCTCTAGTTGATACTTTCAAAGAGCAGACATTCGTGACTGTTCATGGTATTGCCCACTTTATGGGAACCGTTAAATGTAGTGTTTCAAGGCTGCATAAAACCTCACAGCAAACTTTGATCTATCACCACAACTGAAGAGGAAATGTGGACAGAACCGTCAGACAATACCCCAAACTTAAAAATTGTTGATTAGAAAGAGTGATGTTTGTCAGATAAAACAAGCAAGGACTTACCAAGAGATTTAGCAGGTGGTGGTTTAGTGATTGATTCTTCAGCAGTGCAGCACAGACTTGTAAAAGTTGGAAAAATTGCAAGAAGACTGATAAAAGAGGAACTTGTTACAACTAAAATGATGACAACTCTATTGCAGTAGGCCAAACAGTACAGGAATTCGACTAATGGTGATCGAAAAAAAGTTGTGTAGACTGATGAAACATTACTTTGTCCAAGGGTAGAGAAAAAATGTTGTATGGGGGGGGCCAAGCTGAAACTGGACATTTTCAGCAGACAGTAAAACATCCTCCAAAATAGATGTTTTAGGGATGTGTTACCTTTACAGGGCCTGGTAGCCTTATTCCATTTGAAGGAATGATTAATTCAGAAAAATACAGTGATATTTTAAAGTGCGGAGTTGTTCAAATTATGGAGGAGAACTTGCCAAACGGTGATGGAATTTTGCAGTGTGACCTTGCTCCATGTCATTCTTCAAGAAAAGTAAAGAAAGTGATTGAAGAACTGGAAATAAACATGCTTCATTGGCCTGTGAAGTGCCAAGATTTAAACCCTGTTGAGAACATACAAGGTATAACAGAGAGTAGGCTTGGAAAAATGGACTGTTCAACCAATGAATGGTTAATTTCTGACCTAATAAAAGTGTGGATTTATGATGGTGGAATAAGAAATATGTGTGAAAAAACCTGTTATGTTGATGCCACATTGCATAAACTTTATTGCAACTAAGGGCAGTCATGTTAATTAATGATATATGGAAATAAATTCTTTGTATTCTTGTAATGAGCAAATAAAAAAACAGCAAAAAATAAACTTTGTTCCAATTCATTTGCATAGCATTGTAAGTCACATGGATGAGTGATTGTATTTTATTTTTCTTATACTTATAGTTCTATATTTATTTATTCTTTGCTTTTAATTTTTTATTCTCTATACTTCCACAAAAAAGGTACCATATTCAGCTCAAGAATGTTTCTTTTCCACTCTTTGTTAGTTTTTTATAGCCTCTGATATACACTTTGCCCATTTTTATTTTTAAATTGTATGTTTAATATTTTTATGTATTCTCATTAGTTTCTTTCTTCTACTCTTTTGCCAAATTCCGTTTGTAGTTCCAGCAGTGTTCTTATAATTTTTCTGTCTCTGCTGTTGCTTTGGCCGGAGTTGTGTCCTAACCCACTGTGTACCTTTAAAAGTCAGATCTTTTGCATACAGCCTGCTTGTTGCCTCCATGATCAGTGGCTTCAAACATTGGTTCATGTTATAACTACAGGATGTCATCCTAGAAGACACAATCTTCCACTAAACATTAGAACTTCTCAGTCTTCTAGAATATGTTTAGTCCTGGTCATGATTTTCTGAATTTGAATTGAAATAAAATTTATTTCATAGTTAATGATGTGCAGACTGCAGTACAAATCAAGATGCTGAAGTATTCATGTAAGATAATTGATTCTTATTAGGTATAGAATTTTGGAATGAATATTGAATGGTACAGAGAGGAGTAGTGTTCATGCAGACATCCGTAAGAAGGTCGTGTGCAGACTGATGAGGGGTAGATGGAAATGATTTGGAACAGAGTGTGGTCTGGGTGGTGGCTGTTCCAAGACAAAAATTTTATCAGCATTATTTTGGTGAGACTGGTAGGCTGCTATTTGCAGTATTCTGCTGCACTTATTGTCATTAAGGCTGGCTTGTGTGAGGCTTGTATTACTGACCTGTACTTTCGAACACTGAATAGGACTTACGTCTTCCCATTCGTCCCGATAAACAGCATTAATTTGCTGATGAAAATGAATGTTTTTTTTTTTAGTCAGAAATGCAATCACTGCATGCCATTTACTATGTACAGACTTTGTCTTCTTGTAATGGGCCATTTTCATGGTGATTAAACTTCACACATACTATGAGAATGTCTGATTGACTGCAGTTTGCTTCACTTAGCTGTATGAGTTTGTTGCTTTGGAAACAGAATAGTGATATTATTTTTCAGCATGCTTTTATTGTAACAGAAAATATCTTCTTATAGGCATTTCCTCAGGTCTCACATACTGCACTTCACACTATTTCTTATGGTGTCATAAATCTGAAATTCTTTTAACATACTTAGTAATATTCTTGTCTCATTGAAATATTTATTTTTCGCAGTGTCCTCAGTTGTCCTGTAAGAAAGAATAGTTTCTCCTACACATATTCTGCATACATTGAGTTACTGTTTTCCTGATGTCATTTATGTGTTGTTCATATCTTGTCTTAGTCATGTTAAGTTTATCATTCCAGTAGGAATACACTGCTGTTATTGTACAAGTTTGTTTTCTGTGAAGGTCATTTTCTCATGTTTTCTTGTTTTGAATGTTATTTTCAGATTCACATTTGTAAACAATTTTGTAAATTTTCTTTTTTGCTTTCTATACATGTGGAAGTAATATTCATAAATTTGATGTGATTTTGGCCGTGCATCGTCGTTAATATGTGGAAATAAAATGCCAACTAGATGCAACAGAGGTTTTTATTGCAGATCTTATTGCTTGCTCA
>Ga0209629_10004278_pt1 | contig 10519 bp, 10 predicted proteins | sample TergutCu122P5_FD_187286 | JGI IMG/M metagenome (GOLD analysis project Ga0209629, IMG submission 187286) | Cubitermes ugandensis P5 segment gut microbial communities from Kakamega Forest, Kenya - Cu122 P5 (SPAdes) (version 2) | ecosystem: Host-associated > Arthropoda: Insects > Digestive system... | reverse complement strand
AATATACATGTCTGTGCGTTGCTCCAGCTTGGCAATGGCGGGCTGTTGCACTCCCAAGGTTTCGGCAAGCATCTTTTGCGAAAGCCCACGGGCGCGGCGCAATTCATGCAAAGGCATTGCCGCCATAGCCGCTTCAACCTGTCCAGCCACTTCCGCCTGAGCCTGCTTGCTCATAGCGTCTCGCAGGGATGAAAATTTTTTTGTCATCCTCCCTCCTTTTTGGGTGAGTTGGCTGTCATTTCTTTCAGGTATTCGTCATACACACGATCCGCTATCGGGACGAAGACCTCATACCAGCGATCATGTCCTGTTTTGTCGCCGCCAATAAGCAGGATAGCCACCCGCCTCGGATCAAAGGCGTACAAGGTGCGCAATGGATGCCCGTCACACTGAGTTCGCAACTCGCGCAAATGGCCGTGACGCGAGCCATACACGGCACTGCTGTGCGGGAAGGGCAAACTTGGCCCCATACGTTCAAGCAGTCCCACAGTGACGGCCACGGCGGTCTGCTCCTTTTCCGAAAGCGTTTCCCACCACGCGCCGAATTCATCCGTATACTCCACTTCCCATTCCATGCAAGGAATATACGTGCTCGAAAATATTCCCGTCAAGGGATATTTGTATCGTATGCATTCAAGTTTTGGACTTGACTCCGCACAAGAGTTGAAAAACGAAAGAGAGCAAGAGTCTCCGAACTGGCCCGGTTTCCCCAGATGTACAAGCGAGGCCGTATCGCCGGTACGTGCGAAATGGCCATCCGGTCGAATTACATTGTGGTCACCACCGAAGATGCCGCGACCGTATCCATCTTGTGCGTGTGCTGCATGCGGCGCAGCAGTGGCCGTAGCTTTGCCGCAGGGTTCAGCGGCGTATCGGCATTGACGCCAAGATATTTCTGAACTACACTCCCCGCCAAACCTCATGAACCCCTGACTTCGGCCAGTTGCTTCGCAGCAACCCCGATTTGTGGGGGAGCAAGGTTTGCAGTTATAGAATCTTGACGCGCCTGTCTGTCGGATCGTTCCTCATGATGAGTAACCCCGTCTTGTTGCGCGTCGAGGTTTTTTTATTTCCGTCAGATCACGTTTGAAGGCTGCTTGCCAGTTGCCTCGCTCTCCTTCACCACAAAGCCCGCCACTATCCGCTCTTCCCGTCAATACCTGCCTTGCCCGCGAAGAAAATGATTCGTCATTTGTTGCCTCCCAGAACTGTGTCCATGCTATACGCATAACCTCCTCCATGTATTGAGTGGTTGTTGGTTGCAACCCCAACGGTCCCATAGCGATAGCCGAGGCAGTGTGAGGGTGTACGGGGGAATAGAGCGCGACTCAGGATCGCGGAGGATGAACTGACACTGTAACTCACTAATAAAATGACAAAATGCGTTTTGCTAGTCCCAAGCTCTACTTACACAAATCGATAAGAATTAGAAAATGGCTACACTGGTAACAGATTGAAAAAATTATTAAAAATTATTAATATCTATCATGCAAACATTTTTTATTGACCATATTCCATAAAAGTGGAATATGAATTAACATTTGTTCGAATAATCGGAAAATTAAACTGAAGCCAAAAGAGACTGCTCATGAATCCTCAAATGAATCAAGCGCTAAGTCAACTTAACAAAACTATATTTTTCACTGATTCAGCTATATGTCGTTATGTACAAATGATAAAGGAATAGAAGCATGGGAAAGACCGTGAATGCCGAGAGAAGGGAAAGTCCGCTTCAAAGAAGTATTAATTCTGGTTATGTAAGTGATAATATCAGGAAATATCTCACTGAAATATATGATGAACTAGTTGAAAGAAATTCACAATCTTGGGATAAAGAGTTCATTAAAAACATGCTAATGCACAAGAAGAAGCTAACAGATAAACAGATTGAACAATTGAGTCGTATACTTGGATATAAAGTACTTGAAGAAGAGTACCCAGGTGGAATATGTGATATACTTAATTCAATTGATACACTTACTTAAATTCAACAATAAAATGATTTTTTATACAATTTAAATTAAATAAATTTATTACGGAGATTAAATGTTACAATTGCTTAAAATCAAATTAAAAATCAATGAAATAGCAAATATAGTGTATGACACTATTAATGGTCCATTCAAAGATAGTTACATAACTTACCCTAGAGCAAAAAAAATTACTGAAATATCACTCGAGCAGTTGATTAATCAACCTAAATCACTAATACAAAATAGGGCAGATTTATCGGCAATTTTAGTGATTTTGCAATTAGCCTCGAGCGCAAGCGTAGATTATGAAATTACAACAGTAGTCAAATTGGTATGTTATGCCAAATCTCTATTAGATAAAGCAAGGGATAAGTTTGACTCATTTTCATATCATGATAAAAAAATCTTCGATGCTTTAGAAAATGATGTTAATTCTTTGGTTGAATACGTTAAAAAACAGAAACTAACTCCTGAAGACACATTATACGTTGCTGTATTATTACAAGATTTAACATAACCACCGCCTCAGATCGAACTGCGAAAGCTGCGATGTATTGGTGATGCTGGACGGTAGAGGGTGGAAAAACGTAAGTCAAAAGTTTTTTCAAGGCTTCGCGAATACACTTTGCCAGATGCTAATCGGATGTCGAACGGGAAAAGATCTCGTCCCTGTACAAAAATTTGTGTAGACGGCTCAGGCTTAACTGGTCACTGATTCAGGAGAACTTTTTGTTTTGACTACACTGATATTAGTCTAAAATAAGAGAGAGTATCAAAATGGGACTTTTTATTCATATTTTTAATAAGCTAATTAATTGTTGGGAAAATGAATATTCTAATGAAAATATTGCTATTCAAGTTTTATATAAACTAATTAATCGTGAAACAGATGAAAATTGTATCGAAGATATTGCTTTTGAAAATCAAGTAAAAAATTATGGTGTTGAATATACTGGTAAGCAGATTGCTAACTTGGTTAATGAAAAAATTACAAACAGAGATTTAGCATTGTGGTTTGTCCTAGAAGAATTAGATGCAGCAAGGTATGGTAACGATTATGCACAAAATTTTTCTAAAAATAGTGGTTTTGATCCAATTGATTATATAGGTGCAATGGATAAAACTGATTGGGGCGGCGAAAGCGATTTAGAACATATACAGTTATTTTTAAGAAATTTTATATATAGAATTAAAGATGAAGAGCTTATGGTTAAATTATCAACTGTAATAGTTGATGAAATTATGAAAAAATGGAAACTCGGTAAATATGAAAATAGAACTAACCTGAACACATTAAAAAGCAAGAAGTTAATTTCTGCTGACCATATTGAATCCATCGTCAAAAGGAGGTCTAGCGCCGGTTTGGGAGGGTTCGTTGATCTAAATAATGATCTTGGACAGTTGATTGAAGAGAATCAAAATCATAATTCTGGTCTACTAATGCCGTACTTCTACGCCAGAAGGATAGCAGTTGCTGGAATGTTCTCTCAAGGTGTAATAAAAAAGGAGGAATTTGATCGTGTTGAATCCTTGTTTTTTAACTACATGGTTCAAGTTGGAAGCGAGATATCGAAGGAAACTCAAGTAAACTTTCAAAATGAATCCGCAGATCGAGCTATTGAGCTTGCAGAAAAATATATCTTAGGAGTAACTAGACAATCTGTTCAGATGCTAATTCACTGTGCCAAACAGGGATTTTCCTTACGAGATGCATTGATAAATGGGATAAATGTCGATAATAACCAGCTAAAAAAAATAGTTAAACCAGTAATGTACAGAGATTTGATAATGAAGTCTGATTACTGTATGTGTTTCTTTGCCACTGGTTGGTACAGAATGAATAACGATTTTGAATCAATTTCAGAAAATATTATTCGTTACTTAAGATCAACGGGAATAAATTTATATATTCCAGAATAACATAATTGTAACGATAGAATTATCAAACGGAAATGCTGAAATTTTGTATGGAGGACGGAAATGGCTGACTACAACATATATTTTCAAACCGTCTCAGCAGTCAGCTCGGCGATAGCAGCAATCGCCTCAGCATGTGTGGCAAAAAAGACCTTTTCCATTCAGATAAATTCACTGTTAAAGAAAGAAATTGTTAAACAAATTATGAATGTTTTACAACTACTTTACCGCCTCAAGTCGTACACAGGTCAAACGGCTCTTGGCGCAAGCGATGCAGAATTTGATGGATTGAAGCCGTTAATTTTAAAAGCAAAGGATAGCGTCATGATCCTCGAATCCATGAGTTCCTATCCTGAAAGTGCAGATCTTAGAAAGGTTCGTGATATTGTGCATAGCCTCGACGAAGCAAAAATCTTCGCGCCCGGTGACAATGTGCCGAACGGAACCCTCGAAAAGCAAAAACTGGATGTTGCAATCCGCGCAATACAAAATGTATATAGCATGGAGATCAAATGAACTTAAAGAATTTTTGTCTTGCGGTGGGGAGTACAGCAGCTACCACGAGAGCAGTGCAGGCAACGTTTGTGCTGGCGGGAGATATTCGAGCTATCACGAAAGCCGCACTGGAGAGGTTGCATGTGGCGGCGAATTTTCGGGAATGCAAAAAAGCCGGACGGGGCGCGTTTGCTTCGGTGGCCGGTATCGTGCGCATTAAACCACACAACTAACCGAGAAAGGATTAATCATGACATGTTCTTGCCGCAGAATCGTTTATGGAAACTGGCTGACAGCCATGGCGATATTCTTTGCTGCTGCTTGCTTTGCAGCCGACGGCATGAGCACCTTTGTACGACTCCAGTTTGGAAATGACGCATCCATTGAAGTGCCACGCAACTGGACTTTCTTGGATATGAACATCAGACAGCACCTCAATACTTATAGTGAGGCTGCTGCCAAGTTCGCTGGCATCGACGTGAATCAAGGTAATAATCAAATTCTTGTAGCTGCGAACGCCTACACTCAGGATAAAAAACCATCTGCTACCATGCGTCTTAGCGTACGAGTTGGTACTTTTCCTGACCAGTCCGAAATTAAAGATGCTGATTTGCACAAGCTAAGGCGCGAAGCAGAAATAGTTTTGGAGAAACTGCAGGGTACTCTTCCTGAGAACATTAAAGGAATGAAACTATTGGATGTCCGAGTGGAACAACTTGGCGCTTACTACACGATCGTATACGACAAACAAGTTGACTACGTATCCGGCCCAGAGGTGGATCGTCTCGACGTCATCTACGTCGGCAGTAAAGTATATAAGCTAAACACTGCGTACCGCAAATCCGAGGCGTGGATGTTCGAGCCGGTAATTAGCCATATCCGTCAGTCACTCACGATCAACACCAAGTGAATATGATCTTTTTGGGGCCAATGGCTCTTGTCCCTCTCACGGCGTATCCGCTGGATGACTTCTACTGGAACGCCTGTCCGGTTTCCGCTGAAACCGGCCGTCGATTTCAATAAAATAAGCTGGGCGATGGAACGAAGGTATCGGATCGCCTGGCACCCCGCCTGAAAGGTGGGTTATTCAGGGTCGACTAATAATCTGGATCCAGGAATTGCTCTGTTGCAAGCCGCTATAGTTAAGTGTGTTGTCAAAATGACAACGCTGGCGGTGTTTATTTCAAGTTTGGCTTTTTCATGCAACACGGCAGCAAGCGAAACATCACTAGTAAGCAGGCAATAAAGGCGGCAAAAATTTAAGCATCGATCTTGGGGTGCGGTTCGGCGAGAGGGTAGATATGCAATTGCAGGCAGGCTTCATGCTGGATTGCGTCAAAAAAATTTTGGATGGTGATAGAGCTGAAGTTCTCGGCTTAATCACACATTTGTCATATTTTGACATAAAAATTGACTCAACAACAATATATCAACATGATAACGAAAATTTTGAGCAAATTGTTGCAGTCGTAAATAACATTATCACACGTGGCCTACCAACGAGGCCTTCGCTGTGGGTTGAAGAAAAATTATTGAAAAATAGAAATATTACTGAAAAAAATAAAAAACTTTTGGAAATTGGCACAATAAGTAATGAATTTGTTGATCAAGAATCAAGGCTCAAACCAAAATTATTCCAAGCATTGCATATAATCGATCCAGATTTAACACCAAATAACATTTCTAAGCATCAAATATCAACCTGGGAGGAATTGGAAAGCTCATTTGAAGAAGATTTCTTGTATAATCAATTGCCCAGATATGCATCTCCCATGTGGATTCAACTGTTCGAGGTTCAGCGAGAAATTGAAAATATTTTAAGATTTTCGACCAATATTAATGATGAAATTGAAAAATATCTCAATGGTAGCATTAGAAATTACAATAAACAACGGTTGGATTTCTCTGTTGAATTTGCATATTCAAAGAAAAATTTCGGACTGATCGTTGAGATTGACGGTAGTCAGCATGAAGAAGAACAACAAAAGTTATTAGACAATGAGCGTGTAGAAGCTGCGAAAAAAGCAAAATGGCAAACCATTCGCATAAAAACATCTGACTGGGGTAACATTGATGACCATATCAATACTATTAATCAACTAGAAAATGAAGGGTATGGTTTAGTTTTAAAGAGAAATTTTGAACAACCACTATATTTTGAAGAAGATGGATTGACCGCATTAGAATTAGCCTTAACTCCTTTTGCCATAGCTAGAATCGAGAAGGCTCTTATTCAATTATTAATTGAAAAAAGGCTAGATATTAATGCTAATAAATGGAACATAGCTATTATTGAGCGTGATATTCCATGTGCCAAATTAGCAATAGATGATTTTAGGAGATTAATAAATTCACTTTTAAAACTAAAAGGATCAGGTTATCTACCAGAGATAAATTTATTTGTCAAAAGTGATGAAAGATTTTCCAAAGCAAATTTATTCAGTAAAAGTAAAAAGATACCAAATAAAAAATTTGATGTCGTTATCGATATTTCAATGTTACAAAGAAGTGGATTGACCAAATTTAATGATAATATTGTCTCGGATACTAAGATTACAATTCGTTCTTCACATTCACCAAAAACTTATAGAAAGTTTAAAACAAGCAAAATCATAGAATATAACAAACTTGGAAAAAGAGATGAACAAAATAATTTTGTTGAAAATAAGGAACAAATTGAAACATTAAAAATTTTTGTCCAAGATATTTTTAGAAAATCAGGATTTAGACCGGGACAAACTGAAATTCTCAACAGGGCGCTACAGGGCCTTAATGTGATTGGTCTGCTTCCAACAGGATCTGGCAAGTCTCTGGCATATCAGTTGGCCGCTTTATTACAACCAGGAATGACAATCGTCGTTGACCCGATCAAATCACTGATGGTAGATCAGTTTGAAGGATTGCAAAAGAACGATATAGATGGAGCTATATTTATAAATTCTTCTCTAAGCAGATTAGAAAAAGAAAAATCTATACAGAAAATAGTCAATTGTGAAGTTTTATTTGCATTTATTTCACCAGAACGCCTTCAAGATGATACATTTAGAAATATACTTATAGAAACAAGTAAAATTAATCATAATTATTTTAGCTATTGCGTTATTGATGAAGCACATTGTGTGTCAGAATGGGGGCACGATTTCAGAACACCATATTTGAGACTTGGAGAGAATGTAAGAAAATATTGCTTTGCAAAAGACAGAGAATTTATACCGATATTTGCACTTACAGCAACAGCCTCGTATGATGTACTTTCTGATATTCAAAGAGATTTAGGTATATCTGATAATGATGCCATCGTAAGGCTCGAAAATTTAGACAGGCCAGAGATTCAATTTATTATTGTGAATGTAGATACAAATTTCGATTCTCGGTCTGTTCAAGAGTTGCGCAAAATGATTGGGTATAAAAAACATAATGAATTAATTAAACAGTTAAACAAAATTCCAAGTTATATAGAAAATTTTTCAAATAATTCTGACATTATCAATGATGCATTTGAAGATTTAGGTGTAGATATACGCATGGAAGATTTTGATCCTTCTGTATTTTATGAAAATAAAGAAAATGCTGGCCTTATATTTTGCCCACACAAAATGGGCGGATATGGTGTCATGAATATAGCATCACTAATAATTAACAATCGAAGTGACCTCAGCATCGGCACGTTTCATGGTAGCGATGGAAACGAAGACCGTGATCTTGAGAATATAAATAACCAATCTTATTTTTTAGAAAATCGCCTCAATTTACTGGTTGCCACAAAGGCATTTGGCATGGGTATTGATAAACAAAACATTCGATACGTTATACACTTTAATTATCCTGGTTCTATTGAAAGTTATTATCAAGAAGTAGGTAGATGCGGTAGAGATAGGAAAATTGCCATTGGAATTGTACTATTTAATAAACAAGAAATTATTTCTCGTGACAAGATTGAATTAGCAAATGAGAATGGAACAATACAAATTATTGATGAAGAAGTTAAAATTTCTGCTGATAAAGATATTCTCTATAGCTTCCACAAAAATAATTTTAAAGGCATCGAAAAAGAAAAAAGAATTCTTGCAGAACTTTTATTGAAAATAGAATCTCCTTTGTCTAAAACTGTCAAGTATATTGAACGAAATGTGTCTGATGCTTTTTCGGTACCTGTAAAAATCAATGTTGTTAAAAATAAGACTGGCCGTGAAGTTTTGTATATCAACGATAACTATGGAAGTATATATCTCGATACCCCCAATTTATCTTTCTACCCCGCTCAAAACGCACATGCTGATGCGCATAAAATAGTTGATTTAGTTAAATCAATTATCAAGAATGATAAGCCTTCAAATGAAACTGTCTTTAATTGGCTTTCAAAAAATACAGATTCGTCCCAGCCTGGCATAGAAGAACTGCTGAAAAATGCCAAGGAAAACTTTGCGATTCAATTAAACATTCCATTTCGCAATAATGCAATTGAAAAAATTGCTAATCTTGTTGGTGTTGGTGAAAGAATAATCTTAAATTCAACATATTATTGCTATGATAAGGAAGTTTTTATTAAAAATATTAAATCTGAATATAGTAAGGCGATTAGAAATTCAAATGAATTTACTATTGATGACAATGTTAAACCAGAAATTATGAATCTATTTATGAAGATTCGTGATCGAGAAGACACATTTAAGGCTATATATAGGCTATCTATTATCGGGGTCGTTGACGATTATACGATAGACTATGTATCGCAAACAATATCAGCAGTTATTAGTAAGAAAGAAGAAGGATATTATACTGACAAATTACGTAGATATTTGTTACAATATAACAGTCCAGAGAATACAGACAAAAAACTGAGTAGATTAAAATATTATAAAGGTTCCTGTGAGATTCAAAAATGTTTAGGATTTCTAATTAAATTTATTTATGATGAGACTGCCAAGCAACGAAAAATGGCTATAGATGCAATGGAAAGTGCCTGCTTAATTGGAGTGAATGATGATGATATCATAAATGGAAGCATTAAATTTAAAGAATTTATCAATTTTTACATGAACTCAAAATACGCAAGACCGGGATATTTGCCAACAGATACCAACGATGGGATGGATGCTGATTTTTCTATAGTATTGAAATATATTAAACTAGTAAGAGATGAAATAGGTGAAATAAATAACATAAAACATCTGAGGGGTGCAACCACATATCTTTTAACTCAACGACCTGAAAATTTTGTATTTATGCTACTTAATGCTTTTTCCATTGTTCTCATTGAAAAATTTAACAGTAAATTCATAAATGAAGCGCAAGAAAGGTTTGTCGATGGCTTTTTATCTATGCAGGAATTAACTCAATCAGACACCTTGTCGTTGAAGAATAATGTTGATATTTATAAAGAAATTATTAGGAACTATGATTCTGAAGCACTAAATAAATTTGAAAATGCAGAGAACCTTTTATATCTAAAATCACATACAAACTGGATTTCAAATTTTAACAAAAACTTCATGGTGGATTATGTTGGATCAGAAAATTAATGAACAATTAGGATTGCTACAAAATGAGCTACATAGATTGAAAAAAGCCACTGACTATATTGACAGTGCTAAAGATAATTCATTAAATATTATTGCAGAGCTTGAGAGTGTTCAGGATAATTTTTCAATTTTGCATAAATTATTTTCTGAATATACAGATAAACTTTATGATGTATATAAGAATAATATTGAAGACCTCAAAAAAAGTACAGTTTTTTTAGAAAAATATGCTGGTATTGTTGATTTAACTAGTTCTTTGCTAAAAATTATGTCGGAAATTGATTTCAAAAAAAAGCTATCAGAGATCGAGTCATCTGTCGAAGATTCAACACAACATGTTATTTCTGCATTATCAAATGTTCAGGCTGTATCTGATCAAAACCAAAATCAAATATTAGAACATTTTAAAGTGCAACGCAACGAATTTAAAACAATTAAAGCTGTTTCATTTATCACCTGTGGATTTACTTTTCTAACATTTTTTATTTTAGGAATCATTTTTAGGGATAATTTAAGACAATTATTTATTCATTTGCTTGGTTCTTGAATGAGTGACCCGTAAAGCCGCAGTCTTTCATGCATGAGAGCTTTGGCATTGTTTGAGGGCGTTTC
>Ga0209629_10004275_pt1 | contig 10521 bp, 11 predicted proteins | sample TergutCu122P5_FD_187286 | JGI IMG/M metagenome (GOLD analysis project Ga0209629, IMG submission 187286) | Cubitermes ugandensis P5 segment gut microbial communities from Kakamega Forest, Kenya - Cu122 P5 (SPAdes) (version 2) | ecosystem: Host-associated > Arthropoda: Insects > Digestive system... | reverse complement strand
CGAAAAGCCGAACAGGAAGGTCGTTTGGCCGATTTTATGTTTCCGATGGTGATCCCCGTGATCTTCCATCACGGCGAGCATAAGTTCACCGCCCCGACGGAGTTGATCAAACAAGTCCGGGTTTTGAAGGGTTTGGAGCCGTACACGCTGAACGTGAAGAGCCTCCTTTTCGACGTGATGCGACTGAACGAAAACGACCTTCCGGACGACCTTGAACTTTGCGTGCTGTTCATGGTCTTGCAGGCAGTGTTCAGCAACGACGTTGCCGAGCGGCTCATGGCGATTTACCGCAAACTGAAGCCGAAGTTCCCCGAACCAAGATACCAACAAATTTGGCGTGACTGCCTGTACTACGCGGTATGCAGTGCCAAAAACTTTACCAGAGAAGAATGCATGGGAATCATGACCGAAATGCAAAATACGGGAGAATATGACAATGTCCATGTCCGTTGCCGACCAATTTGTCGCTGAAGGAATCGTTATTGGCGAAGCTAAAGGTAAGGCCGAAGGCGAGGCCATTGGCGAAGCCAAGTCTATTATCAGGACATTAACCAAACGTTTTCAAACCGTTTCGCCAACGATCACTGAAAAGGTACATGGCCTCACAGACTTGGCAGAGATCGAACGTCTTGCCGACTTTGCGTATGACTGCCAAACGCTGGGCGAGTTTGAAGAGGCGTTGAATAAGTAAGTCGAAAGATTAATACGTTATCGAGTTCCGGCAGTAATTTGCGAAGCAGTAAGTCACAAGAATCGTTGACACAACTGTCATAACAACAATGCGTTGTGGAAAGTCGCCAAGAACAAACAGAGAACAGGAGAGAACATTTTACTGCATCCCGTTTTCCAATCGCGTTCGTGTTTGCGTGTTTTTTAGGGCAACAGAGAACGTATCAGTGAACGACGTTTTTGAGAAAGTCGTAAAGCAAAAAGGACAAAAGGTTTACGGCAAGTCTTTCACAGGTTTACACCCAGAAAGTCGGCGGTTCGAGTCCGTCATCGCCCATTCGAAGTTTGCATCAAATCGACTTTGTATAAACCTTTAAAGTCCTTGAGTTTGTAGCGAAACTCAAGGACGCTTTCTTTTTGTCGCGTTTATCTTTTTGCCCGACCCGAAAGTACAAAAAAGCGCAAAAACGCGCAAATATGCGCATATTCACGCAAACAGAGCAGAAAATGTGGGAGTGAACCAAAGCTGACAGTAAACAGTGAGAAAATCGACAGAACATTCGTACTGATTTCATTTGTCAATCGATGATATTCGGGGTGCCAGCCAAAAAGCGATGTGTTTTCTCGACGCAAGTCATTTCGTTTCATCGGTTTCATGGAACCAATGACCTTCTGGCTGTTTGCCATCAGCCGTCGCTTTCGCATAACCCGTGACTTTTCCGGTAACCTATGACCTTGATGATTTTCCGGCAAAACCTGCGGGATCGTATCATCTCCTCTCGAACCAGTTTCAGGCAACTTGGCTTGAAATCATCGACAGGCGTATCATCCCCGTAAAGTTTGTCCAGGAACTCCAAAATCACAACTCGATAGTGGGCATAACTTTTCGGGTCTGCGGTTGCCTTCACATGGTCAAGGAATGCAGCGGAAAGTTCACTGACGGCGACATCTGTTTCCCCCTTCGGCAAATAGATGGTAGGATTGGTTCGACTCTCCGCAATGAAGCGGGAGTAAGCGACGTGGGACTCCGGTGAACCATAGAGTCCGAGATAGATTCTTTTGCCGTGATAAAACAACGGCGTATTTTCCAGACTTTTGATACTTTGGCAGTCTGTTCTTCAAAATCGGCATTGTACATACTTTCTACGGAAATAACCGCTGTAACAGCGGTTATCTTGTAACTACAATAACCAAAATTGAAAATCAACAAACGCCGCAACGTGTTTGTATCAAACCATTTACATAAATGAGAGTGATGGGACTCGAACCCATGACCTACGGATTAAAAGTCCGTTGCTCTACCGACTGAGCCACACTCTCAATAATCGAAGTCAGCAAGATTGGCATACAACTCAAAAACAAGCCAATCATATTGAAAACGAAGTATTTTATATCAACTTGCCGCACCGTCAAGGGAGTTACGGCGAAAAGTTGCGTCGCGGTGCGATATACCGTAGTCGACGGGGGCGGCGGCCTTCAGACTCGCACAAACGCTCTGCGATGCAGAGCTTACCGTGTTCCACTTCCTGAATCTGCAACCGGCTTGAGTATAAAAGATCATGCAACTGCTGATTTTGTCTTCAATGAAACGTATTTTTTTCACTTTTTTGCCACCGAGGTTGTTTTGTTGAATGAATTCAGGTAAAAATGAGGTGGTTATAGACAGTTACAACCATTTTTTCACCTTTATAGAAAGAATTCTGCCATGAGATCAACGATTTTGATGTTACTGGCGATATTGGTGACTTTTTCGCCGATGTCATTTTCCGCCGACACCCCAAAAAACGAGGCACCAAAGAAAAACGCTTTTGAAATCAAAAACGGCGTCAATATCAGTCACTGGCTTTCGCAAAGCGGTCAACGCGGGGAAAAACGCAAAGCCTGGTTTACGCGGGATGATGTCAAGTACATTGCAAGCCTCGGTTACGATCACATCCGGTTGCCGATCGACGAAGAACAAATGTTCACCGAAGACGGCCAAAAAGAGCCGGAAGCCTTTGCGTTGCTGCACGACGCGCTCGGCTGGTGTGATGAATTTCACTTGCGCGCGGTGGTTGATATTCATATCCTGCGTTCGCACCATTTTAATGCGGAAAAAAAACCGTTGTTTACAGAGGTCGAAGCCCAGGAAAAATTTTATGAATGTTGGCGCAAAATTTCAGGGGAATTGAACAAATATTCCGTCGATAAGGTCGCGTATGAGACGATGAACGAACCGGTGGCCGATAATCCTGAGATTTGGAACGTCATTATCAATCGTTGCGTGAAGGCGATTCGCGAATTGGAGCCGGAAAGGACGATCGTCATGGGTTCCAATCGCTGGCAGAACTACTCGACGGTCAAAGACCTGCAAATTCCGGAAAACGACCCCAATATCCTCATCAGTTTTCACTATTACGAACCGTTTATGCTGACCCATTACACGGGGTCGTGGACGTATCTCAAGGACATCACCGTTCCGGTGCATTATCCCGGTCAACTGATTGCGGACGCAGACATGGCGGCGGCTGGAAAGTATGCTGGACCCGGCAAAGAGGTTTACAACATCGATGTCATCGAAGGTCATTTCAAACAGGTGCTCGACGTGGCCAAAAAGCATAACCTGAAAGTCTATTGTGGCGAATACGGCTGTATCAACGCGGCTCCCCACGACGATATGATTCGCTGGTACACAGACATGAACACCCTTTTCGAGCGGCACGGCATTGCCCGGTCGAACTGGGATTACAAAGGCGGTTTCGGCATCATCAAACGCGGCGAGCCGCAAAAAGACATGATCAACGCCATTCTGGGGCAAAAGTAACCAGCCCCGAATGAACCAAACCCTTTGTTTCACGTAGAACAATGTGAAACAAAGGGTTACTTATTTTTCACCAAGAACACGAAGATGGATTAAAACAACGTTTCCCACTCCCGTGCCCCATGCAAGAGACGGATGATGCGAAGAAATTCTGGTTCAGATTGGTAGAAAATCAGATGATTCGGAAAACCGGCAACCGGCCAGACGTGGGTGCCGAGGGTTTCAGGCTGTCGAACCTGACAGACGGTGCCCAATTCCGGCATTTGGGAAAGCCGCTCGAAAGATGCTTCGGCCTGGTCGAGAAATCTCATCGCGATTTCGAGACTTTGGTCGGCAAGATAATCAGCGATTTCCAAAATGTCCTGCCGTGCCCGAGGGACGACAATGACATGCAAACTCATTCTCTTTTTTCCAGTCGTTCGGCGCGGCGATTTTGAACTTCCTGACGCATAACCTGCCAATCGGCCGGTGTGAGCGGTTCGCCGGGACCGCTTTGCAGTCCGAGCAGAAGTTCCGCTTCGAGTTTCCGCCTAGCATCTTCTTTTTGCGCCGCCCGGATCAACTCATGGACGTACTCGTCGGCACTCTTGTACCCCTGCTCTTCGACCTGCCTGAGCACGTAATCGTTCAAAACATCCGGGATGGCGATATTCAGCGTTTGCATGATTGTTCCCTTTGATTTCCAGTGTAATTTGCCTGACGCCGATTGTCAAGAAACCCGAATTTTTTCACCACGCAATCAGAACACGAAGCGTCAGCGAGTGCCCAAGAGTAACAGCCGGGAACGTCAGTGACCGGTTACGAATAAACCAAACCCATTTGTTTCACGTAGAACAACGTGAAACGGTGGGTTATTTTCCGGCAAAACTCAAAGAGTGGTCTTGGTTCTGAATTTTCCCGGCTCTTTCCCGGACTTCCTTGATAAAAGCGTCGAATTGAGGGTTGCCCGTCGGTTGCGAGGAACTCCAGCGGATATAGTCTTCATAAGTTTCAAACTTGTCCCGGTTCGTCTCAAACTCTTCCAGCATTTCCTTCTGCGCTTGTCTTTTGAAAGCGATGCAGTCAAAATATTCTGTTGTTTCCGATGTCATAACAAAAAATCTCCCGGTCGTCTGATGTCAATCATTCCGTAGTTGTTGACAAGATTGACACTGTTAAACTGTGCAATTTTACTCGTTTTGACCAAATGCTTGAAATTGCAACTCACAATGGAATTGACATTGCTGATTGTTACCAGGGCAACATGTTCGGCATCATTGAGATCACCGGGCGTGAGCACTCCAGCTTCGATGTACTTTTGTGCCAGGGCTTGTGCTTCCTCATTCACAAAGCAGAATTCAACGAACTCTGTTGGCAGAGTGCCTATCACATTCTGGACGCGTTGAGGTGCTTTTGCCAGTTCGCGAACAGTAATATCGGAGATGAGTATGAGATACGCCCCTTCTTTCAAGAAAGCAGTGGAAACACGGTTCACGATGCTTTTTTCTGCTCGATTGAAAATTTATAGCCGAGGATGTCCAGGACGCGCATGATGGTTTCGAACGAAGGGTTACCGTCGGGGGAAAGCGATTGGTACAAACTCTCGCGGCAGAGATTCAAGTCTTTGGCAATTTGAGTCATTCCCTTCGAGCGGGCGATGATCCCAATGGTCTTGAGAAAAAATGCGGTATCATTTTCCGCAAGTGCCACGGCGAGACAAGCAGCAACATCTTCTCTGGTGTTGACATAATCCGCCGAGTCATAAGTTTTGGTTTTAAGCATTGTCAAGCTCCTTCGCCATTGTTTTGGCTTTGGCAATATCGGAACGCTGGGTCGATTTATCGCCGCCGCAAAGCAGGACGACGATTTGATTTCCCTGCCGCGTGTAGTAAACCCGATAGCCCGGACCGTGATGAACCCGCATCTCAAACACACCGCCGCCGACATGTTTTACGTCACCAAAAACACCTTCCTCAAGTCGGCGAATCCGGGCGTCAATTTTAAACTTGCCTGTCAAATCAGAAAGATTTCTCAGCCACTTGTCAAAAACATCGGTACGGCGAATTTCCATCATCAAGTGTAGTTTATAAATTACAGATTGTCAATATGAAAACACAAAAAACCGCGTCGCAAGGCGACGCGGCTCACTTCGTGGTTCTTGGTGAAAAAATACTTTATGAAAGCGGTTTAAACACCAAGCCGCTGACGAGTTTGGGGAAGAAGTATGTGCTTTTCGGCGGCATCCGTTCGCCCATGAGGCTTAGCGTGCGGATGTGGTCGACCGTGGCGGGCATGACCAGGGCGGCAAGCGGGAACTTACCGGTTTTCAGTTCGGCGACCACTTCCTCGACCAGGTGGACATATTTCGGCTTTTCCATATCGGTGAGATGAAGAATCGTGTCCACCAGCAGGCGGTGCAGGATGCTGACGCCGAGTTCCCGCCATTCGGGCTGGTGGTCGGCGGCGGCTTCGTCCATTTTTTTCCTGCCGGCTTCGGTCAGCGTTGCGACAACCCAGGTTTGATCCTTCGCCGTGTAGAGGGCGATCATGTTTTGGCTCTTGTTGGCGTCGATTTTCGCCCACGCTTTCGCGGCGGCTTCGGGGGTTTTGCCGATTTGTTCTACGTGGAACAAATTGCCCAATTTCGCCGAAAGTTCCTCGACCGTCCATTCCGGCACGCCGGGAAAGAGGCGGTGCGTCGGCAAAACGATCAGGCCGGGGTCGTCCATCGCGATGCACATCATGAGGACGTAGTTGGCGGGATGGTCGGGGGTCAGTTCCCCCATGTCGCGGAGTTGCTTGCGGTAATTGCACGCGGTTTCGTAACGGTGGTGACCGTCGGCGATGAAAATCGGAAGCGGGCCGAGAATTTTCGACACGGCATCAATCACCCCCTTGTCCGTCACTACCCAGAGCCTGTTGAGGACGCCGAGATGGTCGGTTCCTTCGATGGGCGTCAGTTTTTCGACCGCCGTGTCGAGCAGTTTTTGAATTTCTCCTGTTTCGTCCGGATAGAGGCCGAAAACCTGGCTGAAATTCGTCTTGCAGGTGGTCGTGAGCATAAGCCGGTCGGCTTTCGGGCCGCTGAGTGTCAGCTCGTGCGGAAAAACCTTCCCTTCGCCGAACGGGTCAGCCTTGACGCCGCACATGAACCCTTTGCGGCAATATGTGTGACCATCCACCGTGTAAATTTGGTGGTAAACATAAAACGCCGGTTGCGGGTCCTGCGTAATGATGCCGTTCGCTTTCCAGTCGGCAAGCGTTTTGGCAGTGCGGGTGTAACGGTTGTTGTCGGCATCGTCGGTCGGCAGAATGCGGTCGAGGATCAATCGAATCACGTTGTTCGGATGCTGGGCATACAAAGCGTCCTGCAATTCGGGACTGATTACGTCATACGGCGGGGCAATGACATTCGAAAGATTTCCAACCTTATCAAGATTGTAGCGAAAACCTGCAAACGGGGTGATTTCCGGCATAATGGTGGCTCCATAAGAGAGGGTGACGGGAGTGAAAATTGACAACACACCATTATACCGCCCCCGTCAAAGAACAAAAGCCGGAATGAAGAACAACTCAATGATGGCTGTTATTTCTTTCGGCGATGATTGTGGTAAGATACAGAAATCAGGGCAAGTCCGCTTCTCACTTCGCATTTCAGCCACACCATGCTTTTTCCTTTCCCTTACAGCACCGACGCACCGATTTATTATTGGCCTTACGTCACGGTCGGCATGATCGTGGCAAACGTCCTTGCGTTCATTTGGTCTGCCGGTGACCCAGACACTGCGCAACTTTACATGCTGGCCATCGGGGACGGGCTGCATCCGGTGCAGTGGCTGACGACGAATTTTCTGCACGCCAATCTGCTACACCTGATCGGCAATATGCTGTTTTTGTGGTCGTTCGGTATTGTCATCGAGGGGAAGCTCGGTCCCTGGAAATCGCTGCTTGTTTATCTCGGTTCCGGCGTGGTCTATGGGGCAGCCGTGCAGGTGTGTATGCTGTCGCACGAGCCGACTTTTTGCCTGGGTGCGTCTTCCATCGTCTTTGCGATCATGATGATGTGCCTGATCTGGGCACCGGAAAATTCGATGAACTGCATTCTTGTGGTTTTTCTCATGTTTGTTTTCCGAATTTTCTATTTCGAAGTGCAGATCAAGATCATGGTCGGCATTTATCTCGCCTTGCAAGTGCTTTTTTTGATTCTCTCGGGTGGCGGGTTATCAAGCGAGTATCTGCACCTCGTGGGTGCGGCGGTCGGACTCGTGGTCGGGCTGACCCTGTTGAAAACCGGGCAGGTTGATTGCGAGAACTGGGATATTTTCTCCGTCTGGGCTGGACGAAATACAATGTCGACGGAAGAACGCGAGAAGCGTGACATCAAAAGCCCCAAGGCAAAACGCGAAAACACAAAAGAATTGCAAAAACAAAAGGAACGCTCGCTCAATGAAATCCGCTGGGCCATCAGCCAGGGAAACGTGCTGCCGGCGGTCATGCTCTGCAAACAGATGCGACGGGATTACCCCGACTGGGTGTTGCCCGAACAGGATTTGCTGAACCTGATTCAAGCATTATTGAACAAAAAAATGCGTGACGAATCACTGAATACGATGAAAGAATACCTCACACATTACTCAGGCAAGGCGTCGATGGTGCGGCTGAAAGTCACGCAGATGCTCATCGAAATGAAACAACCTGTCGCGGCGGTCAAAACACTGGACCGAATCATCCCCGACGAACTTAACGAGCGTCAGCAGGAATTCTATCGAAAACTCTGCAATCATCTCAAAAACACCGCCGACCGCAACGACACCTATGAACTTGCGGAAGACGGTTATTGAATGACTGACAGCTTTTTGCAAAATCTGTGTGTTTCACGTGAAACAGGGAAAAAGTTCCCAAAACAGCAGCCCGGAGCGTCAGCGACGGGTTAAACACATTGTAGATTATCAACTTGGAAAATAACCGGTCACTGACGTTCCCGGCTGCTGTTCTTGCAGAATGGGTTGATAAGAACATCCTCAATAACACCGGAATGTTACCGCTTTTTCCGATGGGGCGATTTGGCGGATTTCGTCGGTGAGGTAATTTTGCTGAAAAGTCCGAACGCGGGCAAACGCGTTGCTCGGGTCGAAGCGGGTTGCATTGGTAAACCGAAGCAAGAGCGAACCGGCAAGTTGCAGATGGGTTTCATCGAAATTTCCGACCAAAAGAAGAGCCGGACCGTGAAAATTTTCCGGTTCGAGCAGGGCGCAAGGTTGGCGGTCGGCTCGCTCGAACATTGTGACAAGCCGGTGACAATTTTCAGATTGGCGTGCAACAATTATCCGAACATTTTCGTCGATCCGAATGGCACGTCCGTAACGAAGCGTCTCAAAATCCCAGCATGTCGGACGCGGCATGTGTCGTATCAGGTCCAAAACACGCGGAGCAAACGTTTTTTCGCACAGAAAACAACCTGACGCCGGTTGTGGGATGTCTTCGATGCCGAATTCTTTCGCGATTTGCAAAAGCGGAACACGTCCGCGACCGGTGAATCCGTGCAACTGTTCGCGGTCGAGCAAACCGTCCCGTTCCACCTTTGTCGGATAAAGGGCTTTTGCCGAAAGTGGGCGGACGAGGATGTCAACCACATCGGCTTCCCGCGCAATCAGCGCAAGTTGGTGCATTTTTTGGCTGTTCGGACGTTGACCGGCAATTTCACCAGTTGCAATGAAATTCGCTCTAATTTCTTTCATGACCTGTTTGGCAATTCGGAGCATTTCGACCCGGCAGTCGAGACACGGATTAATATTTGAACCGTAACCCCATTTCGGGTGGAGAATCAAATCGGCGTAATGTTCGCCGACCTGCCGCAGCAAGATCGGAAAGCCGTATTTTGCCGCTCGTTCGCAGGCCGCTTCCGAAACGTCGTGAAGCGGCGTCATAATATTGAGAGCCGTCACTTCAACACCGAGTTTTTGAAGAGTGAACAGCGTCAAGAGACTGTCGAGACCGCCGGAAAAAAGAACAACCGCTTTGGGCATCGGTGGAAATAAAGTCGAAATTGTCCGGCGAGTGAGAAAAAACAGGTTGACACCAGCAACCAACGGGAGGCGGGTTAATTCGACGACGTGGAAGCGTCGAACTAAAACTACCCGGCAAGGACTCGAACCTTGAACGAGGGTACCAAAAACCCTTGTGTTACCATTACACCACCGGGTACTGACGGATATGTATTGACGTATGCACAAATGATCAGTAGGATTTTCTATGCTGCCAATCCAAGAAGTGAGTAATTTACCACCAAATATGTCTAATGGCAAGATGGGGGTTGCATTTTCAGCATGGCAGGCCATGCGGCTACACTCCAAATATTAAAAATTAACACAATTTGAGATTATCCCGCTCCTTTTGCCTTGAGTCATTTTCTTATACAATCGTATTTTAATGTGGATTTTGTCAAGAACCAACGTTATCCGTGTTTTTACAAGATCATTCGATATTTTCCTCACATCACTTAATTATGTCACAAGTCAACATTGTTTTTTATTTTTCCCCTTCGACTTACTTGGCGGCTAGTGATAAATTTTCCATTTGTTTTATATTACCAAGACGTTTTGTCTCAAGGAGTTTATCTATACTGACGATACTTGGATTATGTAAACTAAGAGATTTAGAACTGGTGCGCATATTCTGCAAACTTGGACGGTTGGTGAAATTACGGTTTGAGAATCAGCCCCCCCAGACTTGTTCGTCGGGCAGGCGTCAACAAACATGACGCCAAAAAAGACGGCGGTCGAAGGATATTATTTGTGTTGACTTGAAGGAGGCAAGGCATGAGAAGAGCATTGGTTATGTTGGCAGTGACCTTGGGACTCTTGGTCTATTCGCTAACAGACACGGCGAATGCCGGTTTCTGCGGATCAGGCACCTATCGGGCTTGTGCGCCCGCCCGGTGCAGTTTCGAAGAACAGTATGAAACCGTGATGAAAACCTGCCGGAAGGTGGTTTTCGAGAAACAGCAGTATACCTGCTACAAAACGTGCTACGAGCGGGTTCAGGTTCCCCGCAAGGTGATTTGCACGAAATAC
>Ga0209629_10004274_pt1 | contig 10523 bp, 6 predicted proteins | sample TergutCu122P5_FD_187286 | JGI IMG/M metagenome (GOLD analysis project Ga0209629, IMG submission 187286) | Cubitermes ugandensis P5 segment gut microbial communities from Kakamega Forest, Kenya - Cu122 P5 (SPAdes) (version 2) | ecosystem: Host-associated > Arthropoda: Insects > Digestive system >... | reverse complement strand
GCGCTGCTAAAGGTATCCTACGACTTCCACATCGCTGGCAACGGGTTGTACACAATGCTGATGACTACATTGAAGGACAGTAGAACTTCGAAACATGTATCTATTTTGTATCAGTTGTAAATAAATAGTTGCCACTATTAAAGTTCCAACCCTCGTGTATTGGGAGGAAGCGTACATACGGTAGAGGAAAAAGCAGAAGCTTTGATATTGGTTAGTAAGGAGATTGGACTAGAAGTAAATGCTGATAAGACTAAGTACGTGGTAATGTCTCGAGATCATAATGCAGAAAGAAGTCACAATATGAAGATTGATGATAGTTCTTTTGAAAGGGTGGAAGAATTTAAATATTTGGGAACAACCTTAACAATCAAAATTCTATTGAGGAAGAATTTAATGAAGATTGAGGTCAGGAAATGCTTGCTATTTTTCGGTTCAGAATTTATTGTCTTCCAGTTTGCAATCCAAAAATTTATAGATTAATATATACAGAACTATAATTTTTCCAGTTGATTTGTATGGGTGTGAAACGTGGGCGCTCACTTGAGGGAGGAACGTAGACTGAGGGTGATTGAGAATAGGGTGTTGAGGAGAATATTTGGGCCTGAGGGACTGAGGGACGAGGTAATAAGGGAGTGAAGAAAACTAGATGATGAAGAGCGTACTAGTAAGTGCTCCTCACCCAATATTTTTCGGGTGATAAAATCGAGAAGAATGAGATGGGCGGGGCATGTAGCGCGTATGGGCGAGAAGAGAGGCGTATACAGGGTTTTAGTGGGGGAACTTGAAGGAAAGAGACCACTTGGGAGACACAGGCTTAGATGGGAGGATAATATGGAGATGGATCTTCAGAAAGTGGGATGTGGGGGTATGGACGGAATAGAGCTGGCTCAGGATAGGGTCAGGTGGCGGGCACTTGTGAATGCGGTAATGAACCTTCGGGTTCCATAAAATGCAGGGAATTTCTTGACTGGCTGAAACCCAGTTAGCTTCTCAAGAAGGACTTTGCTCCATGGAGTAAGGAAGGAAGAAATAAAGAAAGACAGAAAGAAAGAAACAAAATAAGTAAGTAAGTGAGTAAGTAAGTAATGTTTTTAAAGACGCTCTCGCCTACTTGTACGTTATTAATGTAGCATCGACTGCCAGGAACGTCAACGAATACTTTAATTTTTAAGTGAATCGAAAGAAACGATAGTGGTTTAACTTCGAGTTTAATCCTGACATTTGTTTCTTGTTTTTAGGATTATTCACCAGGGTTAACTTTAAATACAGCACTGTCATTACAAACTGGAAATATTTACAAGTAAAATGATCAAGCCCTTACGAATTGAACTTCGTCAATGTAGCTGCTATATTGCACATTCTTTACTACGGTACAAGGTTAGCTACTGTGTATTAATTCCGAGATAATCACAAATGGGGGAACACTAGAGGGAGTGTTTTTGTCGAGACCATGAACACGGGAGATGGCATGCAAGCATTGTCAGAAACAAAGTTTGCCTGAGCCGGAAATTAAGGTTCTGGCTATCCCCTGCACGAATCCTAAACTTACTTTACAGAAAATTCTAGAAATTCCGACCTCCCCTTTCGAAGCGAGCTTTATAACAATATTTCTCGAAACACCAAGACGCTCTTCCTTTAGAATACCACGTAGTAAAACTTTCTCCTCGATAATTATCATTAAAAATGTTGTTGTTGACGTGGACTTTCCAGAATTCTCTCTTCTCCATTTAATTTTCTGAGTAATGCTACCAAGATTTATTTAACCTAACAGCCGGGACATGTTACTTTGGAAAACAAACATCCTGTTTTTCCTACACTCACTGCTTAACGGACACCAACTGTAAGGTCGCGTAAAGCAACCTTACGAAATTCTTTAGATTTTCGTAAGATGTTCTTCTCCTTCTGTTCCCTTTTTGCTCTTTCGGCATCATGTTACATCAGCCATATACGGAACACCTTCCTGTCCTTCTTCAGCCTAATCGCCACCTGCAAGGTCTTCCTTCTTTTCCTCAGTCAGCTTACTCATACGCTCTTCCTATTCTATCCTTAACCTTCCTCTTCCCCGCGCTCCTCAACTCTTGTTTCAAATACTTCCCTAAGTTTCCTATTGCTGTACATTCATATAGGTGCTCAAACCGTCGTAGTTTCCTCCTGTCGAACATTTTAGTAACTCACTATTTTCGTAAAATCTGTGCCTGCTATTTCAGTGTTTTACCTTCCTACTCTAAGCGACGATGCATCATTTCAAGAAAACAGGCTTTCTTTATTTTATTTTTGTCCCACTGCGAACCTGTCATACTGAAAGTTTTTTTTTCTTTTCGGCGTATTCTTATATTATACGGCACTGTTGACATGAGGCAGAGCCGAGATATTTTAGACAGTGTAGCGTTTAGGATACAGACTTGACGATCCGGTGTTCGAATCTCGGAAGGACCAAAATATATTTCTCTCCTCCAGAAATACCAAACCTTCTTCTCTGGGACCCAGCCAGCTTCCTGTTCAAAGTTATCTTGGTTTATTTTCGGCGTACAGTGGCCCAGGAGCTAATTTGAACATTCACTTCCATCTGTTGCTAAGATGAACAAGAAATGGCGCTATAATTGTGCTCCTCCTACACAACTTCAAGTGGAGGGCAGGGAGAACTTTACCTTTCAGTTTCACTGTTGACACGAAAAACTTTCAGCGACGTTCTCTCAGTCACGCACACTTTGCAGACGTACTGCTAATGAACCCCCGTTGTTCAGCTGAATATATTTCACAAACATGAGGACACTGTGTGACCAGCAAGTGAGTGACCTTTTTTAGACTGCCAGTCTTCAGCTGTTTTGTCATAACCGTGGTGTCGGGAAAAGAACCCACACATCCCGAGTTCTAATTTTTCCACTCGGGGACACAATGGGTTAAATCTGTCTGTACATACGGATACATTTGGAGGGGGGATTATAAGAAAGAAGTGAGAAGATTCGTTAACAGTATCCATTACCAAAGGGCACCTGCTGTAATATAGTGCCACACCAGGTGTCACTGATGGAGAGACTTAGGAAAGAGAATTCTGTGAGTTGCTTTCATTATTTAGACAGAGCTGTATGACTGGAGTAACAGTGAAAAATTACGAACATTACATGCGCAAGAATTTTGTTGTTGAAAGTGTTAATTACACGTTAAAAATAAAATTGTACACATGTAGTGAGAATATGCCAGCATTAACTATATATAAATTACCAACTCGATGCACCGATTATTATTTATTTATAAAATATTATTCCTCTACATGTTTCGAGCCATAAATGCTCATTTTTAGGAGGACACATTGTATACATGCAGCATATGTTACTGTCACTCTGTAAGCAGGTGAGTGGTGGAGTATTACTAAAACATGATTTACTTGATATTACAATCTAAAATATTTACTTGTTATTACAATCTAAAATTCAATCTGTGTGAGTGTTTGTCATACATTTAGACGAGATGTTTTTGTGTATACATTAAATTCATATAAAATATGTTGGGTATGTCTTATAAAATATTAAAATATGCGAATAGTTAAAAAAAAACTCTATTAAAATGTGACTGTTAGATCTACAGGTAATACAGTATTTATGAGTTTTCTTACCTCTACGAGAGCTCATGGTGGCCAGTCGGGTATTCTTCACAAATTATAATATTTTACAACAAGACATACAGAAAATATTTTATATGAATTTAATGTATACACAAAGACACCTCGTCTAAATGTATGACAAACACTCACACAGACTGAATTTTAGATTGTAATAACAAGTAAATATTTTAGACTGTAATAACAAGTAAATCATGTTTTAGCAATACTCGACCACTCACCTGTTTACAGAGTGACAGTACCATGTGCTGCATGTATACAATGTATCCTCCTGAAGATGAGCATTTATGGCTCGAAACATGTAGAGGAATAATATTTTATAAATAAATAATAATCGGTGCATCGAGTTGGTAATTAATATACAGTTAATTCAAGATGCACGGTCAGAGAAACATCAAGTTATTCCAGCGTTATTTGGGCATTCGTCAGCTCACCATGCGGTCTCTCGATTTGGACCAAGGCAAAGAAATGGGCTGATGTTGCCAATATACTGGATACTTCAGTATTTCCTCTGAAGTTTACCCTGATGCTGCCAATGTGTTGAAACATCCGGCATGTCCTTTGAAGTTTAGCCTGATACTGCAAGTTTTCTGAATAATCCAGTATGTCCTCTGAAGTTTAGCCTGATGCTGCCTATATACTGGATATTTGGGTATTTCCTCTGAGGTTCAGCCTGACACTGCCGATGTGCTGGATCATCTGGTATGTCCTCCGAATTTTAGCCTGATGCTGTGAATGTATTGGATATTCCGGATTGTTCTCTTAGGTTTACCATGGTACTAAAAATGTATTTCATCCAGTATGTCCTCTGATGTTAAGCTGCCTGGATATACAACATGCTACCCAAAAAATGATATTAAACAATCTGATAGACTCATTTTTGCATAAACTGTAAATTATTCGGAGCTGTCAGGCTTTGTCCTGCAAGGTCATCCGAAAGAGGACGACAGGCCTTTCATATTTGTCCTGTACGAAGGTGCGTTGGCTGACAGTGTGATCCGTGTAAGATCACTGAACTGACCTTGAAGATATAATTTATTTCCTAGCCTAACAACATGATTTTTGACAGAGTCCATACCGGTCTGACAATTACCAGTTACCAACCAACAAATGTATTTAATAAAATACAATAAATTACAAATCATAAAACAAAATTCATGATAAGTACTAACCCAACAATCTTCGGCAATGGAATGCCATATTCAGGGAGTCTAGGAACACCGAAGATCAAAAGTCCAACGCTCATCTTCAGGTACTGGTACTTCAGGTACCTGAAAGCTGAGGTTCAGAATGAGTGAAATTTTGTTTTAACCCTCCTCCCATTAGCGTAAAATAGTGACAAATTAATTGGTGATATTTGCGGTGTAGATTGCACCGGTTTGAACAGATTCGAATTCACCCGTTAACTTGCAGTTAAAAATTTTCCCCACCAAATTTATTACATTCATACCCTTGTCTCTGTCACATTAATTTGCATATTAATTTATTTAACTTTGCTTTATCAAGTATTTAAAGAAATGAAAATGGGGCCGAACGTTTCCTTTCGATATGTGGAATATTAGTTGTTGAATGTTCCATGTTATTATCAAGATATCGCCTTGAGAGTGATGCTGTGATTTGTTGTGGCCAACTTCCGTGTTTGATAGGAGGAATGAAATAAATATATAACCTCCCTTTTGTTTAATTGGGTTTCAACACAAAAGAAATATTACTGTATACTGTAAACTACAAAATGTGCTTGCCAAAAATTATAAACAAGAAAAGATTGTAAGTACGTATGTAGAATTACACAATAGAAATAACAAATACACTAATGTTAAAATTATATTTTACACACAATTTTTCATAACTCCGACATGTTTCGATCTATCTTGATCATCTTCAGGGAGTTACTGAACATAAATAAAAAGATATATATATATAAGTAGATGAATTATTAAGTACATTAAAATTTTTTGCATAGAATGTCTGCAGATATAAAATTCGTTTGTAGCACTGTAGAAATGGTCATTAAGATGCGGAGGTTGCAGATTTATAGGTTCTGAGAACGGTAACTCCAGAACCATTGTAAAAGTCTATAAAAGTCTATAAAAGTACAACCTCCGCATCTTATTTTATTCATTTTATTGTGGAAATGTTTATTAATGCACGGACTTGAATAGCTTTGATTTACGTATGTATACTTCCATCGCGATGCTGGTGTTTCAGACTATTCCTTGCGAAGACGGCGGCCAATCACGTTGAAGATAATGCCTCGTCTTAGCCTACCTTGTAGAAGCACCTCAGCACCGGCATCCACGGACTCCGACTGGGCAGACCTACGGTAAGACACTGTTCCGTATTATCTGTAACTGCAGTTTAGCCTTATCATTACTGATCCTGTACAACTCAGGACCATTCTTCCCTACGCTGGGGATCGGCAGAACTCGTGTTACAGGACTACTACACGACTATGCGTTCAATATTGACTCAAGACATCAATGAAAGTGATTAATATTTCTATGAGAACATGACTGGTCAACGATGATAGAGAAAATAATTTCCCTCCTATCGTCCTTCCTCATCCAATTTCCGCCTCCTTTCTGTCATATTTGTGCCTTTGTCTTATTTTCTCGTCTATTATTTTCACATCATTGGGTACTTGCCAATATATTAACGAACATGGTGAAACTTCTTGCTATAATGATCATAATATTACTACGAACATTTTTTTTTACCTTCCTGTAAAGGAAGAATTTATGCTTAGGATAGCAGAACAATACTTTTGAGGGATCCAATTTGCGTATTTATTTATGCCGTCTTATCACTGGCACAGATTATTTTGATGACATGAAGTGTTTTCTCTGTTTTACAAAAGATGGTGCTGACAACCTCAAGAGCTGGAGAGCGCATGACGGTTAATTTCTGAACTAAACACGGCATGGTTGTCGTGTGTTAGTGGGGGAGGGGGAAATGTTTTTGTTGTAGTGCTGCTGGTCTGAGTGGCGGACGGTGTGTGTACGTTAGACGGGACACATCGAAGTGTCGTTCATGACTTCGTAGTTTGTTACGGTATTCTTTGGCGGCGAGAGTTACATTTAATATTGTTTAACGTCTATGTGGTTTCTACCTTATCACGTTATTGAATGTTCTCTGTTCTTCGTGGACTGACATCCGTTTTTGTGTTGATGTGAAACGAGTGTGAAGAAGCAGCATGGCTTCCATGTGGCCCAGTGGAGCCTCCATTTGATTGTGAGTGAATGTTCCAGAACAGCCTACAAGGTGTTTCTAAGTGTGCGAATGTGTGTAAGGCAGTGAGTTGTTCTTTGGTTATACGTTTTGCTTAAGCAGAATAACACATCAGTGGATACGAAGGTAAATAATCCGGCATCATACGTATAATGAATACTGCTATATTTGGATAGTTTTTTTATTCTAAAGAGTTTATACGTAACAGGAAATTAGGTACAGTATTTTAAGGTTGTACTATTCCTATACTAATAACATCACCGTCACACAAATAATATGGTTGAGTAAAAATAATATGGCTAGTGCAAAATATCTTCCCACTTAATACATTACAGGCATTATCACAAAAGAATTACGAATATAGAGGTTGAAAATTTGTGTTAAAATATTTTTCTGTTTCACTGCACGAATCGTAGTGGTAAGAAGTTCGTACATATCAAGTTAAAATTTGTTTTCATTTAAAAATAGATTTTTATATAAAGCCTTCGCACAATGGAATTTTACCAATTACTTATTTTTCTTTTCTGGACTTCGTACAACATCTGATTCTTTATTGAATAACGAAGTTTCGGAACTCGGCTCTGCTTCCCCCTTCAGGCAAGGAAAACACTTAACCTGCGGGACCCCAGAGACAGCCGGCTGCCGAATTCTCATAATGTGTTAAAAAGTTGGACGATGGGCTAAGAGCAAAAAAGAAGATTATGTCATTGAGTCCTATACCATAGTCAGAGCCCTGTAAAATGGAATTTAAAAGTGCTTAATGAATCTTGCAGTGTGTAATGAAGCAGTGATAACACTAATTTACTTCTGATTTCCGCTGTTGAGGTTTTGTAGAAAACGTATTATTGTCAGCGAAAAGTTTTTTTTACTCTTCTACGAGCTTACTTTTACAAACGTACAAAAAGAAAAGGATTCTGTAACGTCTGTCTAATCTTCCTCCCACTCCACAGATCGTCCCTTTGATTATTAAAGTTATAAGATATAAATAGTATATAATCAGGCTTTGTTCACGAGAAACATTTTGTAACACATTACTAGAAAGTAATAGGACTTTTCTCATCGTCTTAAAAACACGTACAACACACTATATACCTATGACGTTTCGAAAGCTACTGCTTTCTTCCTCGAGTGATGTGTTCACCCAAGGAAGAAAGCGTAGATTTAGGAATGTCGTGTGTGTATATAATGCAGTGTCTGCGTTCTTAAGACGCTGGAAAAAGTCATATTACTTACTAGTAATGTGTTAAAATTTCCTACAGTATCAAGAAATACCACGACGCGTAAACAGTATTATTGTGGACTAGTGTTTAATATTCGCTCTGTAGATTGTAATATAATTATAAATTTGAGACTGCGTTTGATACCCTGACACACTAGAGTCATTTAGTAAGCCTTTTATACTTCTTTTTTTATTATTACACTGTCACGTTTTCAGACATATCAAATTGTTTGAAATTTATTTTAGATGGGTATTATTGACATATTCTTCTGTACTATGTGGGTTGTTTCCACATGGTATTATATTCGACAAGGGAGGAATAACAAAATTTTAAATATGTATGTCTCTGAAATTTTATGGAAAGAATTCAATGAACCCTTCGGGCTAACAGCCTGGACAAGTTGTTCAAATCCATCGACGTTCCAGAGAAAGACTCTGTCTCCATCATTTCCATCAACCTTGATGATGGAGACGAAGTCGTCCTATGAAACGTCTGTTGATATGGAAAACTGACGCGGCTGTCAGCCCGAGAGGATTTGTTTGACTGTTTCAAATGGCGACTAAATAAACAGTTGAGCTTATGAATTCTTTGGTTCTGACGCATCATTGGTACCAATAACAACAAATTTTCGATAAAAGGGTGACATACACTGAAGAGGCTAAACGATATCGTTTCAAAAGGCAATGATATGGACAAAAGCAGCCGTAGGAATGTTTAATACCGTAATTGGTAATTCTACAATGCGTGATGAATCTTAGCTTATTGTCTGAAATTTGCGTCGCATTTAGACGAATGATAGGTTTCAGTAAATTAAATACATGGGGTTACATTATGGACAGAGAAAAATTGTTGACCACGCAGTCGGTTTATTAAATGTACTGTAAAACTCCAAAACTACCAGTCTCTTTTCTGAGCCTTAAACTGCTACAGTGACTTCTTTTCTGTACGAAGTGGTTTATTCCACGTGACGTGACGGTACAGTGTATTAATAAACATTTCGTTTCTCTGTCCTTTGCATATATACAATTTAGTTATGAGTGGAAAATAAAACTGCCGTAAATAACGCATAAAATAGCCGCAACAGTGCCGAAAGAAATGAAGAGGAAAAGAATACACAAGTTTACACTTTGGTGGCGTTTTTTCGAGATACATCTTTTGACTGCGTTACATGAAAAAATGACATGGGTTTATTGTATTAATTTTATTATTCGTTTCTTGTTTTTCTGTCACTGATTGGTACGTACATTAAAAACCACGACACTGATGTTTTACGAAATTGTCGTCAAAATTTTCCACTATTTGAGTTAAGTCAGTCCATAATGAACATAAACTGGGGTGTTACGCTGTGTGTTTGGGTCAATAGTTTTTGACATTTCGAAGGAATATTGTGCCTGCAACTTCATATCTGAGTAGTCGCAGCAGACCAGCCGCGCGGAATGTTAGGTTATGTTGTATGGGGACGGATAATGAGAGTAGTCAAAGACTCTTTGGTATGATCTCTTATGATGGGAATATATGCAGACCTCACCTACCATTTATGTTTCTTTGAATGTATGAAGTCTGTTGACAGATTTCAGGTTTCACAAAACGCCTTTATTTATGAGAATACGAGACATACTAGCATTTGTAATGTAGTTTGAAACTTAGTCATTTCATGTGGAACTTCTCTGATTTTGCGGCACAATTCTGGCCAGAAAATTTGCCGAAAATGTGTAAATGGAAGAGTTGTGTGTAAATCAGCCACACCCTAGCACGTGTGTTGTAGATAGCAGTAAAATAAATTTATGCGTTATGGGTCGGTCCGACTTAAGTATTTTTCGTCCGACTGCGCCAGCTGAGCCATTGCTTGCAAAAATAATTATTGTATTCGAAATGCTTATAGTAGGTATCCGAGATTCGAATAAAACTGGTTTGGTCCTTGTTATACTAGACCTTTGTCTCGACACGGAAGCAACTGAAGGCGCAGTAGGTTCACTAGTGTGATCTGGTGCTGTATGTGTTAGAATGAATGTAGGGAACTACAGATAGGTTGGCCTATTTCACTGTATAAATCTCCATTTGATTATTATGTTATATTATTAACGCTGACGTAGCCAGAGAGATGGTTTTGTACGTATCATATTTCGAATTTGTGATGTAGAATATTCTGTAGAATATTCACCACTTTCCTGGAAATATTAATAAGGACGTATTTGTAATTATTATCCTATTATTTATTTTAGTACTTGTAGCTACTCTGACCGTCGCGTCGTGGGTAGCATGGCTACCCACGACGCAACCTGAAACATTTTCTCCAAACATCAAAGTTAAGCACTTTTCTTAAAATAGGACTTTAAAAATTAATACACATTCTTTGATAAATATGGTGCCAATAACCCAATAATGGATTATTGATGTCTGCTATTTCTCACCTTGTTTGTTAAATTTATAATTTTGCATTTTATTATAAAATAATT
>Ga0209629_10004273_pt1 | contig 10523 bp, 2 predicted proteins | sample TergutCu122P5_FD_187286 | JGI IMG/M metagenome (GOLD analysis project Ga0209629, IMG submission 187286) | Cubitermes ugandensis P5 segment gut microbial communities from Kakamega Forest, Kenya - Cu122 P5 (SPAdes) (version 2) | ecosystem: Host-associated > Arthropoda: Insects > Digestive system >... | reverse complement strand
TTCTCCTTCTCCTTCTCCTCCTCCTCCTCCTCCTCCTTCTCCTTCTCCTTCTCCTCCTTCTCCTTCTCCTTCTCCTCCTTCTCCTTCTCCTCCTTCTCCTTCTCCTTCTCCTTCTTCTTCTTCTTCTTCTTCTTCTTCTTCTTCTTCTTCTTCTTCTTCTTCTTCTTCTTCTTCTGAGCCCGTCCGCTAATGCCCCGGAAGCACCTCAGCCTGAGGCTTATTGTGCAACCCCAAAAACACCTTTCAACACAGATTCAGTAGTCCTGTTTCTCTAATAAAGAGGCAGAGGTCCCTGCATACAGCTTAGTCTCTTTGGATAAAATGTTACTGCTGTTCTGTGGTTACAGTATATTATTATTATTATTATTATTATTATTATTATTATTATTATTATTATTATTATATGAAACTTAGGTTACAAGTTCGAGTCAAATATCTTAGTCGATATTCTACAAATTGTGTGGGCAAAATCAGGGTTCCATTCGCATCTCGGCGGAGAAATTTCTTATCTTCGTCGTGTCCACACCGGCTCTGAGGCTCTTCCCACAAGGGTTACAGCGAACAAAGTTTGAGGTTGATCAATCACTTTAATCTGTTTTCGGGTTTAAGAATATTTTGAGCTATACTTCCACCCTACTGTACGTCTTTCAGGCTTGGTCTTTAAAGCGCAAGGAGAACTTTATGATACATGCTACTGCAATAACAGAAGCTGAAGAATAAAAAGTAAAGGAAAGTCCTCTCGCATGGAGTAATGACGAGCAATAGACACGCTTCAGCTTATTAACCTCAGAAACATAAGCATTAACCGAATTTCTCGGACTATTGAACAACTGTTCTCCTTCATATCCGGGTGTCCTGTGTTAACGTTTCGGTCCTGAGATTGGCTATTGCGACTGACGTTTCTATATAACATATGGGTTTGTAACATTCTTTTGAAGTATCCTAAAATACATTCATAGGTGTGCAAAGTGAAGAGATATATATTCTAGGCCTTAAATACTTATTAATTTCCGGTAAAAAAAGGTGACGCTAACCAGAAAATGTTAACAACTTACAAATGAGATGACTTTATTACACACTTGTGTTCAACGAAAATACAAGTACTCGATCAAATAACTCGGAGGATGGGGGGGAGGCGAGTCTGCAATTACCCGATGTAATAGAAGACACAGAGAACTATCAATTAAAATAGAGTACATGTAGGAAGAAAAGTACACTGTACACTGCCAACCTGACTCATTATAGCAGCTAGCTTATTATACGGCTTGAGAGATGGAAAATGACAGGATGGCAACCATTTTTAATTCAGTTACATATATGTACATAGTTTACATAATTACAAGTTTCTGCGTTCACTGACTGTACTTATGTTCGCGTGACATTTATTATGATGTCGACAATAAATTTCCAATCTTCGGAATCAAGATTAGTAGCTCCGGTAAATGGTAAACGGATAATTATAGCTACCAGATATTTTGGGCTCAATACGCATATAAGTATTGTCTATGGTGAATACCGTTATTACTCGCTGTGCCCATTACGTCACAGTATTGCACTCCTCAGTGTTGTTTGCACGCCTACCTGGCCGCCTTCCTTGACAGCCTTCAAGTGACGAGTTTCATGCGACAGGAACGCGTAGGTCGTAAGTAATTTAATCATTTTCACACTATTGAAACTGATGAAGGTAACTGTATTTAATTAATTCAGAAATTATAGAATTAAAAAAGAAATGTCTCTTTACAATTCTTCGGGACTTTCATCAATCCCCACAGGCAAATAATGGAATAGAGCTGTAACTGCGCTCAACTCACAGTAGTAAATTTTGTGATCTAGTAGCTCTTATGTTAAAATGCCAAATATTTTGCTCACATGCTGTATTTGTATGTTTTGTACTATCGTTGAAAAAAAACTATTAGTTTATTTCTGTACAAGTATCAATCAGTTTGTCTTTCTTATGAACAATGTGAGAAATTTCGTTGTTGTAGGATAAACACGTATTACTTAGCTAAATTTCATGCTTCGAATCGCTTAATTAAGCTCATAATTCAAAAACAAAGCAAATAAATGTATGTTAAATAGCATTTAGAGGGAGGTTGGTGCAAATGAGATGTGATCCGAGTCGCCGTCTCCAAGGAGTGACTGTATGTTGGTGTGATCCGCAGTCGGACATCGTTCACCAGTCCGTGTACGAACTAGTACACTCAGAGGACCGCGAGGAACTACAGCGACAGTTGATGTGGAATTCGTTCCTGCCACCTGAATCATCCAACTTCGTGCTCCAGGACATTCTCCAGCCAGAGAACTTCCACTTGCTGGAACGAAGTTTCACCGTCCGCTTCCGCTGTCTGCTGGACAACACCTCTGGATTCCTGGTGAGTTCACAACCCCACTTTTCTACTCAAATTTCTATCACTGTAGGTTAAAACCTCGAGATAAAGACCTCCTGAGTTCCTGGTGACTTCACATCTCAGTGTCTACTCATATTACCGTCAAGGTGGACCAATACTCAGTAAAATAACCCGGTCGAATCCAGTTGAGTCCAATCTAGTCTGACTCGCTGAGTTTCGGCAAAGATAGACTCAACATTTCTGCATAAATTTTCCATACCTCCTTGTCAATATCCGTGTAAATTTGGAAGTGTCGGCATTGCCCCGTCTTGCTGAGAATTTGAAAGTGTCGGCATTACGCCGTCTTGCTGAGACGGGTTACACTCCACTGTACTGAATTGCCCTCGGTTAGCACTAGCAGCTTTTTTGAGTCGTATTGGAGTGTTTGCCTCCTTAATAATAATTGAGATCAAGGTCGAATTTTCACAAAACTTGGTATGAATATCATACCAGTAACGACCACACCAACTTCGCGCTTCTTGATTTTCTCTGACCACAATTACCACTGCGTAGACTTCTTAGGTGGATCCTACAGAGTTGCGTGTTGAGAAGTTTATACAACTACGTTACTCTTGTTAATGTAGCACTTCTGTAGAATTTAAGCAACGATGAGTTCTTGGCCCCAGATATAGTCGTATGTGCCCAATTCTTTTTCCAGTTTCACGAAAATAGTGTATAAGTATTGGAAATATGGATTTGAAGTTTGTGTAGCCAATACAGCCTGCAATACGTAAGTACATACTGTTTACAAAACTTTCCGCAGGTTATCAGTTAATAAAATAATGATACCAGAAAAGGACATCTGATAAGCGGTAACACAGTCGGAATCAGTACTAATGGTAATTGTGCTCATAAATAAGCTTGTTGACTCTTTAATTAACAGACTAATTTAAAGCGCTTACTATGCTGTAACCATGGAAGGAAGGCCCGTGGAATTACTCCTCCACATTCCTCTCGAGCTGTCACGATTACCTCTCTCTCGTACGTCCCTGAATTCACCTCCGTTCGTCTAGCCGTTCCGGTCGCACAAGCGTCTGTACCGTTAACCTCAGAACAGCTTCCTCACTTAGATCGAAGGATTTGAAGGAAATGTGCGTCACAAGAATCATTCAGACCTGTTCGAACGTGCCTGTAACTGCATTTTACGAATGTTGCCAGCAGATACTGTCCACAGACTGGCGAAACCGCAGTTTGCCAACAGCTCCATAATTTGCGTAATGTTTACTACTGTTGTGTGAGCATTGGTTTTAAACCCTCGCGCCCTTCTCCTGTTAAAGTGACATATCAACTAACAAGCGCTTCACAAATGCAACCTAACTGTAGGCCTGTTTTTGTATCCTCCTGACATTCCTTTCTTCCTCCCTTCACTCGTATTTTCTAGAGACTATTTCTTTGCCTCGTGTTGCATCCCTCTTTTTGCTCCCAGTACCTGCCAGAGTGTTTTGTGTGTGTATATACAAGTATATTCTGCCCTTATGCCTTCGGGAAAAGAACCAAACTTTTCTTAAGAACGAAGCAGAAATAAACCAGGTTGACACGTTCTAATACTATCTTCTTCATGTTTAATATTGTAAATTATGTCGACCGTCAGCTTTTCTACTAGGTCTGAATACATTCGAAATTAATCATATGTGAATTTAGTTCTTTAGACACCTGTATCATCATAATTAAAGCGGGATTCTACTTTACATGCTCAGTGTGTATACAAATGGGTGCCAGATTAAATAATTTGATTACACAGTGGAAGCATTCAATTAATTAAGAGTGTCAGGGATGTAATGAAAAGTCAGCTGGATGAGGGGACAATTCGTCATGGTCACGGTGAGTGACATGAAGTAAATGCGTTTCTGCTGCTGCTGCTGCTGCTGCTGCTGTTGATGTCTGTTCATAATGAAGTCGTTGTGGATCTTTGCGCGTGGTTTATTTCCTGAACCCCTCGAAAGGTTTCCATCAAATTGAATATAAAAGATTCTGATCTAGACATGAACTCAATATGTGTGAGAAAGTATTCATATGCACCAGTTGGATGTATGTTGACAGTCGAAACAAACACTGGCTGCTCTGAAAAATCTTTTCCTCATTCTTCTCCAGTTCCTCCAGAAAAGTTCATTAAATTGTACTTAAGTCTAACTTCCTTACAATTTCTTCACAGGGGAATACAAAATCCTATATAAAACCCTTCTATTTTCTAGTGTCATTCCTTCTGTCAGGTTTTAGGTCCCTCATATGAGATTGTAAACGCGTTTTGAGCCACAAGTTCTGTATCTATAGCCATTTCCAAACTAGGCAAATATAGGCGCATAAGTGCGTGAAGCAGTTTCATCGTTGTTTCGTCGATGTGCAGCCATACACGTTTTAATGCAAAATGAAACATCTTTGATGTCTGTAATTCTTATAATCATGTAGCGCTGAGACGGTAGGTCTGAATAAATCACACAATGTGTGATGACTAACTAAATACACAAAGATCATACATATGACCTAATTCCATGGTGCTGACTGTTTTAGAGAAGTGAGTAAACTGTCAGAAAGTCAAGAAACTGCCCTATTTTACGGGACCAGATAATTCTTTGCCGTATTCACAAAATTCCACCTTTCCTTCCTCTTCTAAACCAAGCAAATCCAGACTACAAAATGTCACAATAGTTTTCGAAGATAAATCTTAATATTTTCCCCTCATGTGCGTCTCTGTTTTCCAAGAGGTATCTTACATTTCATTTTTAAAGTCCGCTTCTGATAATGAGTAAGAATATTTCAGTGTTTGTTTCCAGCAGTTTTATAACTTCAAAACAATATAAGGTTTTAAAATGTATTTAAAATTATGTTTTTATGAAATATATGGCAAATAATTCCGTGTGTATTTAGGTAAGCGCTTTTGCAGGTAAATTCAAAACTATTCAATATATGACATTACATCCCCTGGCGTACAAATTTTATTATTTCAAAAGGTATATATTTTATTTTAAGAGGAACTCGTTTTAAGAACTGGTTAATTCAAGGCAGTCTTAACTGATTTCCTTTTCGGCATTATCCTTTTATATAAGTCGAATTTGCAAGCAGCTGGCACCAAAGACGGAACTAATTTCTGCCATTCCCTATCGTTACAAAGTATATAATTCTTGTAGCTGGCAAAGGGTCTTTATATATTCCGAAAGAACACATACTCATAATTTGACATCAGTGTGCCTATATTGTGTGGAACAATGAAGCTTCTTGTTGCATTTTTTAGTGTTTTGCATAACGCATGTTACACAAGGATAAAAAAGAACAAGCACTCCTTTGCAAATTACTGTAGTTGGTGTCATTTCTATATTGTGATTTGTAGAAAGTCTTGCCATACTGATGAATCCTATCGCTATTTCCTTTACAGCATCTGCAATATACGCCTATGTAATATGTTGACTTCTGATGCAGTAAAATACCTTTTCTTATGAATATTGTAGGAAGTTATATACAGGGCGTTTCATAATGTTCTCCGTCATTACAGACATTTATAACAAGAAAGTCAAAGGACCTAACTTAATGGAATTTTTCACGGCCACACGAAAACTGAAAAAGTTTTTTTTTTTTTAAGACAACTAGATATGTTCGATGTGTGCACCACGGGTGACACGGCACACATCGATACGATATTCAAGTATGCTGGACTGCAGTCCAACATACCTCTCAACACAGAACGCAAGCACACACACCAAATGTTATGCTGCCGCATCACCACATTGACTTTTAAATTTTAACAAATTTTAAAATCAGTGACTTTAACAAGGAACATACGAGCTCCCTGAAGATGATCTGAATGATGATCGAAACATGTTGGAGCGTTTTTAAGTGTTTTAATATAAACATTTTAGACTAATATTTTATTTATATAGAAGTGCATTAGTTGGTGTATAAGATTCAGTGAATTAAAATGCACGGTGAAACAGTGAAATTGATACTTGGCTGTTTAATATACACGAATACAAAAGCTACACTCTTTCAAATTTGTTCAAAATATTACACTGTTAGTGTTGGAAAGTAATCTTATTTTTACATTGTGATGTAAAGAGAATGGATTTTGATTTCAAACTCAAAATTTAACACTGCTCTCCCGCTTTGTCAACGTAAAGATAAACATATTTTATTTTTTTATTAAAACTAAAACTTGAATAAATAAATTTCATTATAGATCACCAGGCTTCTAGTAAAGAAGCTTACGGTAACATACGGTAACATTCGGCAGAAGTTGGACATCAGTTGGTCTCAAGCAATCGTTATTTACAACCGGCAATTCCTTCGTCACCATAAGTCAAGGAGGATTATCGTATTAACATATTCCTTTCTCCACCGCTTTCCTTTTATCTGCCATCTTGTCTGTTTTAATGTGAAAAATAGTATGAGCAGGTTCAGTAGTTGCTTTATTTCCAGTATCATATCGGCCTTCTGTCACTGTATTAATTATAAGTTGTCAGTGATTAGGCGGTCTTGGAATTAAAATAGGTCCGTCGTATAGTCCAATTGGCTCTATTTTTTGCAATATGGCAATTTAATTAATTCTTGTTGTAATACACTGCTGTTTGTCCTCTAAAAGTGCCCAGGCGTAGGGCTAAATGAAAATTTATAGACCACCTTGAGAAAAACTCATCTTCTCGGCGTGGCCGAAGTGAATCTGCCTTTGAGTGTCCACTATATCTTCTGTGATCTTCCATATCAATTGGTAAGGAAGGTTTGTTAAACCTACAGGCAAATGTGAAATTACCACTTTCGTGGTGAAAGCAGTTCATCATCGATAACGAGCTTCTTCTTGCAACCAGGCTAATGAACGATGATGTACGTGCGGCTGAACATACCTTAGGGAGCTCTGACACTGGACACTATTTAAGATATGATGGTGATCAGATGGCGACGCTACTAGCTTACGATACGACTCAACCCTTTGTTTCATACGGGACTGGGCACACTGCAGGCGACAAGGTAACAGTATGTTCATGACGGATTGATAAAATAAGATGACGACTCAACAGGCTGCGACGTCTGTCTCTCAGTCCTAAACATATCGCCGCACAAGGCGAAAGTCTCACTTGTTTTTAAAATGCTTTACCAAATTTACGCAAGCACGAGTGAGGAAGCAGATATTACACTTGTGAAGCTTGTTGGGTAACAGTACATTTTCTATTTCTGAAAATGTACTAGTTGCTGAAGAAAGGGCAAAATTTAAAATCTCATTTGCTCTTCCTGTGTAAGATAATCTAAATCGGGAGTACATAAATTCTCCAAAAATCGAGGAACAACCTGAAAGTTATATGCGCCAAAATGGTCATAGGAATCAAGATCCATACTGAGGACCCACAAATGTCAGGCGCTATCGCAAAGTTTTAGTCGTTACAGCAAGCCATGACCCCGCGATTTGTGCACCTACGATCTAAACCTCTCAGTACCCTAGACTAGTTCACTGGCTACAAACAAAGTGCAGAGTTTACCACTTTTCTGCAACAAGGGTGAACCCATTACTCCCGTCTTGTTACCTTCTTCTTTAATCTTCTCATTTAGCAGATAACAAATACGTCCTACTCGTCTGAAGACATTCGTACTGAAGCAATGCATGTCGTCTGAATAGATCACTTCCGGTGTGCGAGTCACGTATCCTGTCGCATATATCGTAAAGTCGTCATATTGCAGTTGTATCGCAAGTAGTATCCTGTGTCAGAAAGGCCGTAATGGTTTGCCGTGTACAGCTTTACTGCAGTTTCGAAGAGACTGACTGCACAAACAGTTTAATGAAGAAATTTTTTACTCAATCATAAACGGCCCGGTAACTTCCCAGCGCTCAAGAAAACTAAGGCAATTAGTAACTGTGTAATCTCCGCTTATTCAGTTGCAATCTTTTTTGCATACACGGCAGAACTTCCCTTCTGTTTAGCGACTACTGACGCAAGCAACCTGCTTTCCGTTGAGATATTTCTAATGCTGATGCAGTATTTTGATTGAGAACAGGTGGACTTCAAACAATTCCATTGCAACTTCACAGCAAACCAAATGAAACAAAACACAACATAGGAGAATTGTTTATAGGACAATTAAAGAGATTTGTCATGTGACCGTGCATGGCAGTTTTTGTTGACAGTTATAAAACACTCAACGGGATTGTAACATGCATCTACATTAATAATCTTTTTGCAAAGTTACAGATCTCAATAAACGAGAAGTTAATTGGTGTAGGTTGTCCATCCATATATTAAGTAATAGTTTGCAACATTGGATGGACACTTTATACTTTGATGTTCAGCCCTTTGTCATGAAAATTTGTAACCATTTTTCTGCACTTTCTGGGAGGACGGATTCGCTGTAGTTTCGTAGACATTTAACGTAGCTAAACATTTGCTTTCTCATTGTTAGAAATGGCGTTTCTTACTTTTTCCTGCAGTAAAAGAATTGTTAAAAATGTTACCTATGTTACCTACTGTTCTTTATTTTTCAGTCACACAATACTGTTATAATTATAAAAATTTCAAAAAAATTCACTGAAATGCATTTTGGCACATCTACCCCTCCATCATGTGTCAAACAAATGTATAGTTACTACTGCGAGATAAGACTTACATAGTTGAAATGCTCTCCATTCTGCACACTGTTCAAACTATTGTTCTCAACAGATTAAAGTCTAGAATTTTGTCATTACGAAACAAGAAATATGCCGTCACAGGGGGCGGATGATAGCAATAAAAGAAAGTACAAGAAGTTCTAAGAGTACACTGAAAAATTTGACACTTCAGAGTAAGGTAATTAAATAGGTGGATGAAAGGGGGTGAAAGTTTTCTGTTTTTCAAAGATATCTCCTAAAAAGAAAATAATTTCATAAGTTTTCTCTCTTTTGTCCCACGAAAAATGGGCAGCATATTTTGTACAGAGAATAATGTTAACAAGCATTCTTAAATACTAAAGTTGTTACAAAATTTTTCGCCATTTCTGCACAAAATTAAAACTTTGAGCGATTTTTCTTTCTAATGCCTTCCATGGGCAATAAAAAGGATCAGGCCGTCTGCTGAGACAGTAAAGATAATTCTAACTGTTAAGTATATTTTTAAGAATATGTTACGCCATAAACTTTGTACTTAAAATTGTGGCTTTCCTGCACCTAAAAAAAATATTTATTGATCTAAAATGTATGAATGGCATACGTTATATTTCACAATGCGTCGTGTAATGGGTTTCTTATATATATCAGGGGCACATTAGAGATAATAAACAACGGTCTAAAAATATCCTACCTTTAGCTACAACAAATGTAACAGCCCTAGTTGTAGTTCTTCTCTATGCACTATAATTATTGCTACGGATTTCAGCTAATTTCATTTTCTTAGTTTTGCTAGCTATCGATATGTGTATTCATACTCACGGCTACTTTAAAAAGGATATAAAATTCTGGTTTTAATTTAGGATGTGAGGAACAAATGTTATAATGGGCATCTGATAGGCTTAACTATACAAATTTAAGAGTAAGCAGTTATTATTGAGGGGGCCTGGGTTAGCGTAGTGGTTAAGGTGCTGCGCTACTAGTCGGACGGTCCCGGGATCGATTCCCGGTGGTGTCACTGGGGATTTTTTCCGTGGTTTCCCCAACAGAACCATGTGCCCTGAGGTCGACTCAGCATCTGAAAGTGAGTACCAGGGATTTCTGCTGGGGTAAAGACGGCCGGTGCGTTTGGCTGACGACCTACCACCCTTGTAGTGCCGAAACGTCCAGAAAATCCGGGGCCTTAATCTACCCGGAACCCCTTGGGCCACCTCGGCCTATCGCGGGAGACAAAAAAAAAGTTATTATTGAGTCGCAGGGGTTATGTTGAATTTTAAAATGAAGTAAATAACTAAGTTAAGCAAATAAAATGTTTTTTCCGAAATATTGGTGGTGTTTGATGTGATTTTGACTGTGCATCGTCGTTAATATGTGGAAATAAAATGCCAACTAGACGCAACAGAGGTTTTTATTGCACATCTTATTGCTTTCTCAACATGTTTCGGGCACCACTATGCCCATCATCAGGAGCTCAAGAGTATTACACAGTGGTTGCTGCCTGTGGTATTTCGTGCTGTGGTTTTCAATTTGCTGGTCTGGTGCGGAGCTGAGGGTTATGTGTCCGGTTTGCAGGATGCTGCAGC
>Ga0209629_10004272_pt1 | contig 10524 bp, 8 predicted proteins | sample TergutCu122P5_FD_187286 | JGI IMG/M metagenome (GOLD analysis project Ga0209629, IMG submission 187286) | Cubitermes ugandensis P5 segment gut microbial communities from Kakamega Forest, Kenya - Cu122 P5 (SPAdes) (version 2) | ecosystem: Host-associated > Arthropoda: Insects > Digestive system >... | reverse complement strand
CATGGCGTTGAGCAGTTCTCTCCCTTTGGTTGTAGTTGTTCTAGATCCCCAATAGGTGTGTTTTGCGTTGTAGTCGCCTCCCGTGATGAAGCGGTGTCCTAATGTGTTAAAGAAGTGCTCGTAATCTAAAGTTTTTATGTTGTGTTTGGGAGGGCTGTAGACTGCCGTGACGGTTATTTCTCCCATGTAGTCCTCTAGGACGATGCTGGTTGCTTGAATATGTTCCGTACTGTATGCCGTTCCTAAGTGGTGCTTGGAGAATGTTATTGCTTGTCCCTTGTATTCACATATACATATGGACTGTGCCTTACATCGTGTACCTGAGCACGGCAGCTCTATGCCATAGAAAACCTGCATCTGCCAGAACATCTAATGATAGCTGCCATGTTCAGGGACATGATAAAAGGGACACTCTACACAGGGGCGGGTTATAGTTTAAAATACGGACGCAATCTGAAACTTTTCCCCGACGTCAAATCGACCACCCACGTTATGTGACGGCTCCTGTGAGGACAATTGTGTGCAGCAAACAGGAAATGACACGGAATGAGGCGGTCTTGGCCGATTTGGATGTAATAACACAAAACTAAACTTGATCTAAAATGGAGACGAATGATTCTCTCGGCCCAGATTTGAACCAGATAATTAAAGATACGACGCCACAGCTTGCACAGCTGGCCTGTTGATGGCAAGGTCGCTGTGAAGACGCCGTTTGTACGTCCCTGCACGTTTATTCTTTGTATATTATAATGGACAAGCAGACGAGACACAAATGAAGAAAGACGTTTAAATACTAGACATACATAGGTCGCTTTCTCTTGTCGCTGAAATCAGCTGCTCGCATCAGTGGCGGACCGAAATCTTTTCCCAGCGTCTATCAGTTGATAGGCTACTGAATGTCGTAGTGAGGCATGTAAGAGTCACACAGTAGCAGATTAAAAGAAGTGTTACATTTACTTCTATTGCCCTGCAAAACGCCGATCCCAGTGGCAGCGCAGTCTAGGGCTTGGGTCTGCGGCTGTCCGCTTGCTTCTCTTTCGGCTTCGAATCCCGCCAGGAAATGGATGTTTGTCTCTTTTGAGTGTTGTGTGTTGTCAGGTAGAGGTCTCTGTGACGAGCTGATCACTCGTCCAAAGGAGACCTACTGAATGTGGTGTGTCTGAGTGTGAACGTGAATCCTCGATAATGAGTAGGCTTAGGCTCACTAAAACTGCCGAGCCATAAAAAAGAAAACGTTGAAAAACCTAATTAAATTTACAATCGCTTCGTTTAATATTGGAAGGTCATTCGGTACAGTATATGAGCAACAGGACTGATGACCGAGGAACACGGGTTCGAATTCCGGTACGGACAAGAACTTTTTCTGTTCTCTAAAACGTCCAGCCCAGTCCTTGGACCGCAAAGCCTTCAACCCCGGGTGATCTTTCCTCAGAGGTGAAGCGTCCGTGTTATGGAAGCTCGCCACAAACTTCCATCTAAACCCGAGGTTAACATTGCGTGGAGCTAAACCTCCACTGCCCCATACGCTTCATCATTTTGTACTTAATTGGGTAGGAGCACAATTTATATTTCTAATACTAGTGTTTATGACCAAGGGATCTAAAGAGAGGGTACAGAAGTGGATTAAGATGAACGCTTACACTAAAATATTGTCTTGCACAGGTCCTCATATGAAACAGGCAAAAACTTTCGTTTGAAACTGAAACACATGACTAAGATTTTTTAAAACAATTATAGCGCTTCTGTTTAAGATGAATCATTATATAGTCTCGGTCACGTCAACACATGACCTCTCAAAAGAAGACATTTTTATTAAGAGGCAAATAATGGCATTAATTCGAAAGCTCTGTAGTGAACCGATATTTTGAGTATGTATAGTAAAAGGCGATGTAACGGATTAAAGCATATCACAAGTTTCTTAGACTAAAAAATGTGTGTATATACTTTTCCTTTCCTTTGTCTAAACTTAAAATCCAACCTCACGAAGCAACGAATCTAACCAACTGATAAAGTAGTTGAAGTGACTAAATCAAAACATTCACTGAATTTGATTCTATGCCTGTTGAATTCGCATTGTGAAAAGGTTTCCGTAACCCTTTATTAAAGTAGAAGTTTAGTCTGAATTACATTTAAAGATGCCGTTGGTACACTGCAGTCAGCACACTGCGTTTCGTTTACAAAAACCAAGAAGTTAGTGTTGAATAGGGTAATAATTTTTGTGTGTTCTAAGATCGATACGTAAGTTAACACACAAATGCACTGTTTGGACAGAATGTAGGATTTCTGAACGTTAAAACTGGCGATACGTAAAATAACTACTAGGGCGTCAAGGGTTACAATAACTTCAACCCGCACCTACTAACGTCTCAAGAAAGACGCTGTTCGTTGCAGTTCATTTCAGTTCACAAAATACATACTTTGGTCTCGTGCTGCCGTAACTATTGGTTTAAGGCCGTACAATCTCATTCTTGTTGCTGTCCGTTCACGAGCGGCAAAACTAAAAATGCTCCTGTGACCTTAGCCTTACGCATTTTCTCTGCGCAGTCAGCATAAACATCCCGTGAACTTCCAGTTACTGGGCTGTCGAGCGCAATCCAGGTACTGGTATTTACATTGTTAATACATAAACAACAATTGATAAAAGCCTAGAAGTGAATGGCCTGCCTCAAATGCATGCATATGGCGATGATATTCTGTTTGCTAAAAATGTAAACACTGTGAGGAATAAGAAATACTTTTATGTCTAGCACAAACGCTCTAGAAGAAAATATTGATGTGAATAATAACGTATAAACTATTCCCAGACCGACAAAGACACTTTCCCTATATATAACAACAATCCCTACATGACGGTAATGTCTATACATATGTCTCTCTCCTCTCTCTCTCTCTCTCTCTGTTTGTCTGTCTGCGCCTAAACCTTGGGCAGACTTATTTAAAGTTCAATACTGTAGATTTCTCTAAAAGTTGTGGTACAGTTCCGATTTTCAGCCACATTGGCCCATGAAATTGCTCCTTATACTTGAGGCCATAAATGTATACTCACACCAGTAGTATACTTAAAATACTCAAAACGACGATGTTAGAAATGCTGTGTGCCATATTATTTCAACCTTGTTTATTTGTAACAACTAAAGTCTTCTGGGGTATGACGCCGTGTTGATTAGTAATTCTTACCGACGTTTCGGAAGAGCTTATTGCATCCATCTGCAAGGGAGCCGAAGAATAATAATGACCCGAATTTTGAAGCAGTAAGCTGCTCCGAAACTTCGGGAACAAATTACTGTTCAACGGTGTAATATCCCACCAGACATCTTCATTAATAACTTTGTGAAATCATAAAATCTCACATTGCCATGTTTCGATCCCACATAAACATCTGAACTTGCAATCATATGTGCAAGCGATATAACAAACTGGGCCCCGCACTATGGAGGAAGGCGAGGGGGGTATATCAGCCAAAATTTGTTTTTTTTATTCTTTCTCTCAACAGTATTCTGTTCTGAATGCGTCTGTCACTTTAGCGCCGTGATTCGTTAAGCATTCCACCAATTTTGGTCTTGTCAAAGCTGACTGACGCCTGCGATCCAGTGTCTGCCAGGCAATTTTAAATAGGATATTTATGGTGTATGCGAAACTTAGGAATTCAGCACGCTTACTTCACGAACGTAGCTTATCCATGTGCGAGTACACAGCCAGTTAGGGGTCATATATTGGCCACCAGCAATTCAGAACTCAACCCTTCAATGACGCTGCAGTTTAAATTCCAACTACTGCCTAGGACGGAGACGTTTATAATGTATAGCACCCTTAAATGCACCACAACCCTACAGTGTACCGAGGCCGACTATAAACGGATAATGAAGTCAATGAATGGATGAATGAATGAATGGTACTCTGGTTCCAGACCTTCCGGGCCCGATGCACCTAGGCCTTAAAACAGGCCCTTTGTGCCCCATGATCTATTACTAGTTTAAAGGAGCCCTGTTCCTTTACCAAAGTTCCAGATGACCCCTATACTTAGTTTCCTGATATCCTCAGGGTCCAAAAGGAAGAAACACAGATGCGTATGTCTGAGTGAAGCCAAGGCCTCACACTCACACAAAATATGGACTGAAGTTTCCTCCTCTACCACATTTCCTACAAGTGCGGTTATTAGTCAGCCCCATTACATTTAAATGTCTTCTCAAGGTGTTATGTCCAATAAGGAGACCAATAACAACCCTGGATTGTGTTCTATTAAAGGACAAAAATCGGGCCCTTGTAGCCAGGTTAGGGCCAGAAATCAATTCTCGATCCTGTCTCTATGTATTACACGGAACACGCCACAATACCAAATGCTGGTTTTCCATCCAGCTTTTATCTTTCTTCTTGTAATCTGCCTAGAGCCCCCCAAGAAAGGCTCAGGTCCAACAAACTTTTGAACAAAACCGCCTCTTGCGAGCTTGTCGGGGATTTCATTTCCTCGTATCCCAGAATGTCCAGGAACCCAGTATAGCTCCACAGTGTACCGGATAGAGATATCATTCAACACCTCCTGGCACTGTCGCACCAATGGGGACGTTGTTTCAGCAGCCTGAAGTGCTTTCAGAGACTCCTGGCTATCAGAGCAAACACTAACATATTTCTCTGGTCTATCCTGAGTTTCAATTTCATGAACGCAGGCTAATATCGCATATACCTCAGTCTGAAAGACTAGCATGCTTTCCTAGAGCGATGCTGAACCTTCTTCCTACAGATTGCCCAAAGACCCCAGCCCCGCTATCCTCCGCAGTCCTGGATCCAACTGTAAAACAGACGAGCCCTTTAACTGCGGGAGGAGTCCCAGGTCCTCTAGCCCATTTCTCTCTAGTTAACATAGTAACCCTATATTTGGGTTCCAGATTAAAAACTGGCCTCATAACATCGACTCCCATATTAAATATGGGATCAGATTTCTGAAGCAGCGTCATTATACTGCTATGCCCTCGATTGGGGTGAAGGTAAGACCAACATCCCAGACCCCAAATGCGATGCGCCGCTGATCTCGCCTCACACTGTATCACTAGATCCTGTGGAGGGAGGCCAATCAATGCCTCCACAGCACCCGTAGGGTTGGTACGGTTAGCTACTGTTATCCCCAAGCATGCACGTCTTTGTATTCTGCTTAGTTTTTCTTGGGACTAGCCATCTGACAGCCAGACCACCATACTAAGGATGCATATGAGATGGACGGCCGAATGATGACGACCACCTTAGGTCTCAGACCCCACCTCGCCCCACACGCCCTCCTACAGGTCCTCAACAGATTGTGTGCCTTCCTCATCTTAACAACCACATGCTCTCTCCACGTCAACCGAGAGTCCAGGATAACCCCTAGATACTTGGCCGACCTTGAGAGACTTGGTGTAACCCCAAACAAATGTGGTTCAAAGAAACCCGGGAGTTTCCTTTTCCTTGTAATTGCCACGAGCTATTTCTTGTCAGGACTAACCGACAGTCCGACCTCGTTGCACCATGTCTGTGCAGTTAGAAGGGCACACTGCTTGAGTCCTGACACCGTGTTTGGGAATTTACCCAACGCAAGAATACATACGTGTCATCTGCGTGCCCTTGAATATATATCCCACTTCCACTGAGCCTCATTATCAAATCATCCACCACAAGGCACCAGAGAAGCGGTGACAGCACCTCCCCCCCTTGCGGGCACCTTCTGGATACGGCAACCCTCAGAGAAGAACTATTGAAGGTCTCCGAAACCATGTGGCCCTAATCCACCGAACAATTTTGTATTCACCTCACGTCTGACAAGAGTATCACACATGATGCAATAGCAGGTGTCATAAAACGCCCATTCTATATCTAAGAAAACACCCAAGGCTGTTTCTTGCTGGTCAAGCGCCTTCTCAACCCGTACCACGAGTTGATGAAGTGCCGTTTCCACCGATTTCCCAGCCTGGTAATCATGTTGATTTGGATGCAATAGCACTTCATCCATTGCTTCCTCTCTTAGATACCTATATAGCAGCCTCTCCATGGTCTTAAGAAGAAACGACGTGACACTGATAGGTCCAAAATCCCTAGGTCAGCTATAGGAATTGCTACCGGGTTTAGGTATAAACGCTACCTTAACCTGTCCCCATACGTGATGTGGCAGAAAAGTAATGCGAATGGCAACGCTGTGCACGAATCGACAACGCTGCTGCCTCCCCCTTAACATGACAGTTGGATTGAACCCTGCCGTAGACTCAGTACAGTAAAACCTGCCTAAAGCGGAACGCGATCGTTCCGGTATTTTTTTCCCCCGTTTTCACAGGTACCGTTTTACAAAGGGTTGTGTTTTAATAAAACAAAGTACAAAAAATATGATCGCTTAGGATTACAATGAAGGAATAATTTAAAATAAAAGTCTGTAAATAAAAAAATAGGTTCATGTGTATTGTTTTACTGTATTTTCAACTTACGTATAATAATTGCAGTTTCTCTCCTAGTTTCTCTGTTAATGGTTCCTAGAACTTCGGTGCAAGTACAGTCGCGCTCAGAATTAATGCCTGCCATGTACTGTATTACGCATAAAATAATCCGTCTTAGTCAGGTTACTTGCGCAAACTGTTCCCGAAAATTATTCCGTTTCCGCGTTAGGTAGTTTTCCGGTTTAAAGTATTATTTTACATGGGAAATAACTCCGTTCCGAAATTTATTTTCCTTTTGTCAAGGTTTCCGGTATATAGGGGTCCGTTTTAGGCAGGTTTTACTGTATAAGCTTGAGCTTGCTACAGTTGCTACGAGATTGTTGAGAGCGTCTGAAGTAAAGTTGTGTTTATGAGGTGCGTTACGAAAATGGACCGGCAAAAGTCTGAGCAAAGTTGTGCCATAAAATTTTGTGTAAAGCTTGGCGAATCGCTACTGTGACTTACGAAAAGTTACAAAGGGCTTATGGAGAACATTCCCTATCCAGGGCACAAGGGTTCAGATAGCACAAGTCCTTTTGAGAAGGCCGAGAACAAGTGGAAGACGAACCTCGCGCGGAAAGACCTTCAACCTCAAAAAACGGATAACAATATGGAAACAGTGTGGTCTCTTGTGAGGTCAGATCGTCGATTGACGTTCAGAATTATCAGTAGTGAATTAAGTTTCAACCGGTTTACCGTCTATTAAATTTTAACACAGGATTTAGACACGAGAAAAGTGTGCACCAAGATGGTTCCAAAGAACCTCACGACTGAGCGGAAGGCCAATCGGAGGGATGTTTGTCTTGATCTTCTGGACCGCCTTGAGAGGGAGCCAGAATTCTTCAGTCGCGTTATCACAGGTGATGAATCATGGATTTTGGTGTAAGACCCCGAGACAAAACGCCAAAGTCGGGAGTGGCACACTGCAATCTCTCCCCGTCCCAAGAAAGCGAGAATGAGCAAATTCAAAATCAAATCAATGCTCGTTTGTTTTTTTGATAGTCAGAGGATCGTCCACAAGGAATTTGTGCCACCAGGACAAATTGTCAATCAAACATTTTATCGGGAAGTCCTTGAAAGACTCGGGAAAAGGGTGGCACGTGTGCGACCAGGCATTGCACGTATTTGGATGCTGCACCACGACAAAGCCACATGTCACACGGCAGTCTCCCTCAATGAGTTTTTGGCAGAAAAAAGCATTCCTGTGGTTCCTCAGCCCCCTTATTCGCCGGATCTCAGTCCCTGTGACTTTTTTTTATTCCCCCGGCTCAAAAACCACTTGAAAGGACGTCATTTTGGTACTTTGGATAATATCCAGAAAAGCGTAACCGACGAGCTGAAAGGTATTCCAGCAGAAGTCTTCCAGCACTACTACGACACAATGGAAATAACGCCTCCGTCACTGTGTAGCTGCCCAAGGAAACTATTTTGAAAGGGGATAACCTTGATTTGTAAAAAGAATAAAATTCATGGTTAAATGAAAATCAGTCTCATTACTTTTCTGCCACAACCATATATGGCTGGAACATTTCCAGTAGACAGGCAGGCAAGAAATATCCTGACCAGGTAAGGGATAACAACTTCCTATCCCTCCTGCAACAAGGCCGGGAATATGCCATCTATTCCTTGACTTTTGTATGGGGCAAAATATTCTATAGCTCATTCTACCCTTCTGTAGGTGACCACACTCCAGCCAACCTCCAATCAGAACTTCCAGCACAGAGGGCAGCCACAGGTGCCGCCAACTCCTGTATAACCTCCGAATTGGGGGAGTGTTAGGCTAGCAAAAACTCTAAGGTTTCCCCCTCGGATTGCGTATGTCTACCCGAAGGAGTCACCAAATTTTCCAGCTCAATCTTACCGTCCCTAAAAAGAGCCCTGAGTAACATAGCTGACCTGGGTAGGTTGTTAATGGAACTACAGAAAGTCCTCTAAGCATCTTTAGAAGCCTTTCTTACCTCCTTACTATATCTCCGCTGAGCCTCTCTATAGATGATTATCTGCTCGGCACTTATTAAAAAGCCGTCTCACTCCTCTTCTGAGGGACTCCAACTCCGATGTCCACTTCAGAGACTGCTTATTTGTTTTAACATGTGTAAGTGGACAGTTATCCTAGCAGGCTGAGATTGGGCACTGCTGAACCCAGTGAATGGCAAGCCCTAATCCAGCCTCATCTTTCATGTTCGTCTAAGGGCACATCTCCAGTCTGTCCCTCAGGCCTTCTCGAAAGGAGCCCCAATTGTTTATCCTAGGGTTCCTGATCAGGCGTACCGGTACGAAGCCCTGTAGAGTGAACAAAATATGTCTGTGATCCGACAGGGAGGGCTCTGATGAAACCTCACAGCTTGTAATGCTTTCTAGAAGCCCAAAGGACCCTAGGGTAGTATCAGTCACCTCTAGCCTACCACTACTGCAAAAGGTGGGCTCATTGCCCTAATTTAGAATCTCCAGTTTCGAAGAATTTAGACATTCCACCAGGGCCTCCCCTATATCATTACAATTAGTGCTGCCCCATACAATGTAATATGTGTTGGAGTCGCACCCTATGACGAGATAGAGATTTTAACTCTCACAATATCGCAAGATTTCCTCAAATTCCTTTGACGGTGGAGGATCCTCGGAATCATCGGGCAGGTATGCGGAACAGACAACTAACTGTCTTTCTGCCCCATCTTCATTATACTTTATTAGGACTGCTAGCAGGTCCCTGCAAGAGAATCCGGGTAACATCCAAGTTGACTTGCTCCTCGTAAGGATACAAGCCCTAGGTCTATCTATTCCACCTGTGAAGAACAGGGTATATCCTAGAATATTCAGGCCCCTAATACGCCCCTCGCAGTACCATGGTTCCTGTATTAGGGCCATGTCCATTCCTTTAACACTTACTGTCCTAGAGAGAACTCTCGAAGCAGCGATATTGTGCTGTAGGTTGGCTTGAATAAATGAAGTGGTACATACCATATCATATCCAGCCTCCTCCTTCTCTTCCTGTATCTCCCTCTCTACTTAAGGATTCTGCTCGGTTGTCCCTTATGGAGCCTCAAAACACCGGATTTCCACTTGATTGGAGCCCTCCTTAGAATCCATACTGGAGTCCTCTGGTAGGGAGCTATCCATAGGATCTGATTTTTCTTCGGTGTTCTCAATTTTGATCCCACGATATCAGGGAAAGTATGATGTCTCTCAACCAGAGCCCCGATGCTTGGTAAGGCTAAGTTAATCTGGGAGTTCGCCTTGTATCCTAGAGTGCCCCGTTATCGACAGACCCACCCACTACCATTCATCCCATAGGCACTGCACACATACCCTACGATTGGGGATCGTTTTTCAAGGTTTAATCCTATAGATCCGATGTGTTCTGCGCAAACAATGTCACCTCTCGTAGGTTCTGGCTCTTCGCCACGCACAGACGGTCTTGGGTGGAGAAAGGCTACGTTTATTCGCGTCTACCGCCCCTGGAGATTAGCCAATAGCCTGCCTCAAGACAGCAGCATCTCCCTTCGGTAACAATCCATCCCGGGTATGGCCCAGCTGACTCCCCATGACCCCATGATGAAGTCAACAGAGGTGTCAATTTTATCGTGTCCCTGAGCCTGGGCAACTTTGTCGCATAGAAAGCCTGCATCCCCCGGGATGTCACGTGACAACTGTTACCACGCTCGGAGTACACGAAATACAGCGACAATTTCGATGTTGTGTCTGAAGCCTATGATCTGTGTCCAGTCCTTTCGTTTGCACAGTGGCACTGCTCCAGTTGCCAACTGTCAGTTGGTCAAGTAAAGCTGTGCGATTCTGTTGCCACTTCTGACATAGTGTTATTACACTTTCAAGTACAGGGTTATTCATAAGTCCCTCTGGAACTTCCGAACTCGACTGCGCAACAACCAAGAAAGACACGGCAGAAAGGAGCATATCAATAGGTAGAGAATTTATCAAAGTTTTTTTTTTGTACTAGGGACTTGGCGTACTTGCAGGTTCCACCGCTAGGGGGTAGTCGTGACGAAAAATGGCGTGCACAGTGAATAAGAAAGCGTTCTGTGTCTTGGAATTTGCCAAAACTGAGTCAATTGTGACAGTGCAACAGAGGTTTCGG
>Ga0209629_10004271_pt1 | contig 10525 bp, 10 predicted proteins | sample TergutCu122P5_FD_187286 | JGI IMG/M metagenome (GOLD analysis project Ga0209629, IMG submission 187286) | Cubitermes ugandensis P5 segment gut microbial communities from Kakamega Forest, Kenya - Cu122 P5 (SPAdes) (version 2) | ecosystem: Host-associated > Arthropoda: Insects > Digestive system... | reverse complement strand
TGCACGCAGACTCGCTAAACATGGTTGTCCTACCATCTACCGGTGCTTGGAGCTAACACAACTGCTGTGCAGATGGCGGCACCTGTCTGGAAAATTTTGGATCAACCCATGTATAGCGATTTTTATGAACTTCAGGCAATGGGAACGGAACCCCCGTTATAACGTACATTGATAAGTTACAGACGGACCTAAACAGATTAGGAGAGTGGGCGGGAGAAAATGAAAAGAAGATAAATCCGGGCAAAAGTAAAGCAGTAAGCTTTACAAAAGCTAGGGTGAAGGAACGAATAAGATATTATTTTGGGGCTCAATTAATCCCGGAGGCAAGTAGCTTCAAATATTTAGGAATAATTATACCCAGCGATTTAAACTGGGCAGATCATGTCAATTACACACTACGAAAAGCATCGAAGGCACTTCATTTCATAAAGCGTATACTCAAAAAAAGGCAAATAATAATACGAAACGTTTAGCTTATAAGGCACTAGTGAGACCGATTCTTCAGTATGGAGCGGTGTGTTGCGACCCATACAGAGGTCAGGTAAGCGCTTTAAATCGGGTGCAAAAGAGAGCGGCTAAATTTGCAAATAATATAAATGAGTCGGGTTGGGAAACTTTGGCATAGGGTAGATTGAAAGCCCCAATTTGCGCCCTTTGCAAGGCATACACCGGGGTTCAGGCTTGGAAAGTGATGGGGGATAAACTTCTAAAACCATGTTACCTGAGTAGGGAAGATCATAATCGGAAAATTAGGACTGGGAAACAAAGAACAGACATTGGTAAATATTCCTTCGTAAATAAGACCATTAAAAGCTGGAACTAATTAACTGCAGGCTTACTAGCGTCTTTCTCTTATAAATTAAACACTTTTAGAAAGAGGGTTAAGAATGTAGTTACAGCAAGGGAATTCAAGTGGGGATTGAGTGTAAATGACTGAAGCGATGTAAAGTGTAGTGATGTGAACGTACATGATATATGTGAAGTGATTTTGTTTTGAAGTGGAGTGGAGTTACGTTGAAGTTCTTAGGGACAAAAGTAACATGCACATTGGGGTGACCTTATAATGAGGGTACTTGATTGTACTGTTACTATTTTATTTGGTGTGTATCTTGTACTGTGACTGTTTTAACTTGTTTTGTAATTTTTGAGTGTGTGTATGTGTGGGTGTTGTAATGTGTAGGTGTGTGTATGTGTGGGTGCTTTGGTAATATGTGTACTTGTATCTACTGTGTTTTTTAATTGTTTCGTTTATGTGTATTTATTCTTATTCGTTACTGGTGTAAGGACTACTGTCACAGAGTGAAAACTCAATTGCAGTAAATAATAATAATAATAATAATAATAATAATAATAATAGGGGTCAGAACATGTCGCACCTCCTGTGAAAGATTTCTAATCTTATTCATGCAATGTTCAGACTTGTGATGTTGTGACTGTATTTGACAGTGTACTTGACGATTTCTAAAGAGGAATATGGCTGAGTATGAGTCTACGGCTAGATAAAACTGCTATAAAAAATATAAATCTACAGCTCGGCTGTCGCAGCCGTCGTCAGGACGGAAATGTGTGCAGAAGTAAGGGACTGCCTATACAGATCATCATGCACAGGCCTACATGCCACGTAATACACACACAGTACACATACTACAGTCTAGACAGCGCAACCGCTCAGCGAACTGACTCGTCATGACGGGATGAACGTCCGACTCTTCTGCCTCAGTTCCAGCACATACAAAAACAGCCTCTGTGATACGATGAACTGCTGCAACGTTTCGTGACGTCGTCACTATGTTCATTTTACGCGCAAAAATAAAAGCTTCACATAAAGTTTTCTGCGAGTAGCGGAGATTCAGTACCCTACAAACAAAAGCAGGAGGAAGAAAGATAGAGACAGAATACGAAAAGAACAATTATACAGAAAATAAGAAGGAAAAATAAAGACGGAAAAGACACTGAAATAAAGAACGAGAGGCAGAAACGACGACGGAAAATCACGCTTGCAGGAAAGAAATTGGAAATTTACAGAAAACCCACGTATACTGATATTATGATACACTACACCTCCAACCATCCTCATAACCATAAACTAGCGGCATTTAACTTTCATATTAATAGAAAGATTTCCATGCCCATTACATGCCAAGAAATCAATCGAGAATGGCACAATATTCTCACAATGGCTAGGAACAATGGCTTTCCGGAACACATAATCCATGAACTAAAGAAAAAAACTTATCACAAACAAAACAAAGGTCACACAAACAAACCCATCTCAAAAACAAAGTAATAAATAGATCACTTTCACTTTCCATGGCCCTCCTGTACACAACATTACCAACCTATTTCGCAAAACAGGCCTGAAGATAGCGTTTCGCCCCACTAACACAATTTTTCAACAACTAATACAAAAACCAAAAAACAGTAACCCCAGCGGGATATATCAACTTAAATGTAATTCATGCAATAAAGCCTATGTGGGACAATCCGGTAGAGCATTATCTTTAAGACATAAAGAACACCTACGATACATAAGAAATAATAATCCCATCTCAGCTTATGCCATGCATATCTTACACAACAGGCACCAATTTGGTCCAGCAGGTGAAACACTAAAACTCTTAAAGCCATGCAATAAAGGCATAAAAATGAACTGCTGGGAAGCATTATATATGAATATGCTTTACAAACAAGGTTTACTGATCTCCGAATAACAAGTCACAGACACTAACCCCTTATTCGACTTGGCAACCATCCCACGTGACTTACAGGCCACTTCCCCTAACAGTAGTTCCCAGCCCGTCGTACCGTGCACATACACCGCAGGGTATGTCCAGATCCACTTCATCAATTGTTATTCTATCAAGTTAGTATTTTTGGCACTATATTGCACAAATTTAACATTCCCCTTCATATTACAGTTCAAAATGACGCTGCCAAACACCGACCAAGCACACGAAAAATATCTGTGAGCCACCACGAGTAATTTCAGTCAAGCAAAGCTCAGTACTCCCTGATGATGCATCGTACACGATCCGAAACATGGAGTGATTTTTAATTGTCTTTTAAAATTTATACAACGTAGAGTTTAAACTACAAGTTTTATATAATTGAGTACATTAGTCGGCTAATAAAAGTGATTGAAGGAAACGTACATTTTATCACTAATGTTCATTAGGATTTCTTTCAATGTCGCAACACATCAAACAACGTTTAGGAAAATATCTGTTTCCTTCTTCGGGTGAAGTAAAACTAAACACGAACCAAACAAACACTCAAAAACAGCAGCATGTAGACACAACGATAAAACTCCTAACGAATATTAGAGACAAAACTTACTTTAAAAGAATTTGAAAAAAGTATCAATTCAATTGTGGAAACATGAGTTTGAACTTCAGTGTGTACCATTTTAGGTTCAAGACATTTTTCCCGCACCGTGCACACTTAGAATTCATCTCGGTAGGCACAATCCTATAACAAATGACGTCACAAAGAACGAAGCCCTGACATCGACAAAAATCCGGGTACTGATATTTTAAAGCAGCGGTCTTCAATCTCGTAACATACGCGTAACATCTGTGACTGCAACCGAATTTTAGACGGAATACAATTTAAATAAAAGTGTACTTTTTGGGCACAAAAATGAAGCGAACCTTTTGCAAACAAACCTTACATTCAAGTACATAAAAATATTTGCAGAACGAAACATTATTATCGGTAACTTCCAAAAACGCAGGACCGATTATGCACAAAGATAGGAAGGAAAATGAAAAATTAAATTTTAAATAATTTTCATCGATTCACCTGTAAAGAAGAGGTTATTGGAAAACACCTGAAAGTAGACCGTGGAACCCCTGTGTTCCCCGGAACACGGTTTGAAAACCGCTATTTTAATCTATTAAAGGGAAAACGCCAAACACCTAAAGGTGAAAGAAACAGGCAGTGCGCTGCACCAATCAAGAGCAGGGATTGAGTGCAGGGATCCAGCGTGCCTTTCTGCTTTGCCATATGGATTGAACAGCCCCACATCACTGTGTGAGCCTACATAACTGCATCACGTGCAGTTCCGTAGGGCTGCAGAGTTGTACCAATCGGGCAGTACTAACAGTTCCCACATACTCAACTATAAGCAGGTGTTAATGTAACTAAACAATAAGCAGTAAATAAAGCAAATGCATTCACGTCGTTCAGTATTAATACACGTTGGGTTTGAAACAACAGCAGCACCTACTGTATCCAAACTACAAACAAAGTTGCACAGTGGCACTGTACAACAGGCACAGTGGTGCTCCCCTACAACAGCAGAGCTACGGCTGTGTTGCGGCAAACTTCCTGCAATTCATAGCACTAAATGATCCCAATACACCCCTTCAGCCACCGACAGGAGGGTGCACGAGCAAGTTATCACTGTCAGAGGCAAAATCTTCCCACAGAATGCCTACCGCAGCCACCGATGCAGAACGAACGGCCTCCGTCTGCAGCAGTTTGTTGCCAAGCTGCGATCACGTGCGAAGGCCTTGTAAATTTACTCGAAACCTCACGATTAAACACGGCGTGTTTTTATGCATTTGTGGCACATGAGAAAACTGACAGTTGCTCATCAGTCAGTGCTTATTAAACACCGCTCGAACAGTTCGGCGGGTAGAAAAGAAAAAAATCAGAATTGAGATTTTAGCTCTTTTGGGATGTTACGCAGTGTCCACTGGCAATTAGTTAACGACGTTTCGGGAAAACCTGTCAGTCCTATCCTCAAGGGTCAAGCAGTCTGTGTGGCTGATAGGTCGGTAACTAATTACCAATCAACGCAGCGTAACATCCCTGAAGAGCGACGATCTTATTTACGCCGCGGCGGAAGCTTGAAATCAAGCAAAGCAATGCCACCACAAGACGCTTATTATTGCCCTGTGGTCTGCGTCCATCCAGTCTGAACGTGTGACCAGTGCTAAGGTATCGCTTGCACTACACAGACGGCTTCCATGTACGAGCAATGCCAGGAAACCCGCACTCAATGCCGTATTTCCATTCGTAAGTTTACAATATACGTAAGATAAGGAAGTTAGAGGACCACCAATCACAAGCACATTACGCTGTTTTTTTACCGTTATTTAATGCTATATGTTTCGGCTTCTTCCACACAGCCATCCTCAGGCAGTGAGAGACATTCAAAGAAAGTATAATACAGTTGTGAGTGAGGGACCTTTACCCTCACTATCTCGTGCTAACATCGTGGGCACGGACAGCTCAGTCGGTATAGCGACTCGCTACGGGCTGGACAGTCTGTGGATCGAATCCCGGTGGGGGGCGAGATTTTCCGTACCCGTCCAGACCGGCCCTGGGGCCCTTCCAGACTCCTATACAATGGGTACCGGGTCTCACCCGGGGATGAAGCGGCCGAGGCGTGGTGTTTACCACCCACCCCCATCTAGCGCCGAGGTTGAGGGAAGAGTACAGCTATACATCTACTCCACCTCTGGGTCTTCGTTGTCTGTTCTAGGGTGAAATTTACCTTTTACCTTTCATCTCGTACTCACATCACAAAGTAATGTCGCTTATCAAATTTAAAACGTACGAGCACTGTGGAGGCGTTCGTGCTGACATACTTTCGTCTAAACGAACCACAAAACACCGCCCGCAACTGACAACGGTAACTTTATGACGGAAACAAATATATAAAATTTTGGCTGTAAACCGCCAAGAGAAGAACAAAACGTGAGAACTGTCCTTATGTGGAAGGATATAGTGACACCAGGTCCTAGGGATGGACGTCGGCTTACGTGCACTGAACTGTCTACAGGTTGAGCGTCGTTCTTAGCTCTCAAAGCAACAGCGCTTCGACAACCCAGACTGTATCCAAAAAGGATACGGTACAGAAAGAGATGTTTCTCCGTTTGGGCCCTCAGAAAAGATGCTCCAGGGTAAGGGGCTTAACTCGGAATTGTTTCCGACAGGTCGTGGTTTGAAAAAAAAAATAGGTCCACCGACAACGTCCAAATTGCTGGTCAGACACAACGTTTATCACCGTCGCCATACACCGTCAGGTCTAGCAGAACTGCTTCAAAAATAAGACTTTGTAAACACGAAATGAACTAACAGTGTCGTTAAAGTGGCTTGCTTCTTCACCGCCTGAGTCACTGTGACAGTCGGTATTGAATTTGTTTCACCTACTTACAGTTCATTTAAGGATGCTGTCAGTAGCAGTCCCTTCACAGTATGTCCAATGACACAATGGAGTCTGTCTGTACCATTTAATCAGAAACCTGACACTGCATAGACGCCACACAATCGAGATGGGCGCCATACGTCTGTCTTTAGTCAGAATGTCACTGAGAATTTCTAAGGGAACAGATCAAATGTGCTTCCGCCATTTCCACGGATATATCACACAATTGTTAACGAAACATGAGCACCCAGCCACTATCCGAGGAACCCTTTCAACGTCACAGGATCGATTGTCAGCCTGTTGCCGATCCAGTATTAGCCGCAGCAACCTGCGGAACAGCACCATCAGTACAAGGCTACACAGAACGGTCTGACCAGCCCTTGCCCAAATTCGCACCAAACTAACATACAACTGAGACACCATATCGATCTACATCCCATTCACAATCAAGCCATCAGCAGGAAGTTCACAGCTGCGTGACGGTTTTATGAACAGCGTTTTTGCCCTTGATTATTCGCTGCGCTGGCCGAGATGTTTTACCTTCTCATCTTGTTCTTCTACAGCGCACGTACCATATCTCCTTCTCCCATTACCCATCTCTTTACATCCTTCTTTTCCTCCTACGTCTTGTTCGTTTCTTCTTCATTGTCTTCCATGTGCAGATCCGGCAAAACTGAGCCATCAGGAAGTAAACAAAAAATCTGTGTGTTGTCTGGTAAATAACGTTTAACATTTACAAGGAATATGTTACACCCATTTTCAGGTCCCTCCCACTAGAACACATCCCCACAATCGGATTATAAATAAATAAATAAACAAATATTCCTAATTGGCTAAATCTAAAATACCAGATCAAAAAAAGCCCGAAGGTTCAACACAACCAAAACATAAATCGTCGCTGAAAACGATAATGAGGCCAACGCCATCCCCATCCCGTCCTCGCAGACTATTTCCACGAGCTCCATCTTAATACAATCGTCTCATGCCCACAGATCCCAAAATTTCCGGGTTTTAGGGGTCCAAATAACACAGGACTACTATTAATAAAAATGATCCAGTGTCTGGGATAAGTTGTGGATCTCGCAGAATACCGACTTATAATGCAGGTAACACACACACACACGGGCGCTTTGTAATGCTATACACTAAGTTCTTGTTTTACGTCCTAGCTGAGTTCCTTTACAAACTGGCATAAATACAAAAGGCGTAAATAAAAAACGATATTCCAATAAGAAATAAGGGGGTTAGCGTAACACACAGCAGCCAGCCAAAGGGAGGTACGCCGAAAACGAGCGAGCGCAAATTAAGAAATGGTGTCAGTTGGCAAGGGGCGTTAAAGCAACAAAATGTAAAACAAATGCTGCGTGTATTTAAATCCTCTGCCCAGAATAACGAGCTCGAGTGGTGGGTCACCGGTCACTGTTTGAACCTGTGCTTCCATTTGCACATTGCAATTAAACGCGTTCTCTATTCTTTGAGCGGTACGCTGAAGCCAGGCCAATATCAACTATTTTGTCACGTGAGATTAAGCATCGCTGCATCGGAATATTGCGCCAAATTAAAAGCACAGCGGTCCACTCGGTCAGTTACACACATGCAGCGAGGAGCACAAAGAAAGGATTACTGCGATTGAAAATTTCTATCGGCAAACCACCGCACAACCAAGTCAAACTCGGGCTGTCCTGCACCGTCCCACACAAACGCAAACAAAAAGAACGTTGGGGTAATAAGGGTTTAACTTTGTAAAAACTGGCAAATCCCAGTAGAGCCATCATATGAGAGGGAACACAGTCCACGTTTTTCGGTTGATTACTTTCACAAAATGTCTGTGTTCGTAGGACAGAGCAACCCCAGGCACGAGCAGCACCGTGGCTCTGTTGGAGCGGGTACAGCGGCCAGAACTCGATTGCGGACGAATCAATAAACCAAATCAAAATGCTGTAATAAAAATATCAGAAGGCAGGAAGTTCACATCGCAAACAATACTGTAAAAGCGGCAGATTTAATTCAGGTCGCACTGGGCCACAAGTCACACGTGTGACTGCTGCTCCCTCTGAACAGCTTTCGACTAATTAAAACATTCAGCTATGGCTGCACCTGCTCTTTACTTGGAATTGCGGGCAGGTAGGAAGACCACGCGAGTTGCACGTCGAAATGACATGAACAACAGGCCTTACACAGGCCTCTCAAACATTACACCAGCCAATTTGATAAGAAGTAAAGAAAAGGTAGTTTCCCATGTGCACGTCATCACGGCCAAGGCGGAGTGGAGGAACAGGTCCACCTATTCTTACCCTCATCTTTAGTACAACGGTACGCTTCGTGCGCCAGACGCTGTACGCCTTGTAGAATGGCTCCCAGTTACCACTGCATTGAGGACTGGTGGGGCATAGAACCCTTGTGGTCGGCTTGGAGAAGAGAAAAACATCTACTGTGCTGGGGAATGAACCAAGATTCCTCGTCTGTACAGCTCGCAGCCTGAACTATCCCTGGCCCCAGCAATTTTGTACCACTACCATTACTTCACTAACGCTATCCCAAATAAAGGTACCCTACGACAGCCTGTGGACGCTAGAGAGTGGCTGTAGGGCATACAGTTCCGCAAGAGAGAAAATTAAGAGAGAGATGTCAACATTTGCTAACAGCTGAAACAAGATAACAAACGAATCGGTGTGACAAAACTATTTCCGCAAGAGCATGCTGAAGCTTGCCGCTCTGCGTTGCCGCTCCAAGGCCCCCAAACCTGCAGATCGTCGCCAACCCCAAACACGAAATGAACAGATGCTTGCTTGCCGGATCAACGACAATGGCAGGACTACCAGACGGAATTTACAATGCCGGGCACAGTTGAAACTGAGGGAGAATTTAATCCAGCAACTTGCAGAAGCAGAACAGTACAGTTTCATGCAGGAGGAGGGTGAGGTGGAGGGGTAAGGCACGACAGGAAAGGTCCTACGTAATCAATCACCGTGTGCAGCACAAGTTAATTGTCACAACTTTGGTAAGGGCCATAAGAATGTGACCTAAACATGTCATGGCAGCGATTAGAATATCTGAACTACGACCTTGTGGTATGTATCACTGCGGAATTCGCTAGGCACCGACGTTTCCGAGAAACCTGCTGCTTCCATCGTCAGAGTAGAGTGAGTTAAGATACCGTTTTGGAATGATTAACTGGAAAAAGAAGAAATGCGAAAAACGGATAGAAAGACAAACTGCTTACCATCCATGGACAGCATCACGCAAAGGCACATACAGATCGCTTGTATTTCCCCAAAACAGGAAGGACGGGGGCTGATGCAATCAGAAGAAGCCTACACAGCGGACCTTACAAAACTGATTGAATGTGTGGACAGTGAAGAAACTGCACTGATACAAACTGACAGAATGTACCGAGTAGTACACACTGAACAATGCTACAGACAGCTAAAAGCCTGGAGGGAGACTGAAGTAGACGGAGAAGACAAAGGACAGCACAGGGGAGAAGATAAAAGAAAGACGGCGAGGTAAGAGGATGTATGGACAATTGACACGTAACTTAGACGAAAAACCGAAGGATAATGATTCGTCATATGGATAGACAAAATTAGGAGAAATCAAGCATGAAACACGAAGTTCAACAGCGGCAGCTCATGACCAAGCGATTAGTACAAACTATTTTGAAAATAAAATTTTGAAGGAAGGACACGACAGTAAATGCCGCATATGTGAACACGAAGAAACTATTGACCGCTTAACCTCAGGATGCCCCATTTTGGCGAAGAATGAGTACTTAATGAGACACGACAGAGTTTGTGCACATTTACATTACTTGATATGGGCACGACAATAGGCACCGAAACGACACACAAATGGCGCACGTACACACACACACACACACACACACACACCAGTACGTGAACATGAAGATGTGACAGTGTTATGGTATCAAGGAGTGCACACAGACAGAGAACTTAGGGCAAATTGGTCAGATATAATACTTAAAAACAAAAAACAGAAAACATGCATATTGACAGACGTAGCAATACCGGCGAACAGAAATGTGACACAAAAGGCAGCAGAAAACAAACTACAATACAAGAGTCCGCTCTCAACCTGCATACTGTACGGCTGTGTACAGAGGGTGACTATACCAGAGGCCGTGATGATACAATTTGTCCTCCTGAGGATGAGCAGCGTGCTGCTCGAAACATGTTGAGAATCGTAGTGTAACATACATATTGTTGAAGAATAAAGGAACTGTGCATTAAGTTGGTAATTTGAAAAAGTCTATAATACAAGAGTTTATGTACAGAGATTCAACAAATGTATGATCAAACCGGTAATGACTGGAGCCACCGGAACAGTAACTAAATGTTTACAGAAACA
>Ga0209629_10004270_pt1 | contig 10526 bp, 6 predicted proteins | sample TergutCu122P5_FD_187286 | JGI IMG/M metagenome (GOLD analysis project Ga0209629, IMG submission 187286) | Cubitermes ugandensis P5 segment gut microbial communities from Kakamega Forest, Kenya - Cu122 P5 (SPAdes) (version 2) | ecosystem: Host-associated > Arthropoda: Insects > Digestive system >... | reverse complement strand
ACTTTTTTTTCCGTATTTTGCATAAAAATAATAAGTTTATTGAAATCGTTTTCAATAAACTTACTATAATATATTGATATACACAAATTTATACTATGTTCTACCAACTATTTTTGGCATATATACCCTTTTTTTCAAGTGTAGCTAATAACTCGACACTTGTGCCGCAGTACCAAGCAAAATCCAGTTTGTCCCGTTGCTTTGAATAGTAGCACCTACTTGGCTGCTTGGCGTCAATCTAAAAGTTGGCGTTGAGATAACGCCGCTACTTTTGGTAAACATTATAGATTGGCTATTGACGGTGGCAATAGTAACAGTTGTGTTACTGTTAAGAAGGATAACAGTATATACTTTACCTTTATGACCGATAGCAGTCGGCAAAGTAACCGTCTGATTTTGTGTACCATTTGCCACTACTACATAATCAGTATCCTTTGCCACATAATTGGCAGCAGCAGTCATTACTATCGGCATTCCAAGTGTCATTGTGGAAACGTCGTTAATAACTTTTGTTTCCTGAATATTTGAACTTACAAGATGTATCCAAACGGTACCGTCAAAGTAGTAATATCCTGCATCATCTATGTTTATTTCTTGACCGGTTTGTGTTCCGGTAGTAGCATCCAAAACATAAACTATTGCGCCTTCATAATCTGTGGTGTATTTCCCGGCAGCATCCGCATTGTTCAGAGCCGCTCTGTCTAATCGCGGTGCAATGAAACCTTCCGTTGTTGAGCCGTCTGTTTTACCGGCAACCACATCTAATGTTACTTTGGGATTTTCGTTGTTGATACCGACCTGTGCGCTCAATGCGCTTATTGTCAGAGCAAAAATGCCCGTCAATAAAATAGTTTTTTTCATTTTATAAATTGTTTGATAACGTGTATTCTAAATAGATTTACTATTTTAAAGTATAATAAAAAGCATTTACAAAAAATATGCCAATATTTTAGTAAAAAAACTGTAACTTATCCTATATTTATTACAAAAAAACACTTTTATTTGGAACTTTTTATTACTTTTGCAAAAAAATTATTAGAAACAATGACAACTCAATATCAAAATTTTTCGCAGTACGATGAGCAACAAATGCCGGATTGTCAGAAAGTTGCCGAACAACGTTACGGAATTGTTGTAGCCGACTGGAACAAGGAAATTACCCACGCACTGTTGCAGGGTGCGTTGCAAACTTTTGTAAAATGCGGTGCAGAACCCGGAAAAATCAACGTTATTCACGTTCCGGGAACGATTGAACTTACTTATGCGGCAAAGCAGTTGGTTTCCGATTTTTATTTCCTGACCGAAGGCGTAAAAGTTTTTAAATATGCGGCTGTGGTTGTTCTCGGATGCGTTATCAGAGGCGAAACCTCGCATTTTGATTATGTCTGCCAAAGTGTCACGCAGGGAATATCGCAACTGAATTTACTTGACGAAGGTTGTCCTGTGATTTTCGGCGTTTTGACAACGGACAATATTGAGCAGGCGCACGACCGCGCAGGTGGAAAATACGGAAATAAAGGCGCAGAAGCCGCAATTGCCGCTATTAAAATGGCAAATATTAATTTTTTACATTAAAAAAAATAAATGATTTCTAAAATAATTGAACAAAATCTTGTAAATAAAATACAGGAACAAATAGATGAAAATGAGCGTTTTGTAATAGTTTCGCATGTCGGACCAGATGGCGACGCTGTCGGTTCGTCTTTGGCGATGTGGCATTTTTTAACATCGCAAGGCAAACAGGCGATAGTTATCATTCCAAACGCAATTCCGTCTTTTTACAAATGGATGCCGGGGGCTGAGCAAATTTTAATTTATGAAAACGATAAAGAATTGGCTGACAAAAAGTTAAGTGAGGCAGAAGTTGTTTTTGTAATGGATTTGAACGAGCGGCGGCGAATGAATATTTTGGCAAATGCGGTTGTTGATTCGCCAGCGCCGAAAATTATGATTGACCATCATCTTTACCCCGACGAATTTGCAAAAATCATTGTTTCATACCCCGAAATCGCCTCTACAAGCGAATTGGTTTTTCATTTGATTTGCCAAATGGGCAATTTTCAGGATATTAATCTTGCCTGCGCAGAATGTATTTATGCGGGAATGATGACCGACACGGGCGGTTTTTCGTATAATTCTAACAGTAAAGATATTTATAACATTATCAGCGAGTTACTAAATATTGGAATTGATAAGGACGATATTTTTCGCAAAGTTTATAATAATTATTCCGAAAATCGGATGCGGCTTACGGGATATGCGCTGCACCGAAAAATGAAAATTTATCCGCAATATCATACTGCACTTATCACGCTCACACGCAGAGAGTTAGAGCAATTCCAATATGATACCGGCGATGCGGAAGGGTTGGTAAATTTGCCTTTGAGCATCGAAGGAATTATTTTTGCGGTTTTTATGCGCGAAGAAAGCGATAAAATCAAACTTTCGTTTCGTTCGCAAGGCACTTTTCCGTGCAACGTGTATGCGCGTGAGGTTTTTCGCGGCGGCGGTCATCTAAATGCCTCAGGCGGCGAAAGTTACAGCGGAATGCAAAAAACCATTTTAAAATTTGAAAACAGTTTACCAAAATACGAAGAAATGTTAAAAAACAGTGTTTAGGGAACTTCTGATAATTGACTTTGTCATTGCGGAACGCAGTGAGAAATCTATTGATAATAAATAATTTTAGATTTTTCGCTATCGCTCAAAATGACAAATGGTATTTTTTAGAAATGCACTTTAGTTTTTTTTTATTAAAAATAAATTCAAAATTTCTATATTCTAACTTCAAACTTCTATATTCTAATATTTATATATGAAAAATCTTTTTCAAAATCGTCATATCGGGATTTCGTCCGAAGATGAGGCAAAAATGTGCGCTACCATTGGCGTAAAAAATGTTGAAGAACTTGTGGAACAGACCGTTCCGAAGTCAATTCGGCTGCAAAAGCCGCTCGAATTGCCCGATGCAATGACCGAACAGGAATTTTCCGAACATATTGCTGCGCTGGCTGCTCAAAACGAAGTTTTTGACTCGTACATCGGGCGCGGCTGGTATGGCACTTCCACGCCGGCTGTTATTTTGCGAAATGTTTTTGAAAATCCGTCGTGGTACACTTCTTACACGCCTTATCAGGCGGAAGTGTCGCAGGGGCGGCTTGAGGCGTTGCTTAATTTTCAAACCGCAATCGCCGATGTTACGGCAATGCCGCTTGTCAATGCTTCGCTGCTCGACGATGCCACCGCTGCGGCAGAGGCGGCAACGATGATGTTCAATTTGCGGTCGCGCGAGCAGGTAAAAAGCGGCGCAAACACTCTTTTTGTTGATGAAAATATTTTTCCGCATATTTTGGCAGTGCTAAAAACCCGCACAGAAGCGCAGGGAATTGAGTTGGAAATTGGAAATTATATTTGTTTTAATTTTTCAGAAAAATATTTTGGCGCAATAGTGCAATTTCCCAACGCCGATGGAAATATTGAGAATTACAGCGATTTTATTATTTCCTGTCATAATAAGAATATAAAAGTGGCTGTCTGTGCCGATTTGATGGCTCTAACGCTGCTTACGCCCGCAGGCGAGTGGGGTGCGGATATTGTTTTCGGATCGACGCAACGTTGGGGAATTCCGATGGGCTTTGGTGGTCCGTCGGCGGCATATTTTGCAACGCGCGAAGATTTTAAGCGCGATATGCCGGGGCGGATTATTGGAATTTCGGTTGATGCAAACGGGCGAAAAGCGTACAGAATGGCTTTGCAAACGCGCGAACAGCATATAAAACGTGAAAAAGCAACTTCAAATATTTGCACCGCACAGGCACTTATGGCGAATATGGCTGGTTTTTACGCCGTTTATCACGGCAAAAACGGACTGCAGCAAATTGCAAATCGCATTCACGCAATCGCAACTTATATTAACGAAATGCTGCCGGTTTATGGTTTTTCGCAGGAAAATGATAATTTTTTTGATACTTTAAAAATTAATTTGCCCGACAATGTCAAAATTGAGAAATTCCGCGAAATTGCGCTGGATTACGGTGTGAATTTTTATTATTTTGAAAACGGACAAATCGGGCTGAGTATCGACGAGACGACAAATTTGGAAAAAGTCAATATTTTGATAAATATTTTTGCCGAAAGTGCTGATAATCAAGCAGTTTTTGCCGAAGAAAAGGATTTTGAAAATCTGAAATCGTTTGACGAAAGTTTTGAACGAAAATCGGATTTTCTGACTTCTGATGTTTTCAAAAAATATCATACCGAAACCGATTTGATGAGATATATCAAAAAGTTGGAACGGCGCGATATTTCGCTCACTCATTCGATGATTTCGCTCGGTTCCTGCACAATGAAACTTAATGCAGCGGTGGAAATGTTGCCTTTGAGTAATCCGCAATTTGCTAATATTCATCCACTTGCGCCGCCCGACCAAACCGAAGGTTATCGCGCAATGATTGAAAATTTGGAAGAATTTTTATCAATAATTACCGGATTTTCGGCTTGCAGCGTGCAGCCAAATTCGGGTGCGGCAGGCGAATTTGCCGGCTTGATGGTTATCCGTGAATATTTTAAGTCAAAAGGGCAATCGCAACGAAATGTTGTTCTGATTCCTGCTTCGGCGCACGGAACAAACCCTGCAAGTGCTGTTCAGGCAGGTTTTATTCCTGTGGTGGTAAAAACAGACGAAAACGGAAATACCGATTTGCAGGATTGGGAAACAAAAGCAAAAGAAAACGCTAACTCGCTGGCTGCCTGTATGATAACTTATCCTTCCACGCACGGAATTTTTGAGGAAGATATTATAAAAATGTGCGAAATTGTACATCAAAACGGCGGACAGGTTTATCTTGACGGCGCAAATATGAATGCGCAGGTCGGGCTTACAAACCCCGCAACGATTGGTGCAGATGTTTGTCATTTGAATTTGCACAAGACCTTTGCAATGCCGCACGGCGGCGGCGGTCCCGGTGTCGGTCCGATTTGCGTAGCAGAACATTTGGCGGAATTTTTACCGAGTAAAACTTTTGGCGAAAATACTGTTGCCGCTGCGCCTTTCGGAAGCGCAATGTTGCTGCCGATTACTTACGCATATATTTTATTGCTTGGCGAAAATGGTTTGCGCAAATCAACAGAAATTGCGATTTTGAACGCTAACTATTTGGCTGCCAAATTGAAAGATTCTTACGGAATTGTTTATACCGGCAAAAAGGGTAGGGTAGGGCACGAGTTGATTTTGGAATGCAGAAATTTGAAATCGGCAGGCGTTAGCGAAAATGATGTTGCCAAACGCCTGATGGATTACGGTTTCCACGCACCTACGCTTTCGTTTCCGGTTCACGGAACTTTGATGATTGAGCCGACAGAAAGCGAGTCGCTGGCAGAATTAGACCGTTTTGTAGATGCGATGTTGCATATTTTTGATGAAATAAAAGATATTGAAAACGGCTCGGCGGATAAAACCGACAATTTATTGCTCAATGCGCCGCACCCCGAATATGCGATTGTTGCCGACGAATGGATGCATCCGTACAGCCGCCGCCAAGCCGCATATCCGACCGATTGGGTCGCCGAAAATAAATTCTGGTGCAATGTTGCCCGTGTTGATAACGGCTTTGGCGACCGAAATTTAGTTTGCAAATGCTGAAAGACATATTAATGTTTTATCTTTATGGCGTTAAAATAATTTTTAATAATAAAAAATAAAAAATAAAAACAATAATTATGACTCATCTCAGAAAATTTTTTGTTTTATGCCTTTTATTTCCCCTTTCTGTGTTAGGAAGTTTATTTGCCCAACATCCCGCACTTGGCGGCGGTACAGGCACAAGCGCAGACCCTTACCAAATTCAAACACCTGCTCATTTAAAACAATTAGCAGATTTTGTAAATGCAGGTAACGGCAATGCTACCACAGGCGTTTATTACATCGTGATAAACGACCTTGACTTATCCGACTATGCCGCCGGCGAGGGCTGGAATCCGATAGGATATTTTACTTCACCGACCGATTATTCCTATTTTCAGGGCAATTTTGACGGAAACAACAAAAAGGTAACCAACCTTAAAATTAACTGCCCTGCAGATAATCAGGGATTGTTTGGTTCTATAAATGGTGCTACCATTGAAAATCTTGACATAGAAAATAGTAATATTGTTGGAAAAATCAATGTCGGCGGCTTGGTGGGACATAATTATTCTTCTACTATTTCCAATTGCTATGCTGCTGGAAATGTAAGCGGAACAGGATATTATATCGGCGGCTTGGTGGGGTTTATTTATTTTTCTACTATCTCTAATTGCTATGCTACTGGAAATGTAAGCGGAGCAGGTGACACTGTCGGCGGCTTGGTGGGATATAATTATTCTTCTACGATTTCCAATTGCTATGCTACAGGAAATGTAAGCGGAACTGAAAGTGTCGGCGGCTTGGCGGGAAATAACTTTATTTCTTCTACTATTTCCAATTGCTATGCTACCGGAAATGTAAACGGAATTGGCGATGTTGGAGGCTTGGTGGGACAAAATTCTTCTTCTACTATTTCCAATTGCTATGCTACCGGAAATGTAAACGGAATTGGCGATGTTGGAGGCTTGGTGGGACAAAATTCTTCTTCTACTATTTCCAATTGCTATGCCGCAGGAAAGGTAAGCGGAACAGGCAACAATGTAGGCGGTTTGGCGGGATATAATAATTCTTCTACTGTTTCCAATTGCTATGCCGCAGGAAAGGTAAGCGGAACAGGCAATTATGTTGGTGGCTTGGTGGGATATAATTATAATTCTACTTCTTTTATTATTAAAAACTGTGTAGCGGCAAATGATAGCGTGGTTTCAACAGCAAATACTGAATATATTAACCGTATATGCGGCAATACAGACGGTGCTTTCCAAAATAACTATGTACTCAGTACAATGGTGGTACAAAACAGCAGCGGCATTGTAACTATTTCAGAAGATTTAAATACCAATGCAGGTATGAGCAAAAGTATGGTGGATTTTCAAAGTATTGCTTTTTACACCACAGCTGGCAACTGGGTAGACAGTGCTTGGGATATTAACGACCCTAACGGAATCTGGAAAATCTGCGATGGAGAAAGTTTACCTTTTTTACGCTGGCAGGGAATAAACTGTAGCAACGATGCGGTTGTTACTATTATCGCCACAGCAGAAATACAAATCTACCCAAACCCCGTGAAAGACGAATTGAGAATTAAGAATGATGAATTAAGAATTAAAAGTGTGGAAATTTTAGATTTGTCTGGCAAAACCCTGCTATCCCAATCGTCCAACTTGTCCCAAATAAACGTAGCAACTTTAGCATCAGGCATTTATTTTGTAAAAATAACAACAGACAAGGGAATTGTAACGAGGAAATTTGTAAAAGAATGAAAAGTTTATAAAATTCATAATGCCTTTTCCCGCAAACGTTTGCGATTTATTTGGAAAAATAAAATCGTTAATATTATGATTTTTAATGAATAAGGTTTTATTTTTGGAAAAATTTTTATTCTAATATCTATAAAATAAATCCTTAAAATCCAAAAAAATGATTTTATCCTTTGAACTTAATCACAAAATTGCATACGGGCAAGCGTTGTTTGTGTGCGGTTCGCCGGCAGAACTTGGCGCAAACGACCGCTCTGTCGCCCTGCCGATGACCTGTATTGACGATAATAAATGGACTGCCGAAGTTACTGTCGGCGATGGTGTTAGCGAATTTTCATATTCGTATTTTATTAAAGACCAGAATAACAAGGTTTTAGCAGAATGGGGGCAGCCGCGTTTTGTTTCAACTTTTGCTGCTGCATTTGTGCGTTTAAAAGACGAATGGCAGGCGCAAGCGGCGCAGGAATTTTTATTTACTTCGGCTTTTACGGAAAGTTTTTTTGCGCACAGCCAAGTTTTGCCCGTTGATAAATTGTTGAATAACAGCATTTTAATAAATGTTCATTGTCCTTTGGTTGCCGAAGGTCAGTCGGTCGCAATTTTGGGCGCAAACGAATTTTTAGGCGGGTGGGACTCTGCAAAATGCTTACCTTTAACTTGTTATGCAAAAGGACATTGGCAAATTGCATTTACGGCGGCGCAACTGAAAAGCAATACCGAATACAAATTTTTAATAATTGATAACCAAACGGGCAATGTTGTGCGTTGGGAAGAAGGCGAAAATCGTTTTTTGGCTTTGCCGAATTTTAAATCGCGCAAGAAATCTGTTGAAATTCAGAATGTTACGTTTCGTTTGCCGTGGATAAATTTTCGCGCATCGGGTGTTGCAATTCCCGTTTTTTCGCTGCGCACAGCCGACAGTTTTGGAATTGGCGAATTTCCCGATTTGATGAAAATGGTGGATTGGGCGGCGGCGACGAGGCAAAAAATTATTCAGATTTTGCCCGTAAATGACACCACAATTTCGGGCAAATGGACTGATTCATACCCATATAGCGCAATTTCGATTTATGCACTTCATCCGATTTATTTAGGAATAAAAAAATATCCTTTAAAAAATAAAAATATTTTCAATGATTTCCTTCAAAAAGCCGAAAATCTTAACAAATTACAACAAATTGATTATGAATCTGTTTTTTTGTTAAAAAAAGAATACATTTCACAACTTTTTGAACAGGACGGCGCGAAAATTTTGAAGTCAAAAGATTTTAAAGATTTTTTTCAAAAAAACCAATACTGGCTATTTCCTTACGCCTGTTTTTGTTATTTGCGCGATAAATTCGGCACTTCAGAGATTGCACTTTGGGGCGAAAATAAAATTTATAATAAAGAAGAACTTGCCGGAAAAATGGCAGAAAATGCTGATATGCAGCAAGTTGTAAATCGCAATTATTTTGTTCAGTTTTTGCTGCACGAGCAGTTGAGCCAAGTGAAGCAATATGCTCATAGTCAGGGAATTATCTTAAAAGGCGATATTCCAATCGGAATAAATCCTAACAGCGTTGAGGCGTGGACAGAGCCGCAATATTTCAACCTTGACACTCAAACAGGTGCGCCGCCCGACGATTTTTCAATTACGGGGCAAAATTGGGGTTTCCCAACTTATAACTGGGACGAAATGGCAAAAGACGATTTTACGTGGTGGAAAAGCCGTTTTCGCAAAATGTCGGATTATTTTGACGCTTACCGAATTGACCATATTTTAGGATTTTTTCGCATTTGGGAAATTCCCGAACATTCGGTTCAGGGGCTTTTGGGCTATTTCAGTCCCGCATTGCCGTTTTCCGAAGATGAAATTCGCCGTGAAGGGCTGAATTTTAATTACGATTTTATGACAAAGCCCTTTATTCACGAATATTTTTTGGAAAATATTTTTGGCGAATATAAATCGGAAGTTATTAACACTTTCCTCACTACAACCGATTGGCAGCGGTTTGCGCTTAAAGATTTTTGCGATACGCAGAAAAAAATTAAGAAAATTTTTGATGGAAAAACCGATGAAAAATCGGATAAAATACGCGACGGGCTGTATTCTTTGTGTAATGAAGTGCTTTTTATCCCCGATAAACGCGAAAAAAACAAATTTCATCCGCGCATAACGGCGCAATATTCTTTTGCTTATAAAAATTTAGATGACGGGCAAAAAGCCGCTTTCAACCGCCTGTACGACAATTTTTTCTATCATCGGCACAACGATTTCTGGTATTCAAAAGCGATGCAAAAATTGCCTGAACTTATTGCTGCTACGCAAATGCTGGTTTGTGGCGAAGATTTGGGAATGATACCCGATTGTGTGCCTGCGGTAATGCACAATTTGCAAATTCTTTCGCTCGAAATTCAGCGAATGCCAAAAGATAACGGCAAAATGTTTGAAAATTTGAGCGAAATTCCTTATTTGTCCGTTTGTACAACTTCAACACACGATATGTCGCCTCTGCGGCTTTGGTGGGGCGAAAATCAGAAAAATACGCAACGTTTTTATAATGAAATTTTAGGGCGTAGCGGAAATCCGCCGCAGGTTTGTACTGCCGAAATTGCAGGACAAATCGTGCGAAATCATCTTGCCTCGCCTGCAATGCTTGTGATTTTGCCTTTGCAGGACTTGCTGGCGATGAGCGACGAATTGAAAAATCCTGATTTTGAATCCGAACGGATAAACGTTCCTGCCAACCCACAGCATTACTGGCGTTACCGAATGCACATTCCAATAGAGCAACTGCTTGATTACGAAGCATTTAACAGTCATCTAAAACTGCTGATGGAAATAACGGGAAGGTGAGAAAGGGCAAATTTGTTTTAGTTAAATATTAAAAAAAAAATTTAGTTGCTTATTAAACACAAGAACAACTAAAAAAAAACAATAGAGACACGATTTTTCGTGTCTCTATTTATAAATAATATTTATGCTAAAAAACAACTACTTAATCACAATCAGACGTTTTACTTCTGTTTTGGCTGTTTGGGAATAAATTTTTACCAAATAAACACCTGCCGGAAGTGTCGAAACATTGATTGACTTGCCGTTTGTCATCGCAAAATTTACTGTTCTGCCGGCAATGTCGGTAAATTCTACCTTGTCAATC
>Ga0209629_10004268_pt1 | contig 10527 bp, 8 predicted proteins | sample TergutCu122P5_FD_187286 | JGI IMG/M metagenome (GOLD analysis project Ga0209629, IMG submission 187286) | Cubitermes ugandensis P5 segment gut microbial communities from Kakamega Forest, Kenya - Cu122 P5 (SPAdes) (version 2) | ecosystem: Host-associated > Arthropoda: Insects > Digestive system >... | reverse complement strand
AAGATGAAGGAACCACTTCGTGGCATTCGCTTCAGAACTGTTCCAGAGATTCTTCAGGCGGCAGACCGCTCCATTCGAACTATCGACACAACAGGCGCTGCTAAAGGTATCCTACGATTTCCACATCGCTGGCAACAGGTTGTACACAATGCTGGTGATTACATTGAAGGACAGTAAAACTTCGAAACATGTGTCTATTTTGTATCAGTTGTAAATAAATAGTTGCCACTATTAAGGTTCCAACCCTCGTATGACTCTGGTCTGGGTACTGTGGGACCGCAAGCGGATTCCACAGAGCAACATAAATCTATGTCTGCACTGAAGAGGTCACCAAGCAGCATCATGGCAGTAAATAGCAGAACACTGGTCAAAGGGAATATAATACACATAACCAGTATTACAATAATATTATAATGAAGACTGCAAACGATTACATAGACCAAACTGAATGTGCTCCCCTGCACGTGATTACACAGACCAAACTGCAGTTATTCGTTTGTCTCTTGAAGCTTATACTGACTGACATTCCATGAATTTGGATCGTAGTGTTTATGTTAGGATTTCTGCATATCCCAAAGAAAAGGTTGATGTTCTGGCAAATAAAAACTGCATTGCATATCAAAGTAAAAGTTAAAAGGTACAGTTCACCCTATAAAAGGCCACGAAGGCCCAGAGTGGGGGGTAGAGTTACAGCACTACTCCTTCTTTAACCTTGGCGCTGGATTGGGTGGGTGGCCAATGCCACACCCCGGCCGCTTTACACGTGAGAAACAGATCCGGTTGTACAGGAAGCTGGGTGGACCCCAAGGCCGTTATAGACAGGATTTGATCCCTGGACCATCCAGCAAGTAGTGAGTCATTATAACGGCTATGCTATCCTGGCCCACAAGATATCAATATAACCATTCTAACTCTGAACTTAAACCAGTATCTCTTTGAGCTAGCTATCGTAGTTCAGAAATTCTTCGGGCTCTGAACTTTGGTTTTCCTTCTCATTAATGCTGCCACCTGAAACGAAAAGTGATGGATGTCATCAAAATTCAATACATTAAAGGACACAATTACAATACAAACAATGAGGAACGCAAAATACACCTAACAGTGTGCAGCAATAGAATCGAAAAGATAAAACAAACAAAAAATCTACATATTGACAATGTAATGTCTTCTATTAAATACAGTATTAGAATAAAAAATGTATCTAACTTCACTAACATTTCCAATTATGCTGCGTTCATGCATCTCTTTTGACAGTACACTCAATTAAATTCTTATGACTTTCAGGTTCCCATTGTTTTGAAGATCCTTATTCTTGTACAAGACTATGACATTCAGTATATGGATATCCACCTGTATGGTTTCACATCCCAGACAACCATACATGTACATTTTTAATTCAATGGGTGGTACAAGCATGGCCTGCCCAAAATGTTGGGGCCCCAAATAGCTTAGTAATTTAGCACCCCAGGCAGGTTAATAATTTAGCACTCTGGAGAGGACAATAATGTAGTGGTCCATAAAACTGACACTTGTTAAAGTCTTTCAGCTTAGCACAGGGCTGGTGACACTTCCTGACAGAATGTGCCCAGATCACAAAATTATTTTTCAAAGAAATTCTACTGCATGTGGAAACCTGAGTTTATTAGCATCATATTTCCAAATATTCCAGTGATTTCTGAGCATCCTTTATAGGCTGGTGCCCCAAGCAGCTGCACAGCTGGCCCATCCTTTAGTCCATCCCTGAATACAAGAACACTAGACAGATGCAAATACACAAGACAGCAGTATCAAACACAAAGAAAGTGGACATATTTTCTTTCTGTTTGAATTAAACTTGGATCCTCTTAACTTATCACTGAGCATCAATCATTAATTTTGCTGTTACATTTATGCTTAACATAATTCTTTTAATATTTCAAACGTTCGGCTCGAAAGATAAATTTCAGGCTGATTCTGAAACCTCTACAAGTTCTCTATCTAAAAATGAAAATGGATTTTTTATTTTTGTGAATGCTTTTCCAGTACCTTCAGTAGCTATTATTTTCCACATCTGACAGAAACATTCCAGTGCATTTGCTGAGTAGACAGAAAATTATTAAATATGTGGTTTCATCAGATATAACAAGAAAGGTTTTTTCTAATTTTGTTGTGTTGGCTATACTGCTCCGAGCGTAAACAAAAACTTGTGGCCTGGTGGACTATATGCATTGAAAATAGGAGGGATTAAGTGCAAAAATTACATCGTACAGACTCAAAAAATACTGCGTTGTTATAAAACAATAAACTCCAGATACTTCCTGACTCATCCACACACACACACATATATAAGAAATGCAGGAAAAGATGAAGAAAGAAGTTTGTAAATAGCACCTGTTTCCAAACAAGTACACAAAGAACAATTAGGTATTTACTGCAAAAATTTATGCTGATATTAAACATGGTGTTAATTACTTAACGAATTTCTCTTATATGAGGGTCACTCCATAAGTCATGGCAAATATTTTTTGGCCTTAAATGTGGCAACAGTGAAACAGGAGTTTACACATTTGAAAGCGCGTGGAGTGTACTTGCAGATGTTACCATCAGAGAGATGTAAACATACAGGTGTCACTGGTATGAGGCAAGAAAACCAAACACCTTTTGAATCAAAGTTTTGTTGTTTTAGTGAGGCACACAGAGGAGAATGTGGAACAGACAGACAGCACAAAATACTCATACCAAATTTAACAATCTTCAGAGTAGTCCCCAAGGTTATATCCACAATAGCACAATATTAGATAAAGGTGAATGGTAAGCTTCACGTTCTCAATGCCTTGCCCCTGGGGAAAAGCCATTACTATATACTAGAAAGAATGATGGATCATCCCCAGAATCAGTCTAGACATGGTGGTGAGCACAGAAATCACTGCCATTACCAGGAATCAAACACCGATTCTGCCTCTACTGACTGAGGTAGTCTGCTTGTTAATTCTTTCAAAGAAAGGACTACTTACAGTCTCAACAACTTGTCCTTCCCTCCACTGACTACCCTCAACCCATCAGGAGACCAGTCAACAGCAAACACCTCGTCTGAATGGCCAGGCAGATCCACTTCCAACTTGTTTGTCTTCATGTTCCACACTGCAATGCAAACATACAGAATGTGTCAGCTGACATTTGCTGGCATTATGCCTGAGACAGCCAGCAGACAGGATATGGTGAGTCATAAGTAAGGTGAACAGTCTGCCAATAATAACCGACTGACTGACCGATCAACCAACCAACTCCAATGAACAGTCTCCCAATAATAACCGACCAACCAACCAACTCCAAGGAGTCCTCCCAATAATAACTGACTGACCGACTGACCAACCAACTCCAATGAACAGTCTCTGAATAATAACTGACCAACCAACCAACTCCAATGAACAGTCTCCCAATAATAACCGACCAACCAACCAACTCCAAGGAGCAGACTCCTTCTTCAGAAATTAACAGTTCCTCAGCTAATCAAGAAATCCCCCGTATTTTATGGAACCAAATGGTTCATTACCATTTTTATTTATTTTATTTTTTAATTGTTTTAATTTTCTATTATTTATTCATCACCACGTTCACAACAGCCCACGACTTCTCCGCATCCTCAGGCTGGTAATCCAGCAACAGTATCAGCATAGCTGTGAATATAGAAATAAGCATGGTTTACCTTTCAGAGTAGAGTCAGCACTTCCACTGACAAGAAGCCTGGAGTCTGGAGACCAAGCAATCTGATACACCGCCTGAACATGACCTCGCAAAGATGTAATAAACCTGAAACAATGACATAAACCTGAAGGCTGTTGAGGAGTGCAAATTATGCCCTACAACATAAAAGAAAGGAAGCCAAGTGCAGTATGGTATGGTACAGCACGTGATACTTTAACAGCAGATGAGTCACCACCAACAGATAAATTATACTTGTAATCATAACTTATTGAAGTGATAGAAAACTATAACTTACTTTATATCACCGTGAAACTAGCTCTACCACTACAAGGAATGCACAATGAATAAGAACAGGGTGCCACAAGAATAACTGGACCTAAGGAAATGGAAGTGAAAGGAGAGTGGAGAAAACAGCACAATTAGGAGCTTCATGACTTTTACTCTTCACCAAACATTATTAGGGTCATAAAATTAGATGGAAATGGAATACTGCACACACTGAAGAGATGAAAAATGCATACCAAATTTTAGTTGGAAAATGTAAATTGTAGAGACCAGTTTGGAGATGGACATACAGGTGGTAGGATACTTACTTACTCCATGGAGCAGAATCCTTCTTGAGAAGCTAGCCGGTTCTCAGCTAGTCAAGAAATTCCTCGCATTTTATGGAACCCGAAGGTTCATGACCACATTCACAAGTGCCCGCCACCTGTCCCTGTCCTGAGCCAGCTCGATCCAGTCCATGCTCCCACATCCCACTTCTTGATGATCCATCTTAATATTATCCTCCCATCTATGCCTGGGTCTTCAAAGTGGTCTCTTTCCCTCAGGTTTCCCCACCAAAACCCTGTATACACCTCTCCTCTCCCCCATACGTGCTATGTACTCTTACGATTTTGATGTGATTTTGACCGTGCGTCGTTAATATGTGGAAATAAAATGCCAACTAGATACAACAGAGGTTTTTATTGCAGTTCTTACTGCTTGCTCAACATGTTTCGGGCACCACTATGCCCATCATCAGGAGCAAAAGAGTATTATACAGCGGTTGCTGCCTGTGGTATTTCGTGCTGTGGTTTTCAAGTTGCTGGTCTGGTGTGGAGCTAAGGGTTATGTGTCCGGTTTGCAGGATGCTGCAAAGCAGCATCCAGCAGCTACTGATCATACTATGTTACTGTACATATTACATAAACTTACTTCCCTGTGCGGCCATCCCACACCTTTATGGACTTGTCAAAAGAAGCCGACGCTACTAATCGGGTGTCAACTGAGAACTTAACATCATTGACAAGCTGTTGGTGGCCCGTCATTCGTGCTGTAAACAATGACACACACATTTCAGACTACTCCAGTATGAAGCAGGAATGCTACCATGATGTCTGGTATGATGATGATGATGATGGTAGTGGTGCTGGTGGTGGTGATGACAGCAGTGGCAGTGACAATGATGATGATGATAATGACAATTATAATATTCTGTATGTAACATACAAGAAACTGTACGAGATAAATGAGTGCTGACTCCAGTAGGACTACATTCTACTGTGCTCATAAACTCAGAAAACTAACAAATCAGCTACACTTTTAGTGCTAGGCTGTTGACTAACACTACATATACATTACATGAATGACATAAAATAACACTGTGTGATTTAAAAAGTATTAAACTATCTTTCAGTGAGAACAAAAGAAGAGGGTATCATAATCTTGAAGAATGGGCACAAGGAAAGTAGCTTTTAAGTGTTCTAACAAGAACCCCTTGAGGCCTGTGCCCACCTAAGAGGGTAGAATCTATTTCTGAGACAGGGTAACCCATAGTTTGGTTCTGTTACCCTTGATCATATAGTGATCACGACAGTAGTGTTTGGCAAAGGACATGCAGTTAAATGTGGGCTCCAAACTGGGATGGAACCTGGCACTCATCACAATCCCAAATATTATCTTTGGCAGAGGTGCAATTTGCAATCTGTGAGCAGAAGTGTCTGCCCTTAGGCCTCACTGAGGATGAAACCCAGCATCATATGAATAAGTCTGTACTCTGTGCACTGTTTGATTCCACAATAAATCTGGTCTCACCTACAGGTCTCTTGTCCCTTTCTGGCTGCCATAGGAAAAGTGTGAAGTCATCAGAACCAGAGACAAGCCGCTCCTCTCCCCTGGCACAAACTGCTTCATAGCGTTTTAGTGCTTGCAGCTGCAACTCTCTTTCTGTTATTAGAAAGTATAAAAAAAAAGGACAGGAAATAAAATCAGTTCCCTTACTTTTAACCTAGAAAGAAGTATTTCATATAACTGTAAGACATTTCAAGTGGCTTTTTCACAGACTTCAGTGAATAACAACCCCAGATCTTAAAAACTTATTACTGTACATTAGCTTAAACGTATCCAACACTTAAAACTCTACACCTACTATGATAAACCACAAAAATCATTGCTCCACACATCTTTTTCCAGAGTAAGGTCCATATCAAAGACCTCAAGAACATTCAAACAAGCCTTGTCTTGGCTCAGGATATGACTGTGTTTCTTGTCAATGTAACCATACAAAACAGCTAAAGCTTTAAGAAATACAATTCATATTAAGATATTAAATGTACTCATTCAAATAGAAACTGGGCATAAGGATTTGATCATCACAAAACCCCACTGCAACAATGAACATTGCTGTAATAACAATGGATATCACATACACTGGCGTAAGTATGCATGAAATTGAATAATATCATTGGATGTTTCTCACCTGATCTAAACAGGGAACAGAAAACATGATACATATATTACACATATGTAAACCACTACAAGACACTGCTTTGTGTGCGATTCTAAAAGAAGCCTTTCACTTAAACTTGAATTCCCACACAAGTCAACACAGTACAACATACTTACTGTCACTGTGATCAACACGCAGTCCTGTAACAGGATCTGATGGTCCAGTCCGCAGAACGTAGTCCGTGCTCAGGGCCAATGTGTTGACCCAGTGAGCATGGCCTTCTAGACTTCGGCATAGCACGCCCTAGAAATCAATTAACTTCCAGTATATACTGACTCAATCCATATGCCAAGCTATGCACATGGCACAAGAGTTTAATGAACAAGGAACACAGTACAGTTCCCACGCACAAGAACAGTAAAACTTCGTTTCACATAATAGGCAAGAAATAGCATAGCTAATGCCAAATTTAATGACTATGAAAATGTAACTGTCTGGTTTCCTATTTCCTATCATGGTCCTAAAACATAACACATAAAGATACTATAACATTTTTGCTCCTTTCTCTTGCCAATAAGTAGAATGGCCACAGCTCTTAAAGAAAAGTACAAGAAACATAACACAGTGTTTTAAAGTGATTTAAATCATCATTTGTAACTTCTTAAATAATATGAGTAAACTTGTAATTTCTCAGTACAATACTCTTCCTTGTGAAGTGTCAGCTACTATGTACAGTGAAAATTACAAAGGAAATGACCACATCCTGGGCAAAGAATGGACACTACTGCTTGTACTGTACTGTAGCAGGTATTTCTCTGGCACTCTGTATTTGAAACTTGTGTAGCTAAAATAAATACAGATATATGCTTTGTCATAATTGCCAGGAGGCATGGGAATGCAGTGGAATTTGCCATGCTCTAAATACACAATTACAAATCATAAAATGCAAACAGTAACATCATCTAATATTAAAATAACAACATGTAGGTAATTAAAATTATGAATTTCAGTGTTTTATATTGCTGCAAAAGGGAATAAACTTTTTTCTTCAACATGGCACTACTGTCAACATTCTCTAACCCTCTGGCACTGGAATTAACTGAGTGTAATCTGAAGAACACTGGGATTTATAATGTTTTTCTGCAAACTTTTATACACAAGAAAAATGCAAAAGCCCAAGGAAAACCCTCAAACAGAGCCATACATGAGCGGCCAAAATTGTTTGACGCATATGCTCCACTGTTGGGAAATTCAACGTGTTGTGCAGTGCCAAAGGCATAATATAATGTAATGCTTACATTGTGCGGTGCCAAAGGCATGCCATAATGTAATGCTTACATTGTGCGGTGCCAAAGGCATGCCATAATGTAATGCTTAAATTGTGCAGTGCCAAAGGCGTGTCATAATGTAATGCTTACATTGTGCGGTGCCAAAGGCATGCCATAATGTAATGCTTACATTGTGCAGTGCCAAAGGCATGTCATAATGTAATGCTTACATTGTGCGGTGCCAAAGGCATGCCATAATGTAATGCTTACATTGTGCAGTGCCAAAGGCGTGAAATAATGTAATGCTTACATTGTGCGGTGCTAAAGGCATGCCATAATGTAATGCTTACATTGTGCGGTGCCAAAGGCGTGCCATAATGTAATGCTTACATTGTGCAGTGCCAAAGGCATGCTATAATGTAATGCTTACATTTTGCGGTGCCAAAGGCGTGCCATAATGTAATGCTTACATTGTGCGGTGCCAAAGGCATGCTATAATGTAATGCTTACATCTTCTGCTCGCCACACTTTGATAGTGCGGTCCTGCGAGCTGCTGTACAGGAGACCAGCTCCACCCCACTTCACACATGTCACAGCTTTAGAATGACCTGTTAGTGTCAACAGGGTCTGCCCTAGTACTACGTCCCATATTCTGATGTCACCGTCTTTAGAGCCACTTGCCATTCTTCTGCATTCAGGGTTGCTAAAAAGAAAAACATTTATTCAGACACCACAAATGCATATTTTTAATCCTCAAAAATCACAATATGTTGCATACTTCCACTGTTATGACAAACTGGATACATCAACATTTATCAGATTTATTTTCGTGTGCATTAAAATTTTTCATATTTATCAAATTAGCAAACCTAATGTTTTAACCCTCTGAACTAAACTACAGTAATTACTGTATGTACCACCAGCTTTAATGTATTTACATGTTTCCCATTATTCTCACAAAAAACAGCGATTATTTCAATAAACAGCATTAACTGGTCAGTCTTTGTAATGGAGACAAAATGTATTTATTGTCAGATACACCATGAATTCTTGAACATTATTTAGATTATTTCTTCCTTAGAAATACGAACTGGGCTCAAACAACTGCCTACTACAAGACAATAGTATGGCATATAGACTACTTTAACTCTACACTGTGCTACAATGTCTATACACTACAAAACACACCAACCACCAGTGCACGAACTTTCCAGAAATCTAATAGCCATCTAAAAATTCTAGATACCAGGAGGGTGACATGAAGGAAGTTCCATCCTGAAAACCCACAAACACTAGACATCGTCATGAAAAATTTAGTCACCATGGTGATCTGGCAGCCAAGATGGCAACACAATACGTGTGAGATTGTCAGTTCTTACAACAGTCACTGTGAGGAATAACACCATAGTCTGGGATGTGAAGACTTAACAGTTTGGTTCATAGATGCCAATTTTTCAGATAAACCTGCAAACCCTGTATTCAGGGTAGACAATGAAGTGAAGGGTGAAATAGTATCCGGAATAAGTTTATCTCTCTATTATCTTAAGTCACACTGTGACAGGACTTCTCCAGCATGTCTGGATGTGTTCTTGCATGTCCTCAATCAGCAAGAACTCAAGGCAGCCATTCTGTCTGATACAATGAATGTGAACGATAGTGTGTGTATCACGTGTCATACCTGTGATGTGTGCCCGTCGTACCATGCACACACACACACCACAGGTTCAAAATTAACACTGCCAAACACCGACCAAGCACACAAAAAATATCTGCAAGCCACCACAAGTAATTTCAGTCAAGCACAGCTCAGTGCTCCCTGATGATGGATTGCACACGATCCGAAACATGTTGGAGTGATTTTTAATCGTCTTTTAAAATTTATACAATGTAGATTTTAACCTCTAAGTTTTATATAATTTAGCGCATTAGTTGTCTAATAAAAGTGGTTGACTGTAAGAATGCAGAGTGAAAACCTGAAATTAAATGAAAAAGATGGTTATTTTATTAATGCATGGCTCCTGCTGAAGTTTCCTCATAAAGTACAGCTCCTGAAGCTTGTCTAGCCGGCCACCACTGCATCATGATGATAATGAAAACTGTCCGATGGCAGTATGGGCCCTGCAGACATGCTGAGGACAGGAATTCATGTGCTGCCTCATGTCAAGTACAATGGTTACAGAAAAGAAGCATCACAGATGACAGGAGCTACACAGCTCAAGGTTTCCCACTCTCTGAGCGGTGCTTATGGTCCATCCAGCCTCCGGTGCAAAGTGTACTACGCTCTTACACCGGTGACAAAGCAGCCTGAGAATGGCAATAACCACTACCTCCACACAATGTCAAAGCTTAAGAAAGCATTCAGCCACACCTCCACAATAAGATCAAGACCCATAGTGACCCACGGCACCAATCCTTCTTCCATTACACTCACCTGTGATATGGCTCCCAGCTGAGAGCTGTGATCCACATCTTGTGCCCTGACATTGTCCGTCCCACTTGCTGCCCACTGTCTGGATCCCAAAGAATAATGTGCCCATTTTTACAGCCAGATGCTACATACTTGCCGTCTGGTGACCAAGCAAGGCACAGCACCCAGTGTTTGTGACCTGCATTACAAAGTAATTGTAATTTCGATGTTTCACCGTGCATTTTTCAATTCAATAATTGATAAACACCAACACATGCACTTTTTCACATTCAAAACTGTATTATTCTAAAATGTTAATTTCAATGTTAAAATACATAAAAATATTTATATTTAAAGGTACTCCGACATGTTTCGATCTCAACAGATCATCATCAGGGAGTAGGCCTGTACCTCGTTAAAGTCACTGAATAATTTAAAATTGTTTAAAAGTTTAAAAC
>Ga0209629_10004267_pt1 | contig 10529 bp, 8 predicted proteins | sample TergutCu122P5_FD_187286 | JGI IMG/M metagenome (GOLD analysis project Ga0209629, IMG submission 187286) | Cubitermes ugandensis P5 segment gut microbial communities from Kakamega Forest, Kenya - Cu122 P5 (SPAdes) (version 2) | ecosystem: Host-associated > Arthropoda: Insects > Digestive system >... | reverse complement strand
TTATCAACAGGCCACCAGGACTCTTATAGAGAGTGACGGTACCATATGCTGCTTGCATACAACTATGTCCTCCTGAAGATGAGCACTTGATGCTTGAAACATGTAGAGGAGAATAGTATTTTATGAATAAATAATAATCATTGCATCAAGTTGGTAATTAATGTATAGTCCCCTTATCCACCACTGGTCCATATATCTTCCTTAGTACCTTCCTTTCAAAACTCCTTAAGGCATTCTCTTCCGCAGCTGTTAGGGTCCATGTTTCTGCCCCATAGGTCACTCACTACTGGCCTTATTAACGTCTTGTATATTTGTAATTTGGATCTTCTAGATATTACGTAGGTTGCTCAGAAAGTAATGCCCCACATTTTTTCCTCATTCCAGAATAAAGATAACAATGTGAAAATTGAGAGGTAGCAACAATGATGTTTATTGCGCACATGTGTATAAGTACACGGTCGTCCGACAGATAGCACCGCTGTAGTAGTCTGTGAAAATGGCATCTGTGTCTGACACACGTTACAAACAACGAGCTGTAATTGAATTCTTAGTGGCAGAGCAAGAAAGTGTGGGGAACATTCACAAATGGTTGTGTGCTTTGTACGGAAGTTGTGCAGTCGATAGGAGCACCGTTGGACGCTGGGTTCAGAGAGTTAAGGCTTCAGGAAGTGGAGAAACTGAGCTGCATGATCGACTGCGGTCTGGGCGTCCTGCCACAGCCACCAGCCCAGACATATTGCAGCGTGCCGATGACATTATTCTTGCTGATCGGCGCATCACAAATCGGCAATTGGCCCTGCAGCTTTCAGTCAGCAATGGAAGTGCAATGGCAATTATTGATGGTTGGGGATATTTGAAGGTATGCGCAAGATGGGTTCCTCGAAGTCTCACAACCGAGCACAGACGTCAAAGAAAAGCCATCTGTTCTGAATTGTTGGAGCATTTTGATGCTGAGAGGGAGGCCTTTTTGTCCCGGATCGTCACAGGTGACGAAACCTGGGCTCACCATTATCAGCCGGAGATGAAAAGGCAGTCAATTGAATGGCATCATCCGCAGTCACCAAGAAAAAAAGAAGTTCAGCACAACTCCTTCCGCCGGAAAGGTCATGATCACCGTCTTTTGGGACATTGATGGAGTGATTCTGGTGGTTGTGATGGCCAGTGGTGAGACACGTACATCAGAACCCTCCAAAAACTGAAAGAGCGTTACCGGCGAGTGCAGCCTAACAGGAATCCAGGAGACATGCTGATTCAGCACGACAATGCCCACCCTCACACAAGTCTATGAACCCAGGAGGCAATCGCCAAATTTGGTTGGACTGTGTTCCCCCATCCCCACTATAGTCCTGATCTGGCGCCGTCAGATTTTCATCTTTTTGGGCCACTGAAGGATACACTGCATGGGACAAGTTTTGAAGATGATGAGAGTGTGATTCGTGCAGTGAGGACATGGCTATGTGAACAGGAAACGAGCTGGTACAGGGAAGGCATGCATGCCCTTGTTTCGCACTGGCATAAGGCTGTAGACGTAGATGGAGATTATGTGGGAAAATAACATGTGTAAAGGAAATACTCGGTTATACTGTGCGTAAATTTCATACATTCTGAATAAATAGTTTCCGAGAGAAAAAAAATGTGGGGCATTACTTTCTGAGCAACCCTTGTATTTTACTTTTGAGCATTTGAAGATTTGCGTAATATGCTTTGTTCCCTGTTTGTATTCTTTCTTTTATACATCTGTCATTTCTGTTGTTATTCTCAATTATGTTTCCTAAGTATTTAAACTCAGACAAACCTTCAAATTCTTTATTTCCTATCCTCAAATTGTGGGGTTTTCTCGTGTTTCCCGCTGCTGTCATAAACATATATTTAGTTTTCCTTTCATTTACTAGCAATCCAGTTTACCTGGCGTCTGTCTCTAGGTGGTCATACATTTGTGTTAACTTTCGCTTTGTCTTAGTTATTAAAACTCCATCATCAGCATATGCGCATATTTGATTTAATTTGTTAAATATTGTCCCTCTCTGCTTCCCGTATTACTTTATGTAGGGCTATTATGAATAAAGTTGTTAAGACAGTCCATCTCCTTGTTTCACCCCCGTATTAAATTCAAAAGTTCTAGTTTTCCGGTTATTAATCTTAACTACTGCCTTCACGTCTTTCTTTGTCATTTCTATAAGTTTAATCAGTTTTTGTGGTATTCCCACTTCCTCCATTGCTTCTGACAGTTTTCTTCTGTTCACACTGTCGAAGGCTTGTTCAGAGTCTATAAAGAGGATATGCAAATCAAATCTATGTTCCCAGTTCTTTTCCATCATTTGTCTAATAATGAACAGCTGGTCTGTAGTGCCCTTATTCGGATGGAAGCCACACTGATATTCTCTGAAATGCATAGACATACACAGATATATTTAACACTGTAGGGAATGTAAATAAAAAATAATTGAAGAGAAAAGCCTGGGTTGGTGCTCTTACATATTAAAAAAAAGAGGTAAAAAGGAACCAACAAATTCCACCCATTATTTCCGAAATCCATATACAAGATGCCAGTTCATATGATGGTCGACAGTATAGAACAAAGACTAAAAAATTCAGGGTCATTGGTTTTAATTTTTTAGAGATGGTAGAATTCCTTGGGGCAGATAAGATTGTTGGTTTGAACACTACATTCTGGAAGTCTTAACATTAAGAATATCCTGTACTGTCTACGCATTGCATTTTTGCAGTGGTACATGTGCATAGTCCACCTGACTGTGCATTTAATTTTTTTAATTCAACTGTTACCCAGTACTTGATATCAGTAGTGTCATTCATATGAGTTTATATGTTTTCCATGTTGTTATAACTCATATTAAAAACTTAAAAAGTATGGAGGTGTGACCTTGGATAGTGTTTATTTTAGATCATGTGAAAATCTGTATCCTCTTTCATGTGAGGTCGGATAGACAGCATGATAATCTCATAGACCTACTGTCAGGAAGAAAAGTAGGCTGAAAAGGTGGTAGTCTGTTAGTGGAAGTGATTGTTATTGTAACAGGTGTCATATTATGTGAGACAGCTAAGTAAATGCCACTTTGTTGCTTTGTTTCAGTAAGGTAACGAGACTTGAGAAGGGCAAATTTAAGTGAATTATCAAGTGGCATACAAAATTATGCGGGCAGCATTGCAAAATAGAACTTTTGTTATTTGCACACAGAAGAGCCTTGTTTGGTAATTTAGTCTTACTGCTTCAACTGTTATGATATGTGGCATGGAGAGGGATGACACATTAGTTACTTTTGGTGGATCAAAAACATGAGAGGGGGTAATCATGATTTCTTGAAGTGCTTTGCTCTTACTTATCATGTCAAGAAAATTCAAAACAAGTTCTTTGTGGCTGTAGAAGTTCATAAAATTGAAATTAGATTCCATGCATTTTTTTGTGCTTTACATATTCATAAATTAAGGGTTCTGTGACAAGCTGAGTCATATTTGAATATTGGAAATGTGATACTTGATCTTTTGTGTAATGTTATTTGTTTACAGACACCAGAATTTGAAGAGCTGGCAATGTTGAGTGTCCAGCTAGCATCAAGGTTTCTGTTCCATACAGGATTCCATACAAAGAAGACTCTTAGAGGTACAGCAACAGAGTGGTATGATGTTCTCTGCCATCATTTACGCAGTTCCCGTGCAGTCAGGGCATGGTTTGCTCATAGTGTTCTGTTCCAGCATCCACACAGGTAAAGAACCTAAAGGGATGGCCATAAGTCAAGATGGGTTAGTCAAAGAAAACTGTATTAATTATGAAGGTGGTTTGTACATGACCTAAGATGATGGAGGGACAGGTGTGGCATCTGGAAGCAAGAAGGGAGAGTGGCATCATGTGGCCCACCATGGGTGGGATTCCCAGTTTTTTGAGATTTTCTTTTCATGAGTTTGCTATTGCACATGTCCTATAACAATTATGACTTCTTCTTGCATTTTATCGTGTTGTGACTTTGTTTATGACAGTGGAAGTCCACCATCAAGTTTGTCTGTTACAATACAAGTCCATTCATCATCATGGAGTGCCTTGTGAGAGAGAGGGTTCATGGGCAGCATGCCCATAAGTATGACTATGTAAGAGTGTACTATGGTCTGTATTTTAATTAATTAACTCTGGCTGAGGCTAATTTGTATAAATTGAAGGAAAAAATATTCCTGGGAGATGTGAAACATATTGGATGACAGAAATATGCAGGTGTTAGTACTTGTATAGAAGAATCAGTTTTTCAGTCTCCCATATCCAGATTCCAAGAACCTCTGACTACAAAGAAAGTGAATTTGTTTAGCCCAGATGTAAGCAAGGCAGGCTTTGTGCCAAGATTTACTTTGCATTCGTCAGTGAACGTAATGTTGTGACATGACACGGAGGTTGTGAAAGTGTGCAGTAAAACTGCACATGCCTGTTGCCACATACGTATATCATGATCATTTAATGTATTGATAAATGTGGGCTGATCCTTAACACCTTGCCATCAGTCCATGCAGAAATGTGTGATTGTTATCCCATGCGTTGTTGACGAATCACGCATTTCTGCGTTTTCTTACACGACATCCTGCACATGCATTTGTCAGCTGGTCTGACTCACTTTTTGCTTCAAGGTTATCGACAGCTTCATGCAGGATGCTTGGGCCTCAAGTTACAAATAAACAGACCGGTCATGACCCCCTATTTTTAGAACCATTAGACTGCAACAAAGGGACCACTCATTCAGATACTCTGTTTTCCTTGAGTTGCAATCATGGCTGTGCATAGGAATGTTCTGCAAGAGGACGATATTTTGTGTGAGTTATATGCGGATACACGTTGTGATGTCTCTGATTATAGTGACAATAAAAGTTTGGACAGTGACAGTGAAGTCCCCACAACTAGTTCACGTAAACAATTGCGGTCTTCTACTGGTCCACTGACCCCCATTATTTCCACACCCATTTTTCCTCACATCTATAAAGACAGTTTTCACAGTAGTGTGAGATTATCTCAGACATTGCTAGACAGAAATGTGAGAGTCTGTGGCACTATGAAGGCTAACAGGGGCATTCCGTGTCACCTAGAAGGGGAAGTGAGCGTTCTGGAGGAATGGTGACATAATGGTGCAAGTGTGGAAGGACAAGTCTTGTGTGAATGATGAGTATGATCCATGATGCAGCAATTGTAAACAAATGGAGGAAAGACAGGAAAACAAAATGGAAGTAAAGAAGCCTTATGCTGTTGTCTGGTGTAATAAATTCATGAAGGGTTAAACATGGCAGACCAGTAACTCAGTTTTCACTCAGTTCTGAGGAAAACTGTAAAGTGGTTGAAAAAAGTGGTACTGCATCTGCTAAACTGTGCTGTCTTGAATGCATTTTTTGTGTACAGGACACTAAATACAAACAAAAAAGTAAAGTACAAGAACTTCCTGCACGAGGTAGGAAGGTCCTGGATATCAGAAGTCCAGAATTGAAGTGAGTCCAATTCTGATGACCTTCAATTGCCAGAGAAGCAAACAGAGCCAAGGAGGCCTAAACAGGACCCACTAGGCAGACTCTTTGGTGATTTCAGAATACACAAACTTGAAAAAATTGTTGGTGGTGGGGAGGGAAAATGGAAGTATCCTGCAAGACCGTGTGAAGTGTGTGCTGCACATAAGAAGTGAAGTGAAACTAGATACATTTGTAAATTCTGCATTGTTCTGTTTCACAAAGGGTCTTGTTTTGAGAAATACCATTCAGTGGCGAGATACTAGACTATCTACTTGCAGTTTCTGCAGTCTAGGACTCAGGAGCATAATCTGCGGTGCTAAACTGTAAGTAAGAATATGTTATGGGGTTGAACATTCAAAGTGTGTAAAATGTCCGGGAACTAGGGGTATTTAATTAAAAGACCATCCGGTCGGCAAGGTGTTAAAGTAGCCTTTACTCATCACGTCATGTGAAGTTCTTGGAATGCGGATTTTCCAGAAAACTGATTCCTTTAAATGAGCACTGGCATGTGCACATTCCTATCATATTCCACTTGGTCTGACATCTCAGGTGGCCCCTAGACAGTCATTATTATTGCCCTGTATTAATATTGCCGAATATTGCACAGTATTGTCAACAGACTCTTCTGTATATTGTGCAACCCTACAATATCACAACCATATGGTCAAAAATATTGTGGAATAATTAATAATGCACAATATTATTGACCATCTAACAACACCTTAACACATAACCAGTTGGGAATGTTTTGTCCTCTGGATTACTTAAATTGGCCACAGTTTTTGTTACTTTATTAAAATGCAAGCCAAAGTCCACTCTTGTTTCATCATATGTTGGCCACCTTATCATTCCATGTGATGCCATGTGCTGACAGCAAGGGTTACTGCATGTTCATTGTATTTTTATATGTCATGAACAATGTCTGAACACACCAAAACATAGCAAAAATTTATCATTGCTGTAAAACACGTGCACAGTAGTATACTTTTGAAGGGAAGATCCATCACAAAGCTGAGAATTCCATATACTGTGGTCATTAAGAGTACTCTCTCTCCTGCTGGTTCCTGTGTTTTGCCTGCCAACCATATTAATCAAAAGGCCACATCTGTACAGCGATCATAACAAACATCATCCCTTGAGTTAGCCATCTCTAGAAAGATTTTACCACTATTTTATACAATTTCACCTTTAGCATTTGTGCTAGATGTGGAAGATTGATTGTATGTAGCCATTCTTTTGAAGTTTACACCATTTATGTACATCCTTATTGTATGTGGGCTTGCATCTAATAAATTTATTTCCACAGCTATGTCTATTTTATCCATAGTCTGCACATTTGACAATAGAATTTGATTGAATGGGAAATTATCATCATGTCAGCAGGAAAATGTGACTACAAGTGCTGGACAGCCCTGTGTAGGCACATATACCTGTTTGGTCATAATGCCAAGCCTCTCCGACTGTAGTCAGTACTGTAGACTTATGGCTAGTAGTTTAAGGGTGAGGGAATGTGAATGTTGCAGGTATAGTTGATGTGGAATTTACATGTTGCAATTATTTCTGTGTAGGTTCTGCGAGTATCTGTTGGGCTGTCCAAGCACAGAAGTTAGGTCAGCATTCATGAAGATCATTGTGTTCTTAGCACACTTCTCACTGCAGGATGGTCCATGCATAACACCAATGCTTGATGCCCCCAGTAAGTTTTCAGCTAACCTTTTTTACTGTTGTGACTTAATATGTTAAGCATTTGTAGTTGATTTAGTGGTGGAATAATGTCTGAATCCATGGTGTTTGAGGACTCAGATTTTTTTTATGATTGCAGTAATGAAGTAATTACCATCAAGCACTAATAGTGTTTATTATATGCTTTATTCTGGTGACATGTTTCCACCCACTATGGCCATCTTCAGACTAATAATGTAAAATTCTTAGAGTGCTGTGTACAGTTGTATTAAAAGCTGTTAATATAATTGTATACTGTACTTTTAATGAATTTTATATTACTGGCCTGAAGGTGACCATATTGGGTCGAAACATGTGACCAGAATAAAGTGTATAATATACACTAGTTATGCATGACAGTAATAAATTCCTACACCATTGTATTAGAATACCTTTTGCTACTGCTGGCCAGTAAACTCTCGTGACTGGTTTATTGTGTGGCTTTCTTCAGTGTCTCTAGACAGACTCCAGGGCTCCAGTATTGCTCCATAACTGCTTCACCTCAGTCACTTCAGTTCACTGTGCATAATCCCTGTGGACTTTTTTTTGCATAGTTCCTGAATAATTTGTCTTTGTATATACAGGGAAATGGGTAGAAACAGTTCATTGTTGGAAAATATATGGTCTGTATGTGATCCTTGGAAGCATGTGGAATTTTAACGTATCTATTTTCCACAAAAATGTGGCTCCATGTATGCAGGGAAATGAATGTCAGTGTCTGGGATAATTGGGCCCCTGTATTTTCAATTTTTTAATATATCCTGACTGCGTTAAGCCTGAGTATTGTCTTCCCATTGTAGCAGTCCTTCTGGATCCTCATGCAACACTGAGTGATCACCTGTTGCATGCTGTTCTGCTACTTCTGCACAAAGAAGTGTCTGACCATGGCCGCCATCTACCCCATTACTTCTCATTGTTCCACATGTATGCCTCACTTGGTGTGCCTGAACGAACACAGCTGTTAAAGGTGAGCTTCAGAAATATTTCTGTTACCGTATGACATTGCCAGAATTATAGTGCAAGGCATTGTCAGCATGGTTTAATTATTTCCATTCTCAATGGATAGATAACCTGTTAAAACACCAGCTGTGTGTGTATGTGTGTGCACATACATTAGTTTCAGTGAGTGAGTGAGTGTGTGTGTGATGTGATTCCTTATCCTCTTATTATGATGTTAGGTAAATCTCTTTCTCAGTCCTGCCCAATAAGACGGAGAAATTAAAACTGTCAGCATGACAATTTACAAATATTATTATAACATTTTTAGTAATAAAGATGTTAATTGGTTTTAAGAACAGTTATTTAAAATTGATTCTGTATTCATTGCTACAGTACACTAGTGCTTAACTCCATAATGGTTTCAAATTGACATATTGTTTGTAGGACATTTCTTGCATCAAATGACCTCTTTGATCTCTTTCCTAAAGTTTCACGAACTTCTCTCAGAACTTTGTGTGTGTGTGTGTGTGTGTGTGTGTGTGTGTGTGTGTGTTTTTTGCTGTCTTTGTTTTTTCGTCACTCAGGACATAGCAGAGGAAAATGAATATATTATTTTATAAATGTATAAGTGAGTAATTATGCTGGTATGCAGTGAGGAAAAAGAATTTTCTTCTGTTCGTTTTTCCTCCAAATATTCTGATAGGTATAATGATGACCGGTAGATTGAACTTTGCCCCACGTCCCAAAATTAGTACCCATTTGAAATTTTAATTCTGTTTTTACAGCTGAATGTACCTGCGACATTTATGCTGGTAGCTTTGGATGAGGGTCCAGGGCCTCCCATCAAGTATCAGTATCCAGAGTTGACCAAACTTCACCAGGTAGTTTCACAGCTGATACGGTGCTGTGATGTCAGCTCGAGGACACAGTCATCTCAGTCACAACAGGTGGGGTGAACGGTGCATACTTGCCCATTGCCTGACAAATAAGTGGGCTGTTTGTGTAGCAAGACTGTATTGTTATTGATGTTTAGTGTGTGGTCACCTTCAGAATATTCACTGTCTGAATTTATACACTGATTTCCATCATCCCTGTTATGCCTCAGTGCTTTGATGAAGTATGTGAGTCTTTGGGGTTTTCATGGTGGTGTTATTGAGGACTCTGTTCTTGTGGGGTATGACTCACCATCACTGGGTAATCAGTTCCATACATTTTGAAGCAACATAATGTCTGCATTTTTAGGGCTCTAGAGGTCTGAGACATCTGTACCATTAATGCTGTTTTACCTAGGGGTAGATTGGAGAAATTCTACACACATTCTGTGTAGACAGATTGGAATTCAGCATATATTCCATACTTGCACAAATATTTTGTATCTAACCATTACATTGTGAGGTTCAGGAAGTAAAGTAGTTTAGTATTGTAGCTGAATTAAAGGTACATTTGTTTTTTAGGGCATGCTTCCTCTGCCAAACCCATATGGAGACCCAGCTGTCCCTGATTATATCATGCCAATTCAGCCACAGGCTGAGGAAATTCTGTTTGGTCGAACCAGGTAAGTACTGTTCTCACAGACTCGTACTATTCCTTTTAGAGCTTGCATAGTTAAAACTAAAATTTCAGCATAGATGGTTTAAAAATACATGCTAATTTCACATAGTGTCCAGGGTTATGTATTGTGCTCTCATCTTGTATTCTGTTGGGAACCTGCAATTTTGAGCAGAATGTTGGGTGAGAATAAAGTTAAAAATGTCAGCCATGCTGTGTACTGTATTCCTTTATTAACCTTGAGGTCCACATTCCCTCTGAATTGCAAGTGCCAGTTATTGTGGTTGCAGAAAGTGTGGAAGGATGTACGTGCATTGTCATATTATGGATTGAGGCCATTGGACAGCTAAGGCCTATGGCCCCAGAATGCAATGCAGTGTGTGAAGTCAGTAAGGACAGAGTTGATTTCAGACTTCTAAAAAAATGTTTGCATACTTTCTTAATAACATTGATATGCTTGGAGCGCTTGGATGGAACTCACTGAAATATAAAATATCCAACTTGTAACTAAATTAAAAAGATGAATTAAATCATACTGTATGACATTAATAACCTCTACACAAAACTTTAAACTATGATTTCGAATACAAAGGGGTAGTACAGTAAAACCTGTCTTAAACGGAATCTCAAGGGACCAGAACATTTTTCCGCTAAAGCCAGGTTTCCGTTTAATCAAGGTACACTACATATAAAAAATTAAACCAGGACATGCACGTATTTGAGACAAAATAAAACACCATACTCGTTAATTTATTCACAGTATAATCATTGAACACATGCAAACGTTAAACTGAACAGAAGAAAAAAATAAAGTTCTCACTTTTTCTTTA
>Ga0209629_10004266_pt1 | contig 10529 bp, 8 predicted proteins | sample TergutCu122P5_FD_187286 | JGI IMG/M metagenome (GOLD analysis project Ga0209629, IMG submission 187286) | Cubitermes ugandensis P5 segment gut microbial communities from Kakamega Forest, Kenya - Cu122 P5 (SPAdes) (version 2) | ecosystem: Host-associated > Arthropoda: Insects > Digestive system >... | reverse complement strand
CACACACACACACACACACACACACACACACACACACACACACACACACACACTTACTCAATATTCTTTGGCATACACATAAATATATATATATATAAATATCAAATATATGGTGAAGATCACACCCAACAGCATCCACTTCCAATACCCACTGTGCAGAGCCTTTTAAATGGGCCACTAAAACACATCCTGAAATAGCTTAAAACAAAAGAATAAATCCAGAGGCAATCCATCTACATGAACACACTGCCACAATGGACAAAAAATGTCACTTCCAAACAGATGGTTCTTTGTTCTCTGTAACATTACCAGTCCTGCAAATGGCAGACACTTGAAACCATTTGCAGCATCCTAGGAAGAGAATTTTTGTGTTACTAATCACACAGCCTGCACAGCAACCAACCAGTTTTCTCTCAATTGTCAGTAACACAAAGTGTCTTCGTAAGTCAGTCAGAGAAAGTTGGTAAAATATTACTAAAAATACGTGTTCAAGTAAGAATTTATAGCACACAAAGCTTGATTTTGTATTTAACTGGGAGTCAATTGGTGTTAAAAAGGTTCAAATGCTTGGGAATGACACCTGAAAATCAAAATTGCATGCAGCAAAAAATTAAGAGCAGATTAAATTCAGGGACTGCATGCTACAATTCGGTACAGAATCTTCTGTCTGCCCATTGCTGTCTAAGAATATACATATTAAAATATACAGAACTATATTTTTGCCTGTTGTTTCATGAGAGTAAAACAGTTCTGATATTAGGGCAAGGATGTAGGCTCAGGGTGTTCGAGAATGTGGTGCTGAGGAAGATATATGGGCCTAAGAGAGATGAGGTAATGGTGGAGTAGAGACAACTAAAAAAAAAAGGAGCGTCATGATATGTACTCCTCATCAAATACTATTCAGAACACATGTGGAGCATGTGGCACACATGGGGAAGAATACAAATGCATATATAGTTTTGGTGGGGAAACCTGAAGGAAAGAGGATGCTTCAAAGACTTAGATATATATATAAGAGTTTAATATTAAAATGTAACTTCAAATAGGATAGGAGGGCATGGACTAGAATAATCTTGCTCAGGACATAAACAAGTGGAGGGGCTCTTGTGAATAGAGTAAAGAACTTTCAGGTTCCATAAAATGCAGGGAATTTCTTAACTAGCTGAGGACATGTTAGCTTCTGAAGAAGGACTTTGCTCCATGAAGTGTGTTACACTTCATGTATGTTTATTATTGCTAAATGTTCCAAGTTAAATATTATTACCAGTTGTGCAAGAGGGGTGTTGGGGAGACGGTCTGGAGAATCAGCAAGACTGTGTGAGCAGTTGGTCGTACCACTGCAGCACTGGGTCATGGTGTCACATTGACTGACACAGCTTGAAGAAGTGGGAAATGGGAAGAGGCAGTGCATTCCTCTGAAATGATGACACATCAATCACTATGCATCATGGGGGGGAAACAAAAACCAAAAACCAAAACCAAAACAACACAAAAAAAACCCCATCATATGAAAACACCACAAAATATGAAAAACTTTATGTTGAATTTTGCAGGGTCTGCTCACACAGCAGTAGAGTTTTACACAAAACCCAGCTGCAGGCACACCACACACCATTCAGTCTTCACAGTCTGCCACTTCTTCGGTTCACATCAGAAACTGAACCCTCAAAGAACAGATATAAAATAAAATCAAGTAAAATTTTTTTCTAAACATGACTTGACTTGGCACTATTTCAGAATCCTTGGTGATTACCACTTGGTCAAAGTCAGAGTGGTTCTCATCTGTCAACAACAGTAATTCTTTTCAAAGAAATGCAATATCCAAGTTCCAGTACATTACACGATTCCAACCAGAGCACACAATGTGTGTTGGTAACACACAAAAGTGGCCAATTTAAAGTTGTGGTCGACATGTATGTAAATTCTTGTAAGTATCAGAATATGGGAATTTACAATACAAAAAAGAACCTTATACACAATGCTCTTCACTGTAGCAAAATATGTCAACACACAGAACACACTGCTGCTTCACATGCAAAATACACAAACTCAAATTCACATGCACCTTTTTAAGTGTCTTTCGTACAAAGAAACCAACAATAACCATGACAGTAAACATGATGAGTTTCATTGTTCAGACACAATGTAACAAAATCAAGTTGTTTTTGGTTCATTCAAGAGTGACCAGGACCATGGTAACTGACAGCACAGTCTTCTCAGACAGGACATCATGTTGTTTGATAAACAGAAAAAGAATGAAATCTTATAGCAGCCATGTGTGCAGGCAGCTTGCTTACAGGTTAGAGTATGAGAGAAGTGGCATATTATAGTGCAGGTGGCTGGAGGGTACACATATGTCTGCAGGAGAGTCATCTTTCTTGCTAAAATTGTGGGTTCATGTTTTTACCTCAGTACATCAACTTTATTCCAGTTAAGGCCCCTTCTAGCACATGCATCTTCATGTTACATGTCGTTTCCTACCCATAACTGGGAGTACCTCCATGGATGCCTGCCGTTAAGACAGCACATTGTGTACTGCAGGCATTCTATGAGGAACAGTATTTTTGGTATTTTTGGTCTGTTAAAACTAAGCAATGCAGAGCATGCCACACTGTATGACTGTTTGTAACCAACCTGAACCCCCTTCTGTACTTCCTGTGGACGAGCCCAAGTACAACCTTGTGCCGCAAGACAGCAAACAGCCTGCACACATATTCTGGAGAAAACTTCTGCCTCCATCTTCAGGGCAGAACAACAAACTACATGATGCGTCCATCCAGAAGGCTGTACTACTGACAATGTCATACAAACCATAAATTTCAAACACTAGGAGCATAATTGACACTATAAAGACATGTTGTTGCCAGCTGCAACAAGCAGCATGAACCTGGCAACATCTGACAATCTGCACCATGGTAGGTTGACAAACTTTGGTTCTAGCATTGTAACAATTCACATAAATAAAACTTTGACATAAAGTAATCCCTCAATTTATGAGTTTAGTTCACACCTCAAAAAATGTTCGTAAGTGGAACACTTAAGAAATGAAAATTAATTTCTCATTAATTCCTGTATAATAAATTTTAATTGGTTCCAAATTTTAAAAAAATTGTTCCAAAACATACAAATTTCATGTAAATACAACACAGAAAGGTACCTAAGTATAAAACAATAATATTCCAGATCAATTACTACATTCAAATAACACTTCTAACCAACTACATACGCATAAACAATAGTTACTTCATTAAAGTTGTGCACAAAATATACCACCCTCATTACAAACTTGGTACACAACACCTCCTTAAGATTTCACTGATGCAGAATGATTAACAATTGGAACAGCAGCAGCTTCACTACACAGACACACATCATGATGCTGCTGCTGGTTCAGGCTGCCAACAATCTGCACACTCAAGAGATTCTGTGAACCAGTGACAGCTTAGGCGAGGCACCACAGAACACAATCAGTATGTGTGAGGAAGGATCTTGTATGGGCAAAAACTGGCTAACAAATTGCAACATGTGTAATAATTTGTATATAATTTACAAGCAAAACTTCGAAAACCAATTGTTCAAATAATGAGGGATTACTACACAATACATACACTTTTATTTTTCTCCCCTCCCTACTGGAGCTACAACCCATGGTGGGTTTGTATTTTGCAAGCCTCTAGGGGGGCTACAGCCTCCTCGCGTATGAGGTTCCTTGATCACACACAACGATGCGCCACAGTCGGTAGGACTCCTCTGGACAAGTGATCAGTTCGTCGCAGAGACCTCTACCTGACAACACACAACACTCACAACAGACAAACATCCATGCCCCCGGTGGGATTTGAACCCACGATTGCAGCAGGTGAGCGGCCGTAGACCTATGCCTTAGACCGTGCAATACATACACCTTACTCGTGATAAAAATTAAGCCATATAATTATCAGTGTCATTACTGCATTAAAAAAAGGAAATACACTCACAATAAGGGAGGAACAGCAATCTGACTGACACAGTGTGGCTCTAAAGATTCAAATCATCTGTGATGTGGCACTTTGTCCAAGTAAAAGCAGTTCCCAACATTCAAAACAACTGCAGTGCCATCAGGCAGTCCAAGGACAACATGCCGTCTCTTTCCTCTCACAAGTAACCAATATTGAGCCTTCTCACAACCCACATCTCTGTTAATTTTTTCACTTTTATTTTTAATTATTATTTCCTTTCATTAATGTAAACTCTTTCATTAACACTGTATTTTGTTTCACTCTACATTCCAACTTGCATTCCCAGCCCTTACCCACTAGCCCACCGCCGCACCACCCTCAACACTTGCACCTGTGTAATACAGTCAACCCTCCAGAGTGGCTACTTGTCTTGGATGGCATGACCCTATGAAGGTACTACAATTCTTACAAACATCAAGAATTACACACCCAATGACACAGTGTCACTTCCCAGGAGACTTGAATCTTCTGCACATTTTGGCTGTAAGTCAAGCTCTGTTAACTACCACACAAACCATCTTACAATACATCATTGTATAGTGTCAGCTAATATCAGAGTCCCAAAACCATGATACCCTATGATATGATGCCGTGTAGTTCTGCAGACAGGCACAATAGCAGGTCTGTCACTGTGTTCAGCTGTGCAGAAGTTTAATGCTGCCTTGTCTGAAAACATCAGGCCAAGCACATCTACATTTACTTCTACCAGCTAAGCAGTGCTTCCAACTTACATTTGTAGGTCTACCCCCCCACCCCCCTCCTTACCCCTCTCCAGCTCCCATGCTTGTGCCTGTGATTACACCTGCTGTGTCCATCTTAAGGATACACCCTCAGTGGAATCCACGTTTCTGCTGCCCTGGTAATGGACACAATGAATTCTACTGAAATGACTGCACAAAGGAATCTAAAAAAAACATTTCAAGTGACTGCAGCCAGGATGTGACAGCTTGCTTCATGGTGGTGTATCAGATCACTTGTCAGCAAGGTGCTTCTGAAAGAGTCAGAACAGGTGGAGATCAATGAGCACAATACTGGGAGACTGCTGGGAGGGTGCGGTCCACAACGTCCCTGCCACAGTGCTGTAACACATCACAAGTCTGGTTGGCAGCGTAGGGCCCCGTGATTTCCTCTTAAGACCTCTTACAAAGCACCTGACTAGCAAGCAATTTGTAACGGATGTCGATGTGAAACAAGCTGTCACCTCCAGGCTAGACACTGGACACCAATTTATTCTACGTTGGGATACCAGCCTTGGTGCCTGCGTGTGTTTGTTCTTTATTGGTTAAATCTCAACTGCGACCACATAAAGTTCTAGCGTGTACCCTCTGCTGCTATTCACATGCCATGTATACACAGAAGTCAAAATAAAATTCTTGGCAACAGTTCTTGTTGTCTTATCTTTTGAAACGTCCTAGAAACATATCTACCAAACTGCACGGAAGCATACCCCAACACTCAGCATCACAAAAACATCACATCTCACCAATATCATTCAAGCACACTCTAGCACAGTGTAGTTGCCTTGTACATGTCACAACTACTTGTTTGATATTTGCAAGGAAGAATGTAAGCTACATATTCATATATATATATATATATATATATATATATATATATATATATATATATGATACAAGAAATACTTAAAATTGATACAAATGTTTGTTCTATATATATATATATATTATGAACTTATCCCAGTACAACAGACTTCAAGTGCACTTATTCTGTGACTTACTTGCCAGGGGAGGAGGAAGGAGGGGGATAAATATTTAAATCTTAAATCTCCCAGTTTTATGATTTAATCGTTGTCAAAACACATCTATAGTGATTATCGCTGGCTGCATTTTTTGCTTTGCCCTCACCTTTGTAACTACCCTAAGTTCCTCCCCATAACGTCAGGGTGCCAAACAATAATTTTAAATGTTCAATTAGTGACAGAAGTACGTAACTATCGATGGCATTTTACTCTCAATTTCTGAACATTTTCTTCAGGTTCACTACACTTCCTGATATTCTCTTTCTATTACATTAGCCCACACGCCTGCAGACTTCATTGGACCTTAATTCCATACACCAGCACTCCCTGAAACACTCTTCATCTAAAAAGTCACTCACCAATTATTTAAAAAACAGGAGTCAACAGATTATGGTTGAAACTGATATATAGACCCTTGGTAATGTGCCTTGATAAACCCTCTAACACACCTGATACCTGCGCAATGCATGTTAATTAACCCTCTGTCCTCTCTTTGTTCCACTTAAACCTCCCAAAAGATTACCTGTCCTGAGAAACTCACTTTCATCTACTACAGAACCCTGTAACCGTAGTCCAAAATTTCATCCTGGCCCTCACTGCCAAATTTACAGTTTTGATGAAGGAAGCACTGCCTTTGAATCATTGGGACTCACCACCCCAGAGACCAATGTTACATCGCATAAGGCTGAATTGTTAACAGAACCCCCATGAGAACCTCACATTTCTTCAACATGTGCTTTTATCGAAGTTCTTTCCCTAAAATCATGAGTTGTGCCCTAAACATAAGACAGCATAAAAAATTTGCATATACCCTTCTGAACTCCGAAAGCAGTAACACAATGATTCGCACAATACATGTACATGTCTAATGAATGCAAAACTTGAGTTGGTACTTACAAGGACATGAATAAAAAAAAATGGTCTGAAATCACAGTGTGAAAAACCCGTGATAGACAAAATGTTTTTCACGAAGTTTAGATATTGCTCGCAGTCCCAGGTTAAAACGTTACTATGTGTCGGTATGTGATGGCACTTGCAACACCCACATAAAATGGAAATAACGTGTGCCAGACGTCAAAAAACTATGAGACGTAAGGCTTCAGCAACTTAACATCGCAAGAATTAAGGCTTCTTTCACAGTCCCCTAAACGTGGTACCGACATCTACTGACTGCATTCAACACTTCCAAGTCTTAAAATCTCTATGCAGTATAATAAACACAAAACTCAATGCCACTTTCAGCTTCCTATCCAAAATGTAATCTACTGAACACCATGTTAATACTATGGCTACAATAAACTGACTGCACTGCTGCCTACTGGATGAAACACGGGTACGCAAGACACACTGAACAAAACCATACACTGTTCCGTTTGTCTTATGGCAGTCGATACAACTCCTAAAAACTTTGGGTATGGCAACATTCAATGCTTTTTCCTATTCATCATTATACTTCCCTCTAAACCTATTTGGCCTGCATCAACCAGCCCAAAGAGTCTGTTGCTTGTGAAGGTTATCACATAATTATCACTATCAACATCTGGCAAATACAATGGCTAAGACCACTGATGGCAAAAGTATAACAGATACAGAGAGAGAAACCTATGGGACCTGCTTTTCTGGCCTTAGTAGAGTTCAACAGCAGTCTGCTTGCCAAATAAATACATACAAACACAATGTACAGTATGTTTAACAAATAAATGCACATTAGTACATAATGTACAGTATGTTTACACAATAAATACATAATGTACAGTATGTTTACAAAAGAAATATAAATTAATACATAATTCGCAGTATGTTTATGCATAAAATAATACGGACATTTTGGCAACTGCCTCTCGTGCAATTTTTAATAAATACCACGAACCACTCTGCTCTGTCAGTAAGGACAAATGTGTGTCTGTATACATACCATACTTCATTAAAATAAGCATATATTGTGTTTTGGTCACAGCACTCAAAACTTCCACATTCATATGTTCAGCTAATATCACTTAATTTCCAGTAATTACAGTTCATACACACCTTTAGAAACACACTATAGTTAGAGACACTCACAGAGCTCAACACACACTGAAAAATGTTTCAAAACTGGAAGATGTACAATTCAACTAAAATGAAATCCTGGTCACTACACAGTCAGTTTTAACTTTTGGAGTGGTGATGGTGATGAGTATTCGTCTTCTGGGCTTTCTTCTTGCGGGCTGCCAGCATATCATAGAAGGGGTTGTGACTGATGCTTTGCCTGTAGCAGAAATATGCAAACATACATTCAGGGTGGTTTGAACATTATCAACCATGCTAGCTGTTCTAAACTTACCAATGTAAACCGTGATACTTCAGTGGTGTGTTCTAAACATGTCTCTATGAAGATGATCTTAAAAATTCAAAATGTGTCGGGAGAGAAAATAAGAGTTGCCAACTTTAAACTATATGCAAGTGGGTTTTTAGGAGGGGAAATGTGATGTGCTACGTGGTCAGGGCTACAGAGGAGTACACAGCAATGGTGGAAAGGTGACTAGCAGGAGAACAACAAAGAAACTATGAAAAACCTGCTACAGTGCTACCCTGTCCACCATGAATTTCATGTGATGTCAAGCAGAACTGAACCCCAGGCTCTGTGGTGAGAGACACCAGTGTCTGCCTGAACTATGAGAAATTGAATATGCAATTTTGAGAAGAAGAAGCTCCATTCTTTACTTTATCACCTCATAATGCTTACCTTACCTCATCTTACTAACCACTGCCTATTGAAAGAATACATTTCATTTTTCACACATTTGCATTTCCATATTTCATTTACATTTAAATTATTACAAATGAGAGTGTATGGTCATGATTTATTGCGACCAATACAATTCTCATGAACACTGGAATCTATTTGCAATGTAAAATGTGTATTTGGTTCCAAAACCTTATGAAATGTCAGTAACAAAAATAAAAAATAATGCCAAAAAGCCTAAAAAAATGCAAGTTAAGTTTAATAACAATACAAAACAGTACTCATACATCAAAAACAATCAACCTCACTTAACAAAAGGCAGAGCTTGACTGGGCTACACTGAAGAGCAGATGGGTGCTAAAGCACACTTGCTAGTCATGTGGCCTCATCCAGACATGACAGACTCAGTTACAAAATGTCAAAACAATGACACAAAAACTGGTGACCCTTATGGTCAAACATCTGAACCCTGCAGTTCACAAATTTACTGCTCATGGTATATTCTGCTGTGATCATGAGCACTCAAAACCTGCAACCACATTACCAACCACAAATTCACTCACCTCACGCATTTGATCCAATCATCTTTCTCCTCTGGTGTTGCGGCAGACATTCGATAAACCGTGTGTTTGCCTGTAACAGTGAAACACATGGCAACAAACGTTTACTGGGACATGATGCTGTGACCTTGGGCAAGTAGTTCCTGCTGTTTCATAAAGGACGGTAGTGCTTGAACCTTCAGGGTCAAGCACCTTCACCCAGACAATGAAGGCAATATGACCCTCTGAAACATCATGAACTACTTGCCCAGGGACATAGCATATGTCCCAAATGACCTGTACCTTCAGCAACAACACTGTGAGAACCTCACAAGTCACAAGGAACACATTATTTGCAATACAGGTGTAGCCAGAAATAAATAAAAAAAAAAAAAAAAAAAAAAAAAAAAAATGCTGTGTACTGCTACAGCAAATTCTTACAGGTAAAACTTCAACCAAAAACAGCAAGCAAAGCTGAATTAGTTCACACAGCATTACTTGGACTACGATAAAGTCAAAAGAGTAGTTCGAAAGACTGGCATCTACATAAGAATACTTGCAAGACAGACTAGTGCAGAAGGGAGGAAATATATGCAATGAAGGTGCAGAGAATGGGGAGGACAGTGCTTGGTTGATAGATGACTCACACAAAAGTGGAAAACAGGGGAGCAGGAGGTGCAGGAGGAGGAATGGACAGCATTGGTGAAATTAAATTACCACCTGCTCAATCAACCTGTACCCAACCCATGACAAGGCCTCTCTTTATTAACTGCATCCACTCCTTCCCAACTCTATTTTGTTTACTTTGCCCCACTGACAGAGGTTGGAACTTTTTTTAAATTTGGTAGGAGAACATTTTGGTTGCCAGAGAATGGTACATCAGTATTTTCTCATTTCCACTCACCAAATGACCTGGCTTATCACAAGGTAAATGGAGGACACACGGATTATGTAAGATGTGCAAAACTGCACCCTGGCAACACTTAATGGACCAATCAACACGAGACATGCAGCAGACATTACAGTCTCCCCCACGGCATCCAGCAGAAAGGCACAAGTTCTGCTTGACTGCTGCCTTCACAAAATTTTACAAAACGTGAGCACACCACTTGGAAAAATAAAGGCACAGATGAAAGGACAGTATAAAAATGGATTTTACACAAATAGGATGTGAAGAATAGACTAGATTAATCTGGTTCAGGCCAGGGGCCAGTGGCTAGCTCTGGTAACACAACAATGACCCTTTTGATTCCATAAAATGTGGGGATTTTCTTGACTACCTGAGGAACTGTGTATTGACTTTCCAAGAAGGTCTCTGGGCAATGAAGTTAGTTCTTCTTCTTCTTCTTCTACTGGCGTTACAACCCACTGTGGGTTTTAGTCTTCTCAGTGATTTTCTTCCATTCCGCCCTTTCCTTACACAACTTTCTCCACCCTCTTATTCCCATTATCTGTATATCTTCTTCTATGTCCTCAATCCATCTTTTCCTTGGTCTTCCTCTGTTCCT
>Ga0209629_10004264_pt1 | contig 10531 bp, 15 predicted proteins | sample TergutCu122P5_FD_187286 | JGI IMG/M metagenome (GOLD analysis project Ga0209629, IMG submission 187286) | Cubitermes ugandensis P5 segment gut microbial communities from Kakamega Forest, Kenya - Cu122 P5 (SPAdes) (version 2) | ecosystem: Host-associated > Arthropoda: Insects > Digestive system... | reverse complement strand
TCCCGGTCCTCCTGCGTGAGCGGCCGCTTAAAAAGCATATCGTAATATATCTTGGAAATTCTTTCGCTGTCCTTGGGGGAAGGATAAGAAATAAGTTTGCCCCTGGGCGGCAGCGGCGCGTCCGCCGCGCCGCCGGCGCCGGCGCAGGCGTATAAAATAAAACTTAAAGATATAAGAAAGAAATACTTGATAACGCGCATAAATGCCCCCCGTAATAAAGTAATATATAGATATTATAAAATTAACGGAGTTTGCGCGTGAAAAAAATTTTATTTTTAATAATACTGGCGTTTGCCGCGCCGGCGTTTTCAAAAACAGGCATAAGCCCCGACGATATGACCGGCGCGGACTTAAAACCGGAAGACATGGCCGCCAGCCTGTCTGCCCCGCGGCCGCCCGAAGTAAAATATGATAAAACTGATTTTGACCGCGATATGAAAGGCGCGGAAGGCGGGGACGTAAACTCAATGTTTTCCCTTGCCGTGGCTTACGCCAACGGTTACGGCGTTGAGCAGAGTTATCCCAAAGCCATGAAGTGGTATGAAAAAGCCGCGGATAAAGGCGACGCCGCGGCCAAGTACCGCCTGGGCGCGATGAACGCCATAGGCCAGGGGACGAAAAAAAATCTTGATAAGGCTGCGGAGTGGTTTACCAAAGCGGCTGAAACAGGGGATTTTAAATCCTCGTTAATTTTGTACAGCATGTACAGCGGGTGGAAAGAAGTAAGAAAAGACGACTCCCTGGCTTTCAAATGGCTTAAAAACGCCGTGGCCGCGGACGCCGATAAACAGCCTAACTGGGCGTTTCTTTTGGGCGTTATGTACTACCGCGGGCAGGGGACGAAAAAAAGCTACGGCTGGGCAAAACGGTATTTTGAATACGCCTCGTCAAAAGGAGACCCGCGCGGGGACATTATGCTGGGCACTATGTATAAAAACGGGGAGGGCGTTGAAAAAAATTTAGACAAAGCCGCGGCTTATTACACAAAAGCCGTTGAAAGCGGCAGGGTGGGCGGGTTCCCCGTTCTTATAAGCAGGGTTTACAGGGACAAGGGGGACTATGTCAGCAGTTTGCAATGGCTGCTTATAGCTTACCAGGACATGAGCGACGACGAAATATTTTCTTTAAGAAACGAGGATATGTTTCTGACGGACCACACCACGCCCGAACAAAAAGAGCAGGCCAGAGCGGCCGCCAAAAAATGGCTGGAAGAATTTAAACCTAAAACGAAATAATATAAATAGATATTGCGAAAATAATACATGCTTATTTAAAAAGCCGTATACATTGCATACGGCTTTTGTAAATAATATGTTTAATCAGAAAACTATTTCTTTGCTCTTACGGCGACGGCGTCTATTTCAATTTTTACGCCTTTCGGAAGGGCGGCAACCTGCACCGTGGTCCTCGCGGGGAAAGGCTCTTTAAAGAATCCGGCGTATACTTCGTTCATTTCGGCGAAAGACGTGAGGTCCGTCATAAAAACCGTGGTTTTTACCACGTCGTTGAGCCCCAGGCCCGCTTCTTTTAAAATAGCTTCTATATTTTTAAACACGCGTTCCGTCTGGGTTTTAATATCTCCGCCCACTACCTGGCCCGTCACGGGGTCCAGCGGAATGCCGCCCGACACGTATACCGTATTTCCCGCGTCAACGGCCTGTGAGTACGGGCCTATGGCTTTAGGCGCGGCGGCGGTTGCTATCGCTTTTTTTGACATATCAGAATCTCCTTTATTTACGTTCATGCTGTTGCAGCCGCAAAAACAAAACGCGGCTAAAAATATTATCGGCGTGATTTTTTTCATAAACACTTCCTTATACTTTTTTAAAAGCCGGGATTTTAAAAACGGTCTCTCTTTTTATTTTTAAAACCGAAATTTCTCCCGTCGGCCACCGCTCTGGGTTTGCCGCCGGGGTTAAAACGCGGGCCGGAAAAATGCGGCTTGCGGTCAAAATCCCGCCCTTTGCGGTCAAAGTCCCTGCCGCCGCCAAAAGGCTTTCTGTCCCGGAAAAAATCCTTTTTCGGCGGGAAAGATTTTTTTTCTTCGAGAAGTTTGGTGATTTTTTCCAGCTGGGCGCTTATATTTTTCAGCTGCTGCAATATTTCGGTGTCCATGTCCGGCTCCTTTGTGCTTACGTAAAATATCTTTATATTTTACTTTTTATTTTCTGAAAACAATTCAATTATATTCCCGTCAAAATCTTTTATATAGACGGCTTTTTTGCCTTTGTTCGGTGGGGGATTTCGCTCACGGGGTCCGCGGAAATATTACGGTTTTTGCCGAATATCAACGGGACGTGTTTTCGCCTTTGAAAGTATTTTGTCTTTTTTCCTGTTCTTTAAGTCCCAGACGTTTGTTGTCCCACGGCCGCGCCGTCCCGCCGGACAGATTTTTGGAGAATATGACTATATTTCCGACGGAGGTCATACGGTCGTCCCGGTTGGAATATATTTCGCCCGTCATGCCGCGACGCTTGTAAAAACTCACGGCGTCTTTGTCAGCTCCGTCGTCGGTATAAAGGCGGATATTTTTGAAGCCGAGTTTCACGGCCTCATTTACAAAAAAATCAAACGCGGCGGAGCCGTAACCTTTTTTCCTGTTTTTTTCGGTGATGCCGAAAAAGCCCAGCCACGCGTCCTCCGGATAATCCGGATAATGGTACAGCCCGACGACGCCTATGCACTCGTCTTTCAGTTTTATAAGCCAGGAGCCGTATCCCCGCTTCGGCCCGTTTTTAACGAAGTCTAAAAAATTCTGTTTCGCGTCCTCGCGCGGGAATATTTGGCGCTGAACCGCGACCGCGGTTTCCAAATTCTCCCTGTCAAGCGTCTCAAATACAAGCCCCTTAAAAAATCGCCTTTCCATATTAATCCCCGCAACTGTTTTATAGTATATCAAAACAGAGTAAGGATTAAAAAGGGAATCCGTTTCAGAGGAGACTTCCTATAAAAACTTGAAATGGCGGAGCGCGCAGTTTCAAGAGCAATATTCCGAAAGTAAAATAATTCCTATTTATCTTTTTGGTGCCTTATTATCGCGCCGTCTTTCATATAAATAATATCCTCGCACATATTCGTGGTCAAATCCGCTATGCGCTCCAAATTGTTGGATATATTTAATAACTCAAGCGCGCGGGGTATAGGGTGCCGTCAGAGCATTTTAGGATATAAGTGTAATTCATATCCTAAAAATTCTATCAAATAACGCGCAAAGGTGACTGCTGAAAAGGCAAACAGAGAATTTCTCGCTGTTTGCCTTGTATTTTGGGCCGGAAACGCCGCAGAGAAAGGGCAAGGCCTAAATCTTAATAGGTTTCTCAAAACGATGGACTCGGCGTTGGTGCAATATGAAATCGGCAAAAAGTTTAAGCCGGAATTAGTTATAAAATCCGGCACTAAGTTTATAAGGCAATGGCAAGGTAAAGCGCATGAGGTTGAGGCCATCGGCTCTGCTTTTATCTACAAAGGCGAAAACTATAAAAGCCTATCAGCCATCGCTCGCAAGATAACTGGGACACAGTGGAACGGCAAATTATTCTTTGGAGTTAAAAAATGAACGAAAAGAAACCAATAATAAAATGTGCAATATATACCCGAAAATCCTCGGAAGAAGGCTTGGAACAGGATTTTAACAGCTTACAAGCCCAGCGGGAAGCTTGTGAAGCGTATATAAAAAGCCAAAAACATGAATCGTGGGAGCTTATAAATAAATCCTATGATGATGGCGGCTACTCCGGCGGTACGCTTGAACGTCCTGCGTTGAAAGAATTGCTCACTGATATAGCCGCCGGGCAGATAAATATAATCGTGGTTTATAAAATAGACCGCCTGACCCGCAGTCTGCACGACTTTAGCAAAATCGTTGATGTTTTAGATAAGATGGGGACATCATTTGTATCAATAACCCAACATTTTAATACCACAACCAGTATGGGCCGCCTGACGCTAAATATGCTCTTATCCTTCGCGCAGTTTGAGCGCGAGGTCACAGGCGAGCGCATCCGCGACAAATACGCCGCCAGTAAGCAAAAAGGGATGTGGATGGGCGGTAAGGTACCGTTGGGCTATTACCGCCAAGATAAGAAAATCTTCCCAGAAAAGGCGGAAATCTCCAAAATAAACACCATTTTTGAAAAGTATATAGAACTAAAAAGCGTTCATCTGTTAAAAGAGTATTTGGATAATAAAAAAGTTTTAGGACGTAGCGGGAAAGGCTTAAGCAAGGGGAACATCTACCACATTCTTTCAAGCAGATCATACTTAGGCGAAGTCGGGCATAAAGGAAAATGGTATAAAGGCTTGCACGAGGGCATAGTGTCGTCGGAATTATTTAACAAGGCGCAGGAAATCCTTGAAGAAAACCGAATAAAGGAGAGGAGTGTAGAGAATAGCAAGGAACCGTCTTTACTGGCGGGGAAGATATTTGACGATAAAAACAACTATATGAGTCCTTATCATAGCAACAGCCGAAAGGGGAAAAGATACAGATATTATTTGAGTCAAGCCGTTATAAGACAGGAAAAAGAAAAAATAGGGGATATAACTAAAATACCAGCCGGAGAGATAGAAGGGTTTATAGCAAAAACGATAAAAACGGAACTTTGCTCCCAACAGGAATCTATCCAAAAAATGTTCAATGATTTACCAGTTAATGTTCAAAAAGAGATTATCGATAAGGCCGCTAAAATAAGCCTTGCTCCTCAGGAAATCAAGGATATAGTCAGTAAAATAAGAGTTTTTAAAGAGAGTGTAGAAATCAACTTTTATCCGGCGCAGTTGAAAGAAATATTGTTAGCGCACTATGAGGACAGAGAGTCTAAAAATATCAGCGATAAAGCGGAAAACTCAATAATCAAAGAAGTCAAAGTAGCCGTTGTTGAAAACGGCGGAAAGATTATAATCGGCGCGGAGGCCACCGCCGCGCACCGAAACGATCTGCTTATCAAGGCAGTACTAAAATCCTATAAATGGCACAAACGGCTGATGGCAAGAGAAGAATTCAGCATAAAGGAACTTTGCGAAGAAGAAGGCATTACAAAAAGATATGTAAACAAGATTTTAGGCTTAAGCTTCCTGTCTCCCAAAATAACCGAACAAATATTAAACGGTACCCAGCCTAGAGATTTAACCTTTGAAAAATTAACCACCATAAAAAATACCGATTGGAAAGAGCAAGAAAAACTACTTAGGTTTTAGCTAGGTATATCAGTTAGATATACTTGGTAAATTTTATGACTATATTGAGAGAGCCTAGTTTTGTTTAGTAAGTTTTTCATAGTTGCTGTTTGGTATGCTTTGTGTTTCATCCACCTCATATTTAAACACTTCTAAAAGCATACCCATTTCCGCAAGCATTGCTTTGGACTGATGTATAGGCGCATTTCTTACAAGTATAAAGTCGCTACAATGTAGTAAGGTTGAGGTTGTTTTGTATAAAACTTTGTATCTGGTTCCCATTTTTACTTGCTCTGCCATTTGTTGCCAATTTGGTTTTTTGGAGGCTTTATATCTATTATATGAGTTCAGTTCTGCCTCTAACTGATCAATTCTTTTTTGTCCAATCTCTTTGGATTTTTGGTCTAAAAAGGGAAAAAAAGAAGCATTATTCCAAAAGTTTATAGCATCAGAAGTGCCTCTATACATAAAATAATTATATTGATTTTCTTTACGACTCCACTTTAAATAAATTAATGCCTCCATAACCTTCGTGTTCTTAAAAGCAGAATATCCAAGCTATCATTTATTGATACCTCGGATGCCTTCAGTACAAACTCTATTATTTTATGTGTGAAATACTGTTTAGAGGTTCTCTTTTTCTTTATCTCTTTGTTAAGTTGTATCTGTATTTTGCCACGAAAAGTTTTTATTTGTTCTTCAGTTATTTTCAAAACCATATCTTCTGTTAGGTGCATAAAAATCTCCGGCCTACCTTGATTTAAGGGGACCCTTACTTTTAATTAATTTTTGCTTTTTTGCACGAGTCATTTTCTTTATGGTGAACTCGCGGCTTTGCGCTTCTTGTTTTGTTTCAAAACATTCAAAATAAACTAATTCCAGTGGGCAACGCGAGCGCGTGTATTTACATCCTTTCCCGCTACGGTGTGCTTGCAAGCGTTTTTCAAGGTCATTCGTCCAGCCAGTATATAGGGTGCCATCAGAGCATTTTAGGATATAAGTGTAATTCATATCCTAAAAATTCTATCAAAAAACGCGCAAAGGTGACTGCTAAAAAGGCAAACAGAGAATTTTCCTCTGTTTGCCTTATGTTTTGAGCCGAAAACAGAGCAGAGAACGCTCTCAGCGTTCTCACATTAAAAACCTCCGACGAGAAAATAAAAAAGCCCCCGGTTTAGAGGTGACTTTCTCTGAACCGGGGGACTAAAACACGGAGCGGACGGGATTTGAACCCGCGGTCTCCCGCGTGACAGGCGGGCGTGTTGACCAGGCTACACCACCACTCCTAAATCGTACTTGTACATTATATCAAAACGGTTGAATCCTGTAAAACCGCTTTTGCTTTTTTATATAATTAAAACGGAGATAAATTTATGAATGAAACTTACCAGTTCCCTAATCTGAAAATTATCAAAACGGGCCTTATCGGCGGCGCGGTGATGTTTGCTTTTGTCATTATCCTGCTGTTTTTTCTGACGGGGGACAGATTTTTGGTTTCCATTCTGTCCGCTGTTCTTATTGTGTTTTGTATTTTCGATTTTGCGGGTTACGCGCTGGTTAAAAATTCTATTACCCGCCCGTCGCGTCTTATTAATACCGGCGCGCCGGTTCCGGCCAAATTCAGCGGCGCGGCGGAGGTTGTTTACGGCGGAAAAACAAGACGTTCGGGTTTTTGTATTACCGTGAAAACCGAAGACGGCAAAGAATATAAAAGCCACATTTTCACTTTTGACCCAAAAACTTACGCGCCGGAAAATTTTACGGTATATTTTGACGTACAAAATCCTAAAAATTATTTTGTCGACACGCGCCCCGTGTTCGCCGCAAAAGGCGAACAGCCAAAAATATAAAAAACGGCATCACCGTTATTACAAAACCGCCGCCGGCGCGTCTGTTTCAGACGGCGTTTGCGCGGCCGTTTTTTCTTTTTGCAGCGCGGCGGCGCGGGCGGTATTATAAACGGTTTTCAATCTTTCCGCGTCCAGCGAGTTAATTAATTTGGGAAGATGGCCCCAGATTTTGTGGAAGCCGTAAGGTCCTTTGGTCATTTCACTAATCGCGTCTTCTTTGCTCCAGCCTTCAACTACTATTCTGTAAACGGCGACCATGGTTCCCGTCCTGTCGGAGCCGTGCTGGCAGTGCACGAAAACCGGAAGATTGTCCGGGTCCGCGATAATCGTTAAAAATTCTTCTATATATTTTTCTTTGAAATTCCAGGTGTAAATGGGGATTGTTTTGTAGTTCAACGGCGAATCTTTGAGAAATTTTTTGTCGCTGTATATCGCGCGTAAATTTATTACCGTTTTTATTCCGTACGACGGGAGTTTGGCAAAACCCTCGGCGTCCGGCTGCGCGCCGCGGTATAAATTGTCCGACACTTTATAAAAATTGGGTAGCCCGGCGGCTTCTATTTTTACCGCTTCCGCCGCCCGCGCGCCGAAAGTTAAAAATAAAAAAATTAGAACGGCAAAAATTTTCCTGAACATTTTTTATCCGTTATATCTATTCATGGCTTTTTCAAGGCCATCTGTTACGGCGGAAAGAACCGCGTCAACGGCGGTCAAAACTGTTTTGCTTAGAAGCTCATTGTCGGATTTCGGGAATTTTGAGAGGACGAAATTCGCGGCGTCAAATTTTTCCGGCTTGGGCCCAACCCCGAAACGCAGCCTCGGCACAGTCTGCATGCCGAGCAAATCAATAATATTCCGCATGCCTTTCTGCCCGCCGGAACTTCCGTCCGGCCGCAGGCGCAGAACGCCCAAATCAAGAGAAATATCGTCGAAGCACACCAAAATCTCAGACGGTTTTATTTTAAAAAATCCGGCCAAATGCTGAACCATTTGGCCGGACAAGTTCATATACTGCAAAGGTTTCGCAAGATAAAAGTCTTTGCCGCCGGCTGACGCTTTGGCGTACTCCCCAAGCCCTTTGTAATTCTGGAAACTTACGCCGAGTTTGCGCGCCAAATTGTCAAGTATCATGAACCCGGAGTTGTGCCTGGTTAAAGCATACTCCGGGCCGGGATTTCCTAAACCGACGACAAGTTTAATGTCAGACAATTATTTCTTGTCCTTAGCGGCGGGGGCAGCGGCGGGAGCGGCGGCCGTACCTTTGGTAAGGTTGCCTTCCTCGTCCTTTTTGCCCTTTGTGCTGCTGCTTTCAGGCTGCGCCGGAGCTTCGGAGGTTGCAGCCGCGGCGGCGGTGGGAGCCGCGACTTCTTCTTCTTTGAACAGCATCAGGTGCACGACGCTCCTGGTCGGGTCGCCCAGAATTTCAATTTTGTCTGAAATTTTGAGGTCCGCCACGGTTATGGGTTTGCCCAGCGTTAAGGACGAAATGTCCGCGATTATTTCATGCGGAATATCGGCCGGCAGACAGCGCACTCGCAGTTCGCGTATGACCTGATTGACCATGGCGCCGTAAGTTTTGACGTCCGCGCTTTCACCCGTAATTCTGACGGGAACGGCGACTTCAATGGCCTTATTCATGGATATTCTTTGAAAATCCACATGGTTAGGGGTGTCTTTTACGACGTGGTACTGCACCTCTTTGATAATCACGGTTTCCGCGCCTGCAGGCAGCGTTAAGGTGACTATTGAGTTGGCCCCGCTTTTAAGGATAGCCTGTAAATCTTTTTCCGTTAGGGAAACGTTTACGGCTTCCTTGTCGCCGCCATAGATGACCGCGGGCACTTTTTTGGACGCGCGGATAGAACTTAACGCGCCCTTGATTCCCGCTTTCTCTCTTACTTCAGCATTTACTTTTATTTCCATTTTACTTCCTCCAATGAATTACTTCCAAATTTATTTAAACATGTCGCTGATGGACATGCCGTCGTGGTTTCTCTGTATCGCTTCCGCGAGCGTGTATGAAATGGGCAGGATAACCACTTTCGGGCCCAGGTTTCTGTTGGCGGGCAGCGTGTCCGTTATAATTAATTTCTCTATCGGCGAATTATTGATTTTTTCAACCCCGTTGCGGGACAAAATGCCGTGCGTGCAGACGGCGTAAATGCATTTTGCGCCGTTTTCTTTTAACTTGTTTGACACTACGGCGAGCGTGCCGGCCGTGTCGGCAATGTCGTCAAAAATTATGCAGGTTTTGTCTTTTACGTCGCCTATAATATTGTATACCACGGCTTCGTTCGGTTTGGGGCGGCGTTTGTCTATGATGACCAAACCCGCGTCCAGGCGCGCGGCGAACCTGCGGGCCCTTTCCACGCCGCCTACGTCGGGCGAGACGACAACCACGTCTTCTCTTTTTCTCAAATCCTGAAAATAGTCCAAAAATACCGGCCGCGCCTGAAGGTGGTCCACGGGTATGTCAAAGAATCCCTGTATCTGCCCGGCGTGGAGGTCGACCGTCATCAGCCTGTCCGCGCCCGCCGTCGTTATAAGATTGCTGACCAGCTTTGCGGTTATGGGCACGCGGGGGGAGGCTTTTCTGTCCGCCCTGGCGTAGCCGAAGTACGGTATAACGGCGGTAATTCTTTCCGCGCTGGCGCGTTTGAAAGCGTCTATCATTATTAACAGTTCCATCAAATTTTCATTGACCGGGGTGCAGGTGCTTTGGACTATGTAGCAGTCATGCCCGCGCACGCTTTCTAAAATTTGCACGTCTATTTCCCCGTCGGCGAATCTTTCCACGTGGGCGCGGCCCATTTCAATGTTTAAGTGGCGGCATATTTCCACCGCCAGGGTCTTGTTAGAATTGCCGGAAAAAATTTTTAAATCTCCGCTGACTGTTTTCATTTGACACCTTTGTTTTTTATATTTATTTGGCGCGCGCGGCCAAGGGCCAGCGCGCCGTCTTCAACGTCTTCGGTGATTGTGGAGCCCGCGCCGGTTTTGCTGTTGTTTCCCAGTTTGACGGGGGCCACCAGGTTTGTGTTCGAGCCTATAAAAACATTGTTTCCTATTTCCGTTTTAAATTTATTGACGCCGTCGTAATTGCACGTGATTGTGCCCGCGCCGACGTTGACTTTTTCGCCCATCGTCGTGTCGCCGATATAAGACAGGTGGTTGACTTTTGAGCCGCGGCCTATGACGGATTTTTTGGTTTCGCAGTAATTGCCGACTTTGGCTTTTTCTTTGAGCACGGTGCCGGAACGCAGGTGCGCGTATGGCCCGACTTGCGCCCCGGGGCCCACGACCGCGCTCTCTATGTAGGAGCCGGCCTTGATTTTTGCGCCTTCCTCTATAATACTGTCGACTATAAAACAGTTCGGCTCAATGATTGCGCCGGCTGCGATTTGCGTTTTGCCGTAAATAAAATTGTTGGGGTAAATAACCGCGTCCGGCGCGGCGGAGACTTCCGCGTCAATGTCCACCGTCTCGGGCCTGATTATGGTCACGCC